>Ga0310122_10000401_pt1 | contig 27607 bp, 40 predicted proteins | sample CB6_Bottom_1051__FD_203503 | JGI IMG/M metagenome (GOLD analysis project Ga0310122, IMG submission 203503) | Marine microbial communities from Western Arctic Ocean, Canada - CB6_Bottom_1051 | ecosystem: Environmental > Aquatic > Marine > Oceanic | place: Canada: Western Arctic Ocean | collected...
CGTGGCTTCGATGTCTTGGGAGATCCATGAGGTGGACGGGGGCGGTTGGCTCGCCCCTGCTTCGGAGCAATACGACGACGACGACGAAGGCGATTTGGGGTACTGGCTCATCGGGTCTGGCTGCGCCAAGAAAGTGCCTGCCGCGTACAAGCAGAGGGTCTGACGAATGAAGAATGAAAGAACAAAGTATGTCGTGCGAGCAAATTCCTCTTGGGGCGGCGATATTGAAATCGCCGTAGAAGCAGATGATGAAGACGCTGCACTGGCCCGCATGAAAAGAGACAAGGTGGAGGGACAGCCATGAAATGGACTGACGAAAAACGGCGGGTTGCCGAGGCGCACGCAAGGCGGATCTACTCCAAGTTCGTCGGGAAGGTTCTTCTTGTCGGAGAGGTCGACTTTTACGCCCAGGACGATCACCTAGACGCCCGGCCCGGAGGGTTGTTCCGCCTCGTCTCCACCCCGGACGCCGATGTTGTTCGCTGGTGCTACGACTTTCTGGACCCCTACTGGAACTTGGAGTTGATCGAGGCGAGCGACGAATTGGACACCGTTCTTTCGAAAGAGACCTTTTACGAGGACGAAGGCCAACCACACTTCTGGTGCTATGGCCCCACCATTCAACTGGACGAAGTTGGAGAAGTGGCGGTGGACCCACAGGAGCGCACGGGTCCTAATCTCCGTCTGCCGAACGGTGAGCCCCTGTCCATTCCACATTTACCTTTTTCCTTTCCGAGAGAGGGGCTGCCATGAAGGCCACGGTCTACGAAGTCCATTACGTCGAGTTTGTGTCGATCGGGCAGCGGGGCGGAACCCCCGTCCACAACCGGCTTTATTTCGCCACGCAGGACGAGGCGCGTCAGGAGGCCAAGCTGTTCAAGGATCGGGCCATGAAGCAGATCCGAGTCATGCGCCGGGAGACAGTTGACCTCCCTTTGCGAGAACTTGTCTGCACCATCGCCAACAACCCTCACTCGGAGTGGGAGTGGCAGGCCCGAGACGACGGCAACAACCAAGTGACAAGAAGAAGCGAGAGGGGGTGAGTTTGGTGAACAAGGAAAAACTACATGAGATAGCGCAGGGCTTGATGGACATAGCGACCAAGAACCTGATCCGAGACGGGAATCTTTTTCCGGTTGCGTTCGTCGTGAGGCCGGGCGGGGTGATGGAGATTGGTCCGGTGCCGATGAGCAGCGACAGGGCCAAGGACGCAACGTCGGACATGCTGAAAGAGTTTGTACGGGAGGGTGCGAAGGCGGTTGGTCTGATCACCGAAGCCTGGACGGTTTCCTTGTCGGACCCCACTGGCGAGGATACCGAGGCGTACCGCACAGGACGCAAGCGGGTTCGGACCGATCCGTTACGCAAGGAGGCGATAGTCATAAATGCGGCCTGCCGTGATGGCGACCTCTCGCTTATCGGCGCGTTCGACCGCGACCCGGCCGGGACACCCCTACCCCCTAAAAAGGTGGAGGCGATGTGGGCAGGCGTTGATGGTGTGAGGCTTGAAGGAAGGTTCGCCAATTTCTTTCACGAGTTGAACTGACAACAACCAAGAGACAGGAGACAAGGACATGCCCAAGAAGTTCATCATCAAGGTGCTGCACTCTGCGGAGGTGGAGTACACCGTTCCCGCCGAGTCGTTCAGGGAGGCTTTGGAAAAGCTGTGCGACAAGCAAATCTGGGTCGAAGACGGCCACGGCGCGGTGGGTGTCGATGACCGAGCGTGCGAGCGCCTCGGCATCACCCACACCGAGCCCGAAGCCTGGGGCGACCCCACCGCCACCGGACAGGGACACTATTCCCGGGATTGGGAGTACGAGGTCGAGGGGGAGGAGAACGGTGGTTGACAAGTCACCCTGCGTCAGCCTAGCTTCCCCGCCATGAGGAGCCCCCGAAAGCGCATGGGCGCCGTGCAGTTCGTAGGCATCTGGAATGGTTGTCAGACCGTGGCCGAGGTGTCCGCGCGCACCGGCAAGACCGAGAAGGGCTGTCGAACCCAGGCGTGGAAGTTGCGTTGTCGAGGGTTCGACCTCAAGCGTTTCAACGAGGGTCCTCCGACGCCGCCTTGGAAGAAGAAGGCCGAGGCCCTGGAGTCTCGCCTGGATACATTGGAGCAGAGGATTGAACGTCTTGAGCGAGACTGAAAAGCCGAGGCGGCGGCGGGTCTTGGAGCCCCCGGTGGTGTTCGACACCGACCACGACAACGCGGACGCCTTCCAGCGCGCTCGTCTGCACATAGCCGACATGCTGGAGTCGGGGGTGTCGCTGATGTTCCTCAAGCGAGCCACCAGCCTTTCCGATCGACGGTTCTACTCCTTCGCATCGGGCAAGTGGAAGGCTCACGACTTCCTCCCCAGCCTCATCGACACCGTGCTTTCCATCGACAAGAATCACGCCGTCGAGGAGAGCTTCAAGCAGTCGAAGGGGCGCATGAACATCGGGTCTGTGAGGCGGCGCAGGTATGAGTTGGCCCAGGAGATACGCCAGAAGGTCGCCTCCGAGATTGCCCCGCCCGACCGCAGGGTCATCATCCGGCGCAACACCGAGGTCCCCGAGCAGCCCGACCGGGAGATTGGGCGGCAGAAGGTCTTGGCCTCGGTCACTCTGGCGTTGCCGCCTCCCAGGGAGGAGAAGGAGGAAGGGATCTTGTGGCTGTCTCCCGATGGCGCTCCGGCTCCGACGACAGAACCGGAGCCTTCCGAGTCCGAGGTTTCGGCTCCCGAACCGACGCCGGCTTTCAGAGAGCCTCGGCCGCTTCCTTCCCTTTCAACCTCGGACGTGCGCGGCGTCTTCGGGATAGGCATGGACGAGCGGGCGACGTTTCGCTCGACCACCGATGCCGAGTTGGCCCATAAGACCGACGTGCCCGTCGAGGTGGTGTGTGCGTATCGACAGGAGCACGGGCTCCCCGCAGCCCGATGTATTCGCTGTAAGGACCGATTGGTCGCGGCGCACCGGACGCAGTTTTGTGATCCATGCGCTTTCGTTTTGCACGAGGATCTCCTCCGCTCGCTGGAGCGGGGCGAGCCGCCTCCACAACAGGAACAAGAGTCCACAGACGAGGAGGAATCGGATGAGACAATGGGATTCGAAGGGTCTAGGCCCCCGGTGGTTGGAGCCTCTGCCAGAACTTCGCCTTTTGCTGGCAGCGAAATCCGAATACGTCCATCGCTGGCTAAATGCCACATGTGCGCGGGCCACCTTGGAACTCGCCGCTCGGTCTGTCTCCCCTGCGCCTACGAGGAGTTCGTTGAAGAATCTCTCGCTCTGGCCCAAGCGGGGGCGGAATTGAAATGACCATCGAGGACAGAAAGGCGGCGAAGGCTGCGATAGCGATTACCGTGAGAGCCATGTCGGAGGAGGTTGAGGGAGGGTTCGGTGCCCTGGTCGATGTGTGGGGGGAGGCGACCGACGACGTGAAGCATTTTCGGGTCAGGACGCTGGTGTCCATGATCTTCTTGGCGGTGTTTATGTTCGCCACGGCCCTGTTCACCTCGGACCGCAGCATCGCTCTCGCCTGCGCCCTTGCCGGCGGCGTCTTGATCGGCAGCGCCTACCAGATTCTCCGGGCGTGTCGCCGTCTGATGGGCATACACCGGGACGCCCTGGACCATTTCGTGGCGTGCAACACCTATATCGCTGAGATGGTGGAGGGGGTGGTGTCCGGGGATCCCCTCAAGGCATACGAGGTGGTTCGACGTTTGGACGGTTCCCCCAAACTTGGGGCCTTGTCCCAGGAGTTCATCGACAGGGTTGTAGACGAGGTGTTCGGAGAAGATGATTGACCGTCAGCGCGCGGCGGGGGACGATGAAATCGCCCCGGGCTCCGAGGGGAGCGAGATCGCTGGCTGGCATTTCGCGTAAAGGGTAAGGCGGGGCCGGGTGGCCTCCGGCCAATTATCGGAACAAGCCCGGGGCATTTTTTTTTGCCCCTTGTGTTATGATTAGTAACGGAGGAGACAGTGCAACCAAAGGACATAGTTGTTATCAGCGGGCTGATAACCCGCCAGGATTGGCGCGATTGGGTGGAGGTTTCCATCGGTGGCCGAATAGTCAAGGTCTACGATGACGAACCGACCATTCCCGACCGTGTGCCCGCAGCCGACATCATCGTGACGATGGCCGACGGCATGAGCCACAAGCTCTATTGGCGAGCCAAGAAGGTCTGGAAGCGTGCGCGGTTCATCAACCTGAGCCGGAAGATGGCTGTGGCGGCAGGGCAGTTGCGAGTCCTGGGCTACACCCCTGTCGCTTCTCGTGCCGCCGCGGCTGCCATCAAGAGCGGCAAACCAAAGCCGGTGGAGGTGGCGCAGATTCCTGCGCCCGACCCCCCACCAGAAACGACCTACACACCAGAAGAAACGATCGACACTCCAGAGGAGGAAGTGATGGTAGAAAATCAGTTTGAGTTGTTTTGGGAGAGCATGTTTGCCTCCTTCCCCCACCTGTCTCTCACCGAGATGGCGTGGCTTCGACAGCAGTCCGAGATTGTCTCGGCACGGGCCGGAACCCGCAAGGAGGTTTTTACCTTGTGGAAGGGTCAGTTGGTGAAGCTCAAGCCCAAGGTGCTTGCCAGGGCCAGCGCCGGATTCAAGTCCCGCTATTCTCAGGGGGAGTTGTTGGAGCACGCCTACACGCTGATCTCCGATCCTCCCCCCGAAGATCGGAGCGTCACGCTGCGCTATCGCAGGATCGGCTGGATTAGCGATTGGTTGAAGGGGGGGTGTGCGGAGCAGATGGGGCTGGAGCCTCAACGCGTCCTCACCCCCGGTTTCCGGCCTACCCGGAAGGACCCCGGCGCACCGACCGGCAAGACGCTGTTGTCCGATTTTCTTCGAAAGCGGAAGCGGCGGAAGCGGCTCGGATACCAAGACGTCTCTGAGGTCGTCGAGGACTTCCGAGAGGCCGAGTGGATCTCGGGCTTTCCGTCCCCTTCCATGATCCCCCCTCCCGATAATTGGGTGGAGTTGTTCACGGAGCACATGGACCTTGCGTTGAACGGGCCACCTCCCCGCCGGCCAGAGATCAAGTCCAAAGCGGCTCCGTCCCCCGCTAGCACCGACCAGGGACCTCCCCCGGCGGCTCCGCCTCACAACCGCCATAGCGGCGTAGGGTCAGAGCTTACCGATGCGGTTCGTGTGATGTTGTCTGCCATGAAGGAGGGGGACATCCATTCCGTCGAGGTGTTCGAAGACGGTCGGGTGAAGGTCGGCCGACGCGTCGTGACCATTACCGAACTGACCTTCGGTTGATCCAGAAGGAGAGAAAAGTGACAAGAGAGAAATCCAAAATCATCGAGCGAATCGAGAAGCTGTTGTCCCTGGCGGGCAACAACCCAAGCCAGGAGGAGGCGCTGCGCGCCGCCGAGCAGGCTGCGAGGCTCATGACGGAATACCAGATCGACCGGGCGGTGCTGGAGGCGTCAGAGACGGAGGGGGAGTCGGTCGATAGCGCACCCATCGAGGTTCTCGGCCGCAACATGATCCGCTGGAAGGGCGCGCTCTCCAATGGCATCGCTGTCGCCAATGGGTGCAAGATGTATTGGAGCCGCTACTCCCGTTCGGAGTCCGTGGTCGGCACGCTTCGGCAGGGCGAATCCCAGGCCGGCAAATATGGTGGGCGGGGATTGATGATCGTCGGCAGGGTGTCGGACATCGAGGTCGTCTCCTATCTTTATGCCTACTTCTCCCGCGAGATCGAACGGCTCGCCAAAGTGGCGTGGAAGGAGTACGACGGGGACGGTTGGTACGAGAACGGCAAGACCTTCAAGAACAACTTTCGTCTCAACGCCGCATACGCCATCGTCAAGCGGTTGCGTGAGGCCAGGGCCGACGCCATCAACGTGGTCAAGAAAGCCCGCGGTGCGGACTGTTCCGCACTGGTCAAGCTCGATGAGCATGATCGGGACATCACCCGTTTCTACGAGAACTTGGGGTTGGGGAGCGGCAGCGCATCCAGCGCCCGTTACAGCGCGGCTGGAGCCCGTGCTGGAAGTCAAGCCGGTTCCTCTATCGCCATGCCATCCCGAGGGGTGCGCGGTGTCGGGGGGACCAAGTTGTTGGGAGGATGATATGAGCAAGTCGAGTTTGATTGGAATCGACCCGCTGATTTACCAGCAGTTGGTGAATCTGCGGATGGATCTGGACACGCTTTACAGGGATTCGGTCTTTCTTGCGGACACGCTGGAAGACAACCAGCCTGTCAGCGATCACGACGCCCCGGGTGTCGCTCATGACGCGGACTGCCTCAAGGCGGCCGAGGAGCTTTGCATGGATACGAACGCACGAGTCATCGACATCACCCATATTCTTGCCCGGCTCAAGGCCGAGCGTGAAGCCGAGGCTGCTCCGACGAACCCGGCGACCCGGCGCAGCGAGCGGCCCGGGGGTGCGGTAGTGGACAGCTATGGATCGGGTGACGGAATCGTGCGGCGCAGCGAGCGTAAGCGCGGTGCCCTGCGTAGCCAGCGGACCTCCGGCTAGGCGACCGTTTCCGCCGGAGCGACGGCGTTGGCCGCTAGCCACGTCTCGGGATCAACCCTTCTGCGAGACCTGTTGATGGGTCCGGCGTCCGTGATGACTTCGAAATGCAGGTGAGGGGCGCTCGTGCAGAAATACCGCCCGCACTTTCCGTTGGCGGTGCGCCCGAGTTCCCCCACCTGCTGCCCCATCGCCACGCGGTCGCCCTTTCTCACGTCCCGTTTTCGCATGTGGGCATACAGGTTTCGTTTCCCGTCTGGGAGAGTTATGGCTACCGATTCACCATAGCCGCTGATGGTGCCCGAGAAGGTCACGATTCCTCCGGCCGCGGCGTATATGGGTGTCCCCTCTTTTCCAAACAGGTCGATTCCCTTGTGTCTCGGCCGGTGCGGGTTTCTGGGGCCGAACTTGCCCCCTGGCGGCAGCGACACCTTTCCACCTACAACATGGGCCCTTGCTTTTTTGGGGCGCAACCATACGAACAGCAGCGCCGCCGCGGCAGTTGCGAAGATCCACGGAGAGGGTACATTCGGGAAATTGTCCGCCACGCGCCGATGCTACGCCAAGCTATTGAGGGGGGGTAGTTTTATGATGTCCAAACTTCCATTTTTTGTTTTGGTGATTGTCTCGTTGCCCATGCTGTATTGGGTGTTCTGTTTGTTACGCGGGCAGATCGTAGACGTGGCTGGACCTTGGTTCATGTTCTGGTTCTTCTGCTATACGGGCTGCGTGTGGTGGGCGAGCGCATCCTTCCAACATCATAAAAACGAGAGACAAGATGTCGATGATTGAAAAGCCCCTGGTTTCCTCCACGGCACACGGCACTCCGAACGCCAGCAATTCCTGGCAGACCCCTCGATGGCTGTTCGACAAGCTGTCGCAACACTTTGAGTTTGCGCTGGATGCTGCGGCGACTTCCGACAATACGTTGTGCAACATCCACCTAACCCCGGAGGAGGACGCCCTTACCTATGATTGGGCGGAAGCTGTGCATGGCATCGGTGATATTTTTATGAGCTTCGGCGGGGAAGTGGGGCGTTCCGTCTGGTTGAATCCTCCTTACGGCCGCGACGTTGGAAAATGGGTCGCCAAGGCCCGCCATGAGAGCGAGAAAGGGCTCACTGTCGTCGTCCTCATCTTCGCCAGGACCGATACCCGGTGGTGGCACGACCATGTTATGCGCGCCGAAGGCATCTATTTCATCAAGGGTCGGTTGAAGTTCTTGGAGAACGGCCAAGTTCGCCACCCCGCACCCGCACCTTCCTGCGTTATCGTCTTCCGTGGCGACTCCGAGGGCCGAACTCCCAAGTTGGGGACGGTGGTGCGCGACCAGCCTTTCGTGCGCTGATATGGGGGACGAACGAAAATCCATACTGCGCGCCCTGCGAGGCCCCGCCACAGTCACCTACGATCCGATGGGCCTTTCTACGATGGTCGATCGGTTGGGCGAGGAGCTTCTGCCTTTCGGGCTTGACTTGGAGACTGCCGCCGTGCGCCTGCTTTCGGCTTTGCAGTTGCGGCAGAGGGGGGCACCGCTCAAGCGCGTCCTCTCAAGGTCTGCCGAGAAGGTGGGCATGTACCTGTCCAGGGACGACCCCAAGGGACCCAAGGGAGCGGCGAAAATCGAGCGTCTTTTGCGCGAGGTGGACCGAACCACGTCGGCCATGTCCGACTGGACCGACCGAATGGAGAGCAAGGGGCGAGCCATTGTAATTCGTGCCCAGGACCCGGGGGTGTCGAACCCGGAAGCCTGTTGTGATAGTTGCGGGATGCCCAACCTTGCTATCGCCTCGATCGACCGATTGGAGCAAGATGGCTATGAGTGGACACTCGCCGTGTTCCCCGAAGAAACCGAATCCTAGATACGAGGAGAAGATATGCGCGGCCTGACATTGCAAAGCGACTACATCCCCCTGGACCTGCATTGCATCGAGATGGATAGCGGGGTCGAGTCCCCTGAGGAGTGGCGAGAGTATGTGGTTTCGGCATTTGACGAATCCAGCCGGATTCTTGAGGAGAGCGGTTCGCTCCATCCCGTTTTCCACTTTTCTGTTCCAGATGCGGCCAGTGTCGGAGGGGTTTCTGGCCGCCCCTGCATGGCGCTGATCGAGTTTCCTTCTGGCATCGAGGATGATTGCTGGAAGGCGGTGAAGGTTGCGGCGCACAGGATAGGCGCTCAGGGGTGTTTGATGTTGGGCGAGGCTGATGTGGACGGCGGGTGCGTGGTGCTGGGTCGTGTCGAGACCCCTTATTTCCGTCTTTGGTTTGAGGCGGACGTCTCGGAGTCTGATGGCGGGGTTCGTTTCGTTGGTGAGGATGTCCACGAGGTGTCTGATGCCCAGGTGTCGGCGTTCTTGGACACGGGTGACGCTCCCCTCCGGTCGATCTGGAACATCGCGTCGGCTTGATCGTAAACAACTTGCGCGGTTGATTTTCCGGCGCTACTTTCCTGCGCCATCATAGACCCAGCCAGTGAGGGAATACCGTGGGCCGCTCCAATATGAACAAGATGAACGCCGATGACATCGAGTCTCTACGCCAGCTTGGTGGCCCATTCGTGGTCCGGGTTCAGCGTCGAGAGGCCGGTGGCAAGCTGACCAATCTGGCGTATTGGGAGCAGATGAGTCTTGAAGAACTCTCCGGCCCTATCGAACAGGTCTTGTTTGCCTATTCTGGCGGCGGCGAATATCTGATGTCCATCTACACGCCCGAAGATCGGGTGAAGTCCAAGCATACTTTTCAGGTGTTGGTTCCTGGCGAGCCCCGTGTCCCTGCTCAATTCCAGCAGCCCACCATGACCCCGAACGGCCCTACCGCCAGCAACCCTGGCGCGTCTGGGCCGCCCTACGCGAACATTCCGATGTTCCCCGGTTCGGCTCCCCCCCTTCCGGGTCAGATGCCCACCTTCAATCCTTACATGCAGCAGGGCGGCCTCGGGTTTTTCAATCCAATGGGTCAGATGCCGGGATTTTCTCCCAAGCCCGACAGAAAGGATGAGTCCGATCACTGGTCCCACATGATGAACTTCATGTTGCACCAAGAGCAGATGCAGGAGTCCCAGAGGCAGCGCCGCTTGCAGGAGTGGGAGGACACAGAGCGGCGAGAGCGGATGCGCCGGGAATCCGAGAAGTGGGAGCGCGAGCAGGCTCCCCCCCACCCCCAGGAGGATCCAAAGGTCGAGGCGCTCCAACAGACCTTGCAGACTCTCAGGTCCGACTTGGAGTCGCAGCGTTCTCGCCGGGAGTATGACGAGCGTGACCGTCGCCACCGGGAGGAGATGGATAAACTGCGGTCCGAGTTTGGTTCTTCCAAATCTTCCGATGCTGAATCGCGTCAGCGTGAAGATGAGCGCCGCCGCGAGGAGCGTTCCGAGGAGTGGCGTCGGCAAGAAGCCCAGATGCGGCGAGACATGGAGACCGAGCGGGGCCGTCGCAGCGATGAGTTCAACCGGATCATGATCGAGTCGTCCAAAAAGGACGACACCGGGATGCTCACCGCCCTGGGCGGTATTTTTGGTCAGACCTTGCAAGGCCAGCAGAGCAGCAGCACCCAGATGATGGATGCCATGTCCAAGATCATGTCGTCGTCCAATAATCGCCCCGAGGAGATGGCGGCCATCACCAATTCTGCCAGCCAACTCATGTCGGTTGCGTTTGGGGCGATGGGCCAGAGCTTGCAGCAGATGGCGATGATGTCAGGCAATAACGAGTCCCCGTGGGTACGGGTTGCGGAAGGCTTCTTCCGTGAGGTTGGGGCCATCGGTGAGTCGCTTTTGGGCACCGCCGGCAATCAGCCGGGCGGCGAGCCGCTCCCCTCTCCCGCCCCCCAGGCAGCACTTCCCCAGGTGGCGACAGACACCCTGGATTTGTCGGCCTACCAGCATGACGAGGGTCAGATGGAGCGTGCGGAGGCTGTTCCCGATTCGGACACGGACATCAAGGGAGCGGCCCCGGCCTCTCCGTCCCAGATCCTCGCCACCCGCATCCGACAGCTTCAATCTGCGATTCGCCAGGGCTTGAAGGCCAACGAGGCGGCCCGAGCCCTGGTGGAAATCGGATTGTTCGAATCCGCCTATTCCGGCGCCATTCCAGAACCTCTTGATCGCCTTCCCGACGACACGGCCGCTGTGATTGACGAGCTTTTCGGTGAATATCTCCGAAATTGGGGGGAGACGGGCGAGAAGTACCAGCGCACGATGGTCAAGTGGGCCTTGCGGTACTTGGAGGAGGGCGTGGACGGCCCAGAAGATGAGGATGCGGATGTGGCCGCTTCTGATGCGGTGTCAGAGCCGCTTTCCGTGGAGGCGGCTGGTGTCGAGTCGTCTTCCGAGCCCGAGGCGGGGGCTGCGGAAGCCTCCCCGAAGCCCGAGGCGGGGGCTGCGGAAGCCTCCCCGAAGCCCGAGGCGGGGGCTGCGGAAGCCTCCCCGAAGCCCGAGGCGGGGGCTGCGGAAGACTCCCCGAAGCCCGAGGCGGGGGCTGCGGAAGCCGCCCCGAAGCCCGAGGCGTCGGTTTCCGATGAGGTGAAGACAAAGCGCAAGAACGGCTCCGCTGGCCGTAAATCCAATTCCAAGAAGGGTCGGCGTTCCAAGCGCAAGGCCGCCGCGGGGGTTGAGGTCATTACGCGGGACGGCGCTTCTTTCACGGTGGGATCTTGATAACATCCACTTCTTGACCTAATCGCCACCCAGGCTAGAAAATGGGCGCACATGGGCTAGGAGGTGTATGTGAGCTTGGCGAGGATGAAACCGGGCCATTTGTCCGTTAGCAGCGTGAAATCGTTGGACGAGCGTATCGTGATCATGTCGGCCCTTGTTCGCGACAGCGTGCGAGGCACGGGCCGGGACGGATTCACCCCCGAGGATGCGGCCACGCTGCGCCACTTGGCGGTAAGCATGGTGGCAACCTGTCCAGACAGGGACGAGGGTTGTGAAATCGCCAAGGTGTTTTGGTTCGTCAAGGGCAACGTCCGGTACACCCATGACATCCATAATATCGACACCTATCAAAGCGCCGCCCGCACCTTGCAGTTCCAGGGGGGCGACTGCGACGACCACGCCATTTTGCTCTGCACCCTGCTCTCCGAGTTGGGATTTCAAGTGGGTTTCCGTGTAATTTCCACCAGCGGAAAGTCCTGGGAGCATGTCTACGCCATCGTCGGAGTCCCCAAAAGAGCCCCCACGGCCGTCATCCCGCTGGACACCACCGTCCCCTCCGCTTACCCCGGGTGGGAACCGGCCAAACGCCGGATCAAGGCCGTCAAGGATTTCTACCCTTTGGATCTCACGACCTGATTTCTTGACCTGAAATCTCCACCCGCCGTACCCTTTTGTCACACAAACGGGTGGTGAGCCTATGTTCGATCTTATCTCCAACATGCACCGGCAATATGGCATCGGCCAGAGGGCCGCTCCAGCCAACCGCCTTTTGCCTGTGGCCTGGAATATCCCCAAGGATGCGGTAAGGGCGATGGGTTTCAGCGCGGCGGTTCGTCAGGCGGCCAAGGTTGCCAGCAGGACAGGCCGACCTGTAAAGGTTCCGGTGCCCGGCACCCGCAAGTTCAAGGTAGTCCGACCTCCTCGCAAGCGCAAGCGCAAGCGGCCCCCCCGTTTTGCCGTTCCCAAGGTGAAGGCTGCTGTGTTGCCCGCGATGGTGCGTGGCCCCAAGCCCGATTCCATGATTCGGCCCGGACAGAGAGGGCCCGCCAGCCCCCGCCAGTTGAAAAAGATGGCTTTGATCGAGGAACGGCGAGCCAAGATCGATGCGGTGCGCGCCAAGCGCCGCTTTCGCGGGCGTCGTCCGCCTTCTCCGGTGGTTGCCACCAAGGTTGTACTTCCGGCCAAGCCCGGTCCGGCCAAGCCCGGTCCGACCAAGGGGGGGCCTTGTCACCGCGATTTGATTGGTATATCTCGTATGGTCCCCTTGATCCTCAATACCTTGAGGGGCAGGGGCAAGCGAGCCCCGGCACGGGTTATGGAGGGCTGGAACAAGCTCACCAAGCGACAGAAGAAGGCTGTGGTGAAGTCTGCAAGTTACGTCAACAAGGGCCACTGCAAGGCCGCCCTTAGTATCTTGGTAAAGTACAAGGTGCCGATGTAGGTCATGGCGAAACGCCGCCCCACCACCCTCGGCTTTTCTGCCCGAGAGCACGAGGACAAGTTCCAGATCGCCGCCGACTTTTGCAAGGAGTACGGCAAGCGGTTTACGGAGAACATCGGGGAAGGAAAGTGCGACTTGGCCTTTCGCAACCTCAACCGCCATGCAAACGTGGTCGGACAGAGCCTCGTTCATCTCAATGCGATGCGAGAGGGTTTCGCTGACCTCAGGTGGACCGGACCGGGGCTTGAACGCTATGTAAAGACGCAGCGGAAGATGGACAATGCCCACGCCGCTTACATGGCTACGTTTGAGGAAGACTGCACATAGCCCCCCGCCCTTGATTTATCGACAGAACAAGCGGCCGTTGGACAAGATTTCATTCTTGTAGGGTAAGGAAAACATTGGCTTTTTCCTTCCCCCAAACTTGACCCACCCCTTTCATTCCTTTTACGCTTTCCCAGATCGTTTGGACCCTTTTGCGAGGTCGATATGGATAATCGTGAGTTGGAGCTTGTTGTCGGAGACAGTCCGCCCCAAGATGAAGCCCTTGGAGCGTTGCGCGGTCTGACCCGAACCTGTGTTCGTTGGCGGAAGGCCCGCGTAAAGGGCTCCAGAAAGCTGGTCCACCGTTGCGCCAAGTACGAAACGGGTCCCAAGGGCCGCAACAGGCTGCCTGCTTACCACGGCGGCGTGAAGCGGATGCCTTATGGCACTCGCAAGTCGGGCCGCTACCCCAAGGCTTACCAAGGCATGGCCCTCGGGGTTCGTGGGAAGACTCTCGGCATCAAGGCTCGGGCGCAGGCTGGTCGGCGTCGCAAGGGCGTCAGGAAGTTTGGTTGGAAGACCACTGCGGCGGGTCGTCGCTGCTGGAACCGCCAAACCAACAAGGCCGCCCCGAAGGCCAAGTGTACCACGGCTCGAAAATCGACTCGCAAGGCCGGTGTCCGTCGCACGGCCCGCCGCGCGTATGAGCCCGCCGCTGGCCGCTTCCGGTGGAAGGGTCGCGGCAAGAGTCGCCGCTGTTACGACACCAAGGAAAACCAGTTCGCCAAGAAGGCGAAGTGCAACGGTCGGCGCAAGGCCGCCGCCGGCAAGCGTCGTGCTGCCCGCAAGGCCGCTCCCGCCGGCAAGCGCCGGTACGTCATGCGGAAGGGTCGTTGCCGCGACACCGTGGAGAACGTCTTTGCGTCGAAGACCAAGTGCAACGGTCGGCGCAAGGCCGCCCGCGGCAAGCGTCGTTCGACTCGCACGGCCGCCCCGAAGCGTCGGGCCGCTCGCGGCCGGTACGTCATGAAGACTCCCAAGAAGGGCGGCAGGCGGTACTGTTGGGACACCCAGGAAGGCTTGTTCGCGTCGGCAAGCAAGTGCAAGAAGGCTGGTGCCGCACGCAAGCGTTCCACCGCGGGTCCTAAGCGTCGCACGAAGCGTCGTTCCAGCCGTGCCGGCATGTCCGGGGCTGGAGTGGATGTAGCTGTTCTTGGTGACGCTGGATTCCAATACGAGATCATCGACACCAAGCGCGGCCGTCGTTGCCGTGAGGTCGGTGGTCGTTTCGCCAAGATGGAGATGTGCAACATGGCTAATCAAGACTTGTCCGGGTTGGACGCCGCCACGGAGGAGTTCTTGGCTGATGCCAATCCCGTCGCGAAGACCGTTCCCACGAAGTGCAAGAAGTTCGAAACCATTTATTCCGAGGCTCTCGGCCGTGACGTGAAGGTGTGTGCCGATCTGGCCGGTGTCGGGGCGGAGAGCAGCGAGTTGAACGGCTTGGACATCGGAGCCGAGGACGGCGCGCTCGCGGGTCCCTTGGCGAAGTGGTACGGGTTCGGCGTTCTGGGTGAGGACATGCCCATCGGTCCCCTGGCCGGTGCCGCCGCTGCCGGTGTGCTGGCTGCGGTCGGTGTCAAGGTCGCGAGCAAGATCCCTGGCCTCGACAAGATCCCGCATGGCGGCTTGTTGCTGACGGGTCTCGTTGCCGGTGCGCTGACGGCGATGCCACGCACCCGGGCCTTCGGGATCGGTGCGCTGACTGGCGTGGCGACGGTCGCCATGTTCAACATCGTCGGCCGCCTTATCAACAATACCGCCGCCGAGGCTTACGAGGGTGACCTCGGGGAAGATTGGGATATGTATGGCTACGACGGCCTCGGCTACGATGACGGCGACGATGACGACGACGTGCAGGTCTTGAGTGACTACGGCGACGAGGTTCAGGTGCTCACGGCCGGCTTCGGTGACGTGGGCAACATGAGTGCCATCGTCGAGGAGGTCGACGGGTACGGCTTCGGTGAGATCGTTCCTGAGATGGACGGCTTCGGTGAGATCGTTCCCGAGATGGACGGCTTCGGTGAGGTCGTTGCCGAGGAGGATATGTACGGCTTGGGCCAGGATGAAGGCGTCGAGATTCTGTCGTCCGCCTTCGGTTCCCTGCCTTTCGCTGGAGCAATCTAAAAGCGTTTTTTCGGCCCACCGGAGCGTGGGCACTTTTGGTCCCAGGACCATTTCTGGGAGGGACTAAACGGTCGCCAACAGACCGGCCCCTCGTTGATAGAGGAAGATAGACATCATGGCATCTCGTGGAACTCTAACCATTCGCGTGCCCGGTTTCCCAGAGCCCTTGAGCTTTGGGGATTGGGTTCATGACTCTCTTTACGGTCAGGTCGAGGTCGGCACCACCGACAGTGCGACCATCCGCGGCCTCCAGGCCACGGTGTCCGAGAACATCCCGGGTGGTAGCGACGTTCTGACCGAACGGCAGACCAACCTCCCTGGCCCCGGCAACAGCGGCCTGCCTGCGGGTTGGGCTGCGCTCATCTACTCGATTCAGGTCGTCATCGCCCCCGGCGTTGACATCACCATCGGGGACATGCGCCAGCTTCACTTGCAGTCGTTCCTGCGGTTCAAGATCAGCACCAAGACGTACTCCGAGGGTCCCCTCTACCGCTTCCCCGCCGCGGGTGGCATCGAGGGCTTCTCCACGAACAACGCGACGCAGTGGCTCAACAACAGCGGCTCCTCGCCATCGACCCGTCGCGGGTTCGTGATCCCTCACTATCTCAAGCCCCAGGTGTCCTTCGCCGCCGAGGTCGCTTTCGGTTCCGCCGTAGCGATGTCGGCGTCTCGGGTCTTGGAGATCGCCCTTGAGGGTCTGATCAAGCGTCCGGTCCTGTAGCACCGGCCGCCGGAATCCGGCAGCAGTTCAATCCGCCCCCCCCGTCGCCGTCCGGCGTCGGGGGGGTTTTCTATTTTTTGGTGTTGGGCTAGTGTGTTCGGGGGCGGCGGCCATCGCGAATCTTGCCGCCGCAGCGGTGGCGGCGGTATTCTTTTGGGCACGAACAGGAAGGTCCGTGATATGCCAAATCTTGCTGCTGTGAAAAGTCGGGTCTACGGGCTGGAGAGTGCGATTGCCGAAAGAGCGGTGATTCTTCTCGACAAGCTCTCCCGCTCCACCATCCATCCCTATGCGATGTCCGGGTCGAAGACCGGGCTCACCCAAAACGCCCAGACCGACCTTCCGGTGGAGAGCTTTCGTAATGATCAGGACGGTGCTCTGGTCATTACAAAGCTGCGAGCCTTCACCACGGCCGCCATCAACGCGTCCGCTGTCGGGGCCGTTTTTTCCAACGTGTCTTTGCAAGCCTACGATCTTGACGGCCAACACTCGTTGATGAAGAACCCGTCGCTTCTCCCGACGTTGTTCGCCATCGACAACAACACCTTGACCCTGGATCGTCCCTACGTTCTCCACCGCCGCGCCGCTCTCTTGTTCCAGGCGACCGAGGAAAACATCGTCGGAACCACCGATCTGTATCTGTCTGTGCTTGGGGAGACGGTGCTTGGAGATATGACAGGGGCGGAGGTGGAAGAAGCCATCGCCTTGGGCATCTACCCGCTGCCGGGGCGACAATCGTCCCTGTGGGATCATATGTTGGTGCTTGGCGGACTCTTTGGCGACCGCCCCCCCCGGCTCAAGGGATATGCGGACGATTGTCTGGACCGCCTTCGCACATACGTCGCCAAGCTGCGTGAAAAGTTGCGCTTGGCCGATTATGTCTCCTATGCCTTGGAGGCGAATCAGGACAACATCACCCAGGCCGGCGATACGGCGATGGGCCGCAAGCGGTTTCAGAACGATCAGAACGGCGCGTTCGCCATCAACAAGATCCGCATTTTCACCACCACGGCGTTGGCCGCCTCGGCAGCAACGACCCTGGTCGACAACGTGGCGTTGACGGTTGAGAGCATCGACGAGCGAATCCAACTGACCCGCACCATGACGCTCGGGGCGACGTTGTTCAGCCCGGAGAACAACACTTGGACGTTCGAACATCCTCACGTCGTCGGTCAAAATGGGTCGATGCAGGTGGTTTTGCGTGAGCAGAATGTCAATGCCACCACCGATGTCTACATCACGATGGTCGGTGAAGCGGTGCGTGGCGTGAATCGAAATGAGTTGCGGATGGCCGTTTCTATGGGCCTGTATCCGCTCATGGAACGGGGGTAAGGGTCCCATGCCGACAGCCGCCTCTCGGGTAGCCGCTCCTCGTATCGTTTCCGGGTGTATGGATCCGCAGCTTGTCGAGCGCGCCGTGGACCTGATTGATGGCCTGCGGCAGTCCACCATCCTCCCTTATGTGATGGAGAGCAGCGCCAGCAATATCACGCAGAACTCTCAAACACGCTTGCCGGTCGATGATTACAAGGTGATCGAGGGAGCCCCTTTCCTGATGACCGGGATGCGGTTTTTTGCCACCGCCGCGGTGGCTGCGTCGGCTTCGGGTGGGCCGTTCTCCAATGTCAGCATCTCGTTGATGGACAACGATCGAATGCAACACCTCACCAAGAATCCCACGTTGCTTGCCAGCATGGTCCGGTACGACTCCAATACGCTTGAGTTGGATCGTCCTCTGGTGATGTCTTCGGACGGTTCTTTCGGTGTGACGTTGACCGAAGAAAACGTCAACGGGACCACTGATGTCTTCGTGTCTATGTTGGGGGAGGTCATCGCTGGCGGGAAGATGAGTTCGGACGACTTGCGAGAGGCTGTCGCTCTGGGTGTCTATCCCGCCTTCCGTGGACGGCAAAACTTTTGGGACAAGATTGTCCTTGCATCGGTCCTGCGATCCGAGGAGGTGCGGTGCCACACCCAGGAAGGCGAGGAAAAGCGGTGGGCTCTACGAGCCCGTGTCGCTGAACTCCGGCAGAAGCTCTGCAAGTCCCGGTTTCTCACCTATATCTTTGAGAGCAACACCACCAACATCCCCCAGGGCACCACGATCAACATGCTTTCGTCGGTGCTCCGCAACGATTCCGGTTTTCCCGTCGCCATCACACGGATAGGGTGTTTCACGGGAAGCGGCTATGCGGCCAGCGCCTCGGGCGCTCTTTTCAACAACATCAGCGTGTCTGCGACGTTTGTGGGGCGCACCAATTTCGCACTAACCTCAAGCGTGGTGCTGGCCCCGTGCCTTTTTGACCGCAAGGACAACAACTGGTTGCTCGATCGCCCCCTGGTCGTGGGACCGGACGAAGGCATGGAGTTCCGCGTTTCCGAGAAAAACGTAAACTCCACGACCGATGTGAACGTCGCCGTGCAGGGTTATGTCGTCCACGGTCTCTCAACGGGGGAATTGCAGGAGTGCATTTCCTTGGGCCTCGTCAATTCCATCCGGCGGACAAGGTATTGAGGTGAGCAACCTCGTCGCCCGGTTGGATGGTTTTGGTGGTCTTGGCGCAGCGGACGATCCCATTGATCTCCCTGATACGCTCCGACTCGCAAAGCCCCTTGAGGATGTCACGACCGCCGAAGCCCTTACGGTCTTGAAACAAATCAAGAGGCTTATTTCGAAGGAAGGTCAAGAGGGCTGGACTCGGACGATGCGGCAATGGAACGGCTTGGCGATGGACGCCAGGATCGCCCGTGACCGCTTTTGTGGAGGCCCCAATCTATATGATTGGAAAGAGGCCGATCCTTATGTGGCGTGCTTTCCTTGCAGGCCGGTGGTGGTGGGAGGGGTAAGCACGGTCCTGTGTGACGAGGCATACAATATGGAGCAGGCAAGGCTCCGCGCCTTGACGGTCTACGATGCCATGAACGGGATTCAGAGCGCCCTTGAGACTTACGGGTTCGGCTTGTTCGATTGGGTGGACAGCCGCATCGTCGAGGTAGAGAGAAGCGGAATCAACCAACCCGCCGTGTCCGGCCTTGGTTTTCCCCTTCCCCTCGCCGCCCCGGCTGGAAGCGCCATCGCCGCGGGGGCCGCTGCGGCTCTTGGCGCTGTGGTGGGCGGGGCGACCCTGTATCAGTGGGCTATTGTCCTGGCGGCGGTTATTGTCGGGGTCACTTTGATTTCTGCCCTTAGCCAAGAAGGTGAGAAGCTGGAGCGCATCAAGGACACTCAGGCCCAAGTCGCCAAGCAGCAAGGTGCCGTGTCCAAACACTGCTCTGTCGATCCTCACAGCCCCGCGTGCAAGCAGGCGCAGGGAAATCTCAAGCGTATGCTTGAGCTTCTCAAGAAGCAGGTGAACAGCATGGGGATGTTCTCCAACGTCCCCTGGGGAAAGATCGCTCTTGTGGGCGGTATCGTTTTCATCGCACCCCCGTTGCTGCGTATTTTACGAGATGCGATGTCGGACAAATGACAGGAGGTATGATGTCGAACGGCAACACGAAGGCTGGACTCGCTCTCAAGGGTGTTTCGTGGCTTGGGCGGGCCTTGACCGTGGCGGCGGCTGAAAGGGCCGCCTCACGGCCAGAGAGACCCCCCAGAGCGCCCCGAGCGCCCCGGAAGGGCAAGCCCGGTTGCGGACCCTGCGCCGATGACAAGAGGGGACCTAGAGGATGATTGGAGGCGTCTCCCCCCACCAGGGAAGGCACGGCGGTCTGGGGGACGCCCCGGGCACCGTCTCCGCCCGCTCTCGTTCCCGCTCCAAGAGCATGACCGGGGTGTGGAGATCGTCGGGGACTTCCCACCAGGGCGGCTCATCGTTATTCCTCCTCCAAAGCGGCGACGACATCGTAGGCAGCGATACGGACGCTCGGGGTCGGCTCCGAGGAAAGGTCCGTGTTTTTCCTGGCGGTCAGATCGCCGTGGAAGGTGTTTATGAGCGAGAGGACGGCCGCACCGGGGCGTTCGTCTGGAAGATCGCTCGTGGTGGGGGGACGTTTACCGGAACGTGGTCGGGAGACGATGGAAGGTCGGGAACTTGGAGTGGTGTAAAGCAGGGCGATGAGATCACCCCCGACCTGTCCTCTTTCTTGTCGCAGCGCCATTGGGGCGGCGGACTTGGTGAGTTGGCCGGTAGCGTGAAAATCAAGCAGTGCTGGTTCACCGTCATGGGTCGAAAGATCCACAAGATCCCATGCGGCGCTTCCATACCCGGCCCTGGCGGAACCCGGATCGCCATCGACAAGGATGGTGTGAACGTCAAGCCCAAGCCCAAGCCGAAGGACTACGAACCGCCGCCCCCGCCGCCCCCTGACGCCCCGGACGAGGAAAAGCAGGTGTCCGAGGCCAAGACCGTCATGTATGGGCTGTTGGGGGTGAGTGCTCTCGGTGTGGTGATTGGTGTGGTCTTGCTGGCTCGGAGGTAGTGATGCGGGGTTGGTTCACCAAGAAGTCCCCTGTGGACGAGGGCGGTCTTGTGGCGAGGCTTCAAGGGCTCGGCCAACCGATGGACCCTGCGGACATTCCCGCGGACATGAACAGGCATCGCACCCGCATCGCCCGTTTCAGGGCGCAGTTGTCTGATTGGGTTCACCCGGGACAAGATGCTGACCGGCTCACCCGTTTCAGGTCGCGGGATCAGCGGGAAAATTGTCGAAAAGCTCTCGACAATCTTGGCAAGATGAACGCCAGCCTTTTCTACTTGCAGGAGGCGTCCACCCATCGCCCGACGCTGCCCCCCATGTTCCAAGAGCACATCCCAGCCGATGCGGAGATGCAGGACTGGTCACGTCAGGTTGCCGAGTCCGAGGACGAGTTTTTCCAAGCCTGTGTCGAGCCCCGCACCCGGAGAACTGAGCCCCTGCGCCGGCAGCGGACCGCCGAGTGTGCGAGTGATGATGATTGCGGCGATGGACTGAGGTGTTATCAGGGCGAGTGCCGCGGGTCGTTGTTGGAGTTCTGATGAGCCCGAGGTTTCGCTATCTCATTGGCGCTCTCGGTGCTGCTTTCGTTGCGTCCTTTTTGTTGCGGCGCTTCAAGCGCGGGGCTTTCGGCATAGACTACGAGGTGGACCCGGCTCGGCCTTATGGTCGAAGCTGGAAGGCCGAACGCCCTCCCAAGCTCCCTGCAAGCGCCCGTCACGCTTCCGTGCCTGGAGCGGCCTACCCCTACGTTGAGCGCATCGCGGGGGACCAGGGGCTAGGCCCCAACTTCGTCAAGACGATGGTGGCGTTGGCGAAGAACGAGTCCAACGGCACGTTCGGTCTTCCCGCACGACGGCCCTATGCGTCCACCTCGGGATGGGGGACGTACCAGTTCAACAAGGGCGCGTGGGAGACGATGGCTCGGTACAATAGCTATTACGGGTGCGAGGGTCCTTTCGTCCCCCCGACCGCCCCCATGATGTGGGACACGACCCCGTATGAGGAATTGGCCTTCCCGATCAAAATCTACGCCTGTCTGTGGCGGGCGGTGAAGGATGCGGGTGGAAGCGACCGATATGCGGCCAGTGGGGTTTGGCTCTGGCACTCCGGTCCCGCCTATTTCAAGAGCTTCCTTCGTATAGCCAAGAGCGACGGCTTCGCCGTGGCCTGGGCCGACACCGCCAGCGGCGGCGGTCGCCGTGAAAAGGTGGCAGACCGGGTGGTGGGGAAGGTGGATCGCTCCGGGGTGGCATGAGTTACGTCCGTGTCGTTGGGGAGTTCGGGGAGACTTACATCCTCCCTTCGGAGCGAGCCGGTGAACTGCCCCTGATAGCCGAGTGGCTTGGGGACTACGCCCCTGATGAGGATGTGGGTCCCGACCTAGTGACCGCCGCACTGTTGGGTGCCGATGCGGCCACACCTGATTTTGCGTGGATGGTGACCCCCAGGCCCGCCCTCTATTTTGGCGATGATCTCGATGATCATGTTGCTCGACTGGTCGATGGTACGGAGGAGTGGGGACCCATATTGGTGGTCGATGCTCACACGCTGGCGTCGCTCCCGCTTTATAGGCAGGTTGAGGAGGTGCGCGTCACCGTTCTTCACGAAATGGGTCACGCATATCTGCGGCGTAGGGGCGTCCCTTATGAGTGGGCCGAAGAAGATGTGGTTGAGAACTTTGCCCGTCATGGCGGCGCTCATCCATTGATCGCTTATGGGGAGGCTTTCGGTGAGTAAGAAGGACGCCTGCGAGGGGCCGTGGGAGTTTTCCATCGTCCAGTCGGTGTGGTTTCGCAAGGACAAGGCGAAGAACAAGCGTCAGGCCGACTCTTGGCTCAAGAGGCACGACTTTGAGCCGTCCTTGAAGACGGAGACGTCCAAGGAGGGCTACCTCGTGGCCCGGCTCCACCAGCCCGGCGAGGTTGAGTGCTACCGCTACGGGGAGTGGATGGACGACGGGCGGGTGCGGTTTCTATATGGTGGCAAGCCCGACGAGTAGGGCTGGCCGCTCTCCAATTTCCGAAAAGTTGAGGTTTGGCGGGAGCATTGGCTAAATAGCTGGCCGTGCAGAATGATCCCCCGCTTGTTTGGCCGCCCAGATCCGGGCGGATTCTATACAGGGAGAATATCGTAATGAAACGAATAATCGCTGCTATCTGTGTGTTGGGATTCATCGCGTGTCTGGTTTGGTTGTGGCGGCTTTCCGACGCCCACGCCAGCGTCGTGGTTCCGGCGGACTCCGATCTGCTTTTCCGTGTGGTCTGCGCCGAGTGCCTGTCTTGCCCTGCCTCGGAACGGGTCGCCATCGCCCATGTGGCGGTCAACCGGGCAAAGCGTCCAAGCTGGTGGGGGAAGGGCCTGCGCTCGGTGCTTCTCAAGCCAGGACAGTTCGCGGCTCCCGACAACCCCTATTGCGAGCGGGAGCTTCCACCGCCCCCCACCCGTGCCGATGGAAGGGTCGGGTGGTCACCCGTGATGGTGGACCGCCACCAGCGGCTCGTCGATGAGACGAGGGCGCAGGTCGTTCTGGTCTTGGGCGGTGTCTCGGAGGATCCCACGGGCGGCGCGACGTTCTTTCACGCCAAGCGCCTGGGCAAGCTCTGGCCGCACTTGAACGAGGTGGACGTCCCCAAGGTCTGGTTGCACCGCTTTTACCGGGACTGAGGGTCCGCTGCCTGTTTTGAGCTACGCCGCTCTGATATTTGCTGCGATGTCTTCCGCAAGGGCGGCATACAGTTCGGCCTTCTGACAACGCCCCCGCCGCATCGCCCGGTAGGACAGGCGGACAGCGTACCTTACGAGGCGGTCTTGATCTCGGAGAGCGCCGCTCCGGTGGGCGATCCAGAGCGACATCAGGTCGCCGTGGGCAGCACGACGCTTGCCGCGGGCGGCCTGTCGGCAGTTGCGGTGTACCCATCTTGGGTAGGGTCTCGCTCGGCTACCCCAGCGGGCCTCCCGCGCCGGGCGGCGGGCCTGTCTTGCGCCCCCTGAGCGTCCGCCTTGTCCCAGGTCGCCTAGCGCGATTGCCATCGAGTGTTGGTATGCCATGTTTGGTATTGTCGCCGGGGGCGGCTTACCGGGTCAAGAACAGGGCCCGCCTTTACCGGGATTGAAAATCTTGGGGTCAAGGGGGTGCGGCGGTTAGACTATGGGTGTCTGCATGAAGGAGAGGGACTGATGGCAAAACGAAAGGGCGTTCAACGCGAGGGCCTTTTGTGTGCTCGTAAAATTGCAAGAGGCATCGACAGGTATTGGGATGGCACCAGCGGAGCACAGGCGTCTCTCCCTCGATACGAGGACGCCGAAGATGACACCGTTGTTGCCTCCGTTTTCGCGGAGGGCGTGGATCTCGCTCACATGCAACAAGAGAGGTATGGACCGTTCACCCAGACCCGGCAGCCCTGCGAGGGTTTCAGTATTGAGGCCACCGGCCCTGGGGAATGGCACTTGAACATCCACAAGCACCGACCCGGGCGGCGACGGGACTGATGCCTTTATGCAAAAAGGCTCTCGCCGTTTGCGCCACGGGCTCCGACCGCGAGAGTCTTGCGTTCCTGTGCGATTCTGGGAAGCGTGGTCCGAAGCGGTACTACGTCTATTCGTGGTCCGACGCCTATGATCCCGACTTCCACCGTTTCGTGGACGCTTCGGCCTCAAGGCGAGATGGATTTGAACTTCTACTCGATCACTGCACTCGTATTGGTGGTGAGGTCGCCAGCCTGGACGAACGAGGCCGTCTTCCAACGCCTTGGTGGGACGAAGATGACGACAAGCCCCGACGCCGACGACGCCGAAAGCCGAGTCGGCGGGCGGGCGTGAGGGCTGTTCACGCACCTTCTCGTAGGCAGTATTGAGGCCACCGGCCCTGGGGAATGGCACTTGAACATCCACAAGCACCGAACCGGGCGGCGAAGTTGACCTGATTTCCTCTTGGCGCTAGCTTCCGACGCCATGAATCAACAACCTTCCCCACAAAACGGCAAGCAGGGCCGCAGCTACGTCCGGGGCGTCGTTTTGCGCCACACGCCCCGCCAGATGTGCGGCGGTCTTCAACAGATGTCCTTTTCCCCCGGCCTGAACATCCTCGTCGGCCCCAACGGCTGTGGCAAGAGCACCATCCTGCGTGTCTTGAGGGACACGGGATGGCGCGAGCTTCATGAGTGCGAGATCGTCAAGGCCGGAAAGGGCAACGTGGAGTGGTTCGGCTACGATGCGGAGCAGGACAACCCCCGTTCCAACAGCAGCCGTGACGCCTTCCCGTTTCTATCGGCGGCGGGATCCCACGGTCAGGTCCAGCGGCGCGTGTTCAAGTACATCTCGGAGCGGCTCCAACCGGGGATGCTCGTCATCATGGACGAGCCCGAGGCGGCGCTCGACATGGACGGGGTGGAGGTGCTTTTCGCCACCATCCAGGGGCGCCCCGACCTTCAATGGGTCATCGCATCCCACCACATTTTGATCTGGCAACTTGCCGATGCCAACGTCATCGAGATGGTTCCGGGTCATCGTGACAAGACCATCATGCAGCACCAGCGCATCATCGCCAGCAGCGGCCCAGGGGCCTAGTCTTGGCGGTGTAGTGGTATGTGGGGGATAATGCCCCATGCCCAAGCTCACCCCGCGTCTATTGCGTCAAGAGGCGGAGCGGTTGCGCTCCCTGCACGGCGGGGGCATCGGCGCTCGTCCCGAGTATGAACATCCCGATGCGCCGTCCTTTCTCGACATGCTCAATGCGGTTGCTGACGGGGTGCAGGATACCGCGGCGGGACTGGATCAATGCCTATCCCACTTGAAGCGGCGTCAAGCGTTTGGGTCTGGTGTGAGGAAGGCCGGTGGGCTGTTGGAGCGGGGCGTCGTGCCGCGCATCAAGGTCGTTTCCGAGTTTCACCAGATTGCGTCCGATGGATACTACGAGCGTGAGGGCGACAAGGTAGACGCTTGGGCTTTCATTCAGCGGCTTTACGGCGGAGGAGGCAACCCGGGCCACGCAGGAGTTCCGCTCGACAACCTGCTGGACGCCATCGACAGTTTCGCCTCGGAGGCCGGTGACGACTACGACTGCGAGGACTGACGGCCTAGTTGACACCTGACCGGGAGGCGCTAGGTTTGTCGTCCCATAGATGGAGGTTGCGGTGTCCGAGCCCAGGCCAGATATTCTTTCAATGTTGCCAGAGGACGGCATCGAGCGAAGTTTGCCCAAGTCGGAGTTGAATGTCTCCGTCGCGGGCACGAATGGTGGGGCGAACACCACCTTCCCCAATTTCATGGAAGTGGCGGCCGTGTTGCGGCGCAACGTGATTCAGGGGCACTACAGAGACCTGTCCAACGGCAAGCCTTATGACAGCTACGTTCCGGTTCGCCAAGCGATGGAGGAGGCCGAGGGGGAGATGGCGGTGCAGGCTTTGAGCTTCCTGTACGACCACCTGACCTTCCACGAACAGTGGAGGAAGGCGCTCGCCCTTTTGGCTTATTCGGTTCCGGCTAGTTTGATCAGCGACATCCGTATTCGCAAGATCATCGAACATGCCCAGAAGAACGTGGAGGCTATGGAGGACGCTGAAACCGAGCGCGCCAACTTCTATCTGACCAAGTGCAACGCAATGGAAGACAACTTCCTTGATATGTTCGAAAACATGCCGTCGCGGGCTCGCTATTGGTTGATGGTTTCCCGGTTTCGTGATTCCAAGCGTTGCCTGGAGTATGGAACAGATTGTGGATTGAACGTGCATTGGGCCGCCAAGTTCGACTCCAAGATCCAATGGTACGGCACCGATATTTCCGAGAAACAGGTCTCCTTCAACAAGGAACAGGCTGATCGGTCCGGCGCTGACAATGCCGACTTCATCTCTTGTGACGATGAGCGGTTCTTCGGGACGATGGACACGGTGGCCGTCCTCGACACCCTGGAGCACACCGCCCACCCCTATGAGCTTTTGGACAAAGCCGAGAAGTTCGTCGCTCCCGGCGGGGCCGTGGTGGTGTCGGTGCCCTTGGGGGCGTGGAGCGGACGGGAGCAGTTCCACGCAACCTTGGTGGGGCAGCACATCGACACCCAATCCTTGGGCGGCTTGCAGGCTTTGTTGGCTTCTCGTGGGGACGTGGTGGACGTTCAGCCCATCCACGGAGGCAGCATAGACCCGAACGAGACTTCGGCTTGCGCCACCTACGTCCCGAAAGGGAGCTAATTCCTACCCCACCTGTGGCGGCTGCCACAGGGGATAGCCTTTCCCGCCGACGAACACCCACTTATGGGCCGGGCTCAAAGGCTGGCTAGGGTCGAATCCCCACCAAGCGTGCATCCACCACCAGCGGGGCACCACGACAAACACCCGGTCTCCCACCCGTTGCCATTCAGCCAGAGCTTTGGCCGGGTCGTCCAGATGCTCCAAGATGTGGCACGCCACCACGGAGCCGAAGGTCTTGTCAGGGTACTGCGAAAGATCGTGGGCGTCCCCCTGGCAAGCCGGGGGCCCTCCGAACGCCTCTCGTAGTTGCTTCGTGGTGGGACAGAGGGTTTTTCCAGCCAGATCGAGATTTACGTCCCCCACCCGAGAGGGACCGACCAGAACAGAAGCGATGTTGGAGCCGCGCGTCCCTGATCCGACATTGAGCACCGGCTTGCCGACGCTGCGGGCGTAGGCGACAGCTTCCTTTTCCGCCTTCTTGGTGCGGTACAGAACGTCGTAGCAGTATCCACCCACCGCCCAGACAGCCGCCCACTTCAAGGGGGTGGTTTTCATTCACGCACCCTCGACCGCCTATTCCCGCTCAATGGTGTCAGATTTCCCATCCCTCTCCGTCGCAAAGCGTAATCGCCTATGATCCATGCGGTGATGGCGGTGCTAGCCAACACCGAGCTTTTGATTAGTTGTCGTCCTCGGAGCCCGGACAGGAAAAGTCCCGTTCCCAGGAAGAACGCCCGTTCCAGAGTTAGCCCCGCCACCCTCCTGACCGACTTGGGTTCGCCGTCCATCAGTGCGGCGATGGCGTAGGTGGACGGGGGGGATTTTTGTTGGACCAGCGAGGCGTACTTATTCATACGGCCCCCGTTTCAGCAAGGAGGCGGCGAAGCCCGGGGTGCAGGGGGAGATCCCTGGCCTCGTTTCCCGTCACCCAGGCCCATGCGTCGCTTTCCCAATTTATGTCAGGCTTGAACGGGCGGTCGATCTGGGCCAAGAAGGCGGTGTAGACCCCTTGGGGTGTGCGGGACACATGCTCCCCCACGACCTTGTGTGGCGGTGTCGCCCCTACTTCCTCCTCGGTTTCTCGGACGGCGGTCTGGTAGGGGGTCTCGCCCCTGTCCACCTGTCCGCCGGGGAGGTTCCAGATTCCCGGCTCGGGGACTTTGGCCGAGCGGCGAAGCAGGAGGAAGCGATCTCCCGCCCACAACATCATGCCCGATCCCTGGCGGCTCATTCGCCGTACTCCACGCACTCCCA
>Ga0310122_10000402_pt1 | contig 27586 bp, 32 predicted proteins | sample CB6_Bottom_1051__FD_203503 | JGI IMG/M metagenome (GOLD analysis project Ga0310122, IMG submission 203503) | Marine microbial communities from Western Arctic Ocean, Canada - CB6_Bottom_1051 | ecosystem: Environmental > Aquatic > Marine > Oceanic | place: Canada: Western Arctic Ocean | collected...
ACGATTATCTCCGGTATGGGCGAGCTTCATCTCGAAATCATCGTCGATCGGATGAAGCGTGAGTTCGGCGTCGAAGCCAACGTCGGCAAGCCTCAGGTTGCTTATCGGGAGACGATACGAAAGCTCATCGAGGAGGAAGGAAAGTTCGTTCGTCAGACCGGTGGCCGCGGACAGTATGGCCATGTCTATCTGCGTATCGAGCCGGCGGAGCCAGGCACTGGTTACGAGTTCGCCAACGAGATCGTCGGTGGCGCCGTGCCGAGGGAGTACATTAACGCCGTCGATAAGGGTATCCGCGAACAGATGGGCAACGGTGTTATTGCCGGCTATCCTGTCGTGGATTGCAAGGTGGCGCTCTATGACGGCTCGTACCACGACGTCGACTCCAGCGAAGTCGCGTTCAAGATTGCCGGTTCCATGGCATTTAAAGCGGGCGCTGCCAAGGCAAGACCGGTCCTGCTGGAGCCCGTGATGCAGGTGGAAGTGGTCACGCCGGAGGACTATATGGGTGATGTCAACGGCGATCTAAGCCGCCGGCGCGGCGTGCTGCAAGGGCTGGAGGAGTCGCCGGCAGGCAAGATTATTCGTGCCGAGGTGCCGCTGGCGGAGATGTTCGGCTACGCGACGGATCTACGTTCGATGAGCCAGGGCCGCGCGACCTATACGATGAAATTCGGTCAGTATTCCCAAGTGCCCGCCAGTGTTGCAGACTCCATCATTAAGGATCGAACTTAGTATGGGTTCGGCGGTATGTGTCAGCGATTGCTGAGCAGTTTTTGAGAGGTTACTCCTATGTCCAAAGTAAAATTTGAACGAACGAAGCCACACGTGAACGTGGGGACGATAGGTCATGTGGATCATGGGAAGACGACGCTGACGGCGGCGCTGACGAAGGTGATGGCGGCTAAGCACGGTGGTGAGACGATCGCGTTTGATCAGATTGATAATGCGCCGGAGGAGAAGGCTCGTGGCATCACGATAGCGACGGCGCATGTGGAATACGAGAGCGATGAGCGGCACTACGCTCACGTGGATTGTCCGGGACATGCGGACTACGTGAAGAACATGATCACGGGTGCGGCGCAGATGGACGGCGCGATCCTGGTGGTATCGGCGGCTGACGGTCCGATGCCGCAGACGCGAGAGCATATTCTGCTGTCGCGGCAGGTGGGTGTGCCGTATATCGTGGTGTATTTGAACAAAGCGGACATGGTGGACGACGAGGAGCTTCTGGAGCTGGTAGAGCTTGAGGTTCGTGACTTGTTGTCGATGTACGAATTTCCGGGTGACGACACGCCGATTGTGACGGGTAGCGCGTTGAAGGCGCTGGAGGACGATACGTCGGAGATCGGGGTACCGAGTGTCGAGAAGCTGGTCGCTGCGCTGGATTCGTATATACCGCTGCCGGATCGACTGGTGGACGGTGCGTTTTTGATGCCGATTGAGGATGTGTTCTCGATATCGGGCCGCGGCACGGTGGTCACGGGACGAATTGACCGCGGGATCGTTCGGGTTGGTGACGAGATTGAGATTATCGGCATCAAGGAGACGATGAAGACGACGTGTACGGGCGTGGAGATGTTCCGCAAGCTGCTTGACGAGGGTCAGGCGGGCGATAACGTGGGTGTCTTGTTGCGGGGCACGAAGCGAGAAGAGGTGGAGCGTGGCCAGGTTCTGGCGAAGCCGGGATCGATTACGCCGCACACGAAGTTTGAGGCGGAAGTGTACATATTGACGAAGGAAGAGGGTGGTCGACATACACCGTTTTTCAAGGGCTACCGGCCGCAGTTTTACTTCCGGACGACGGATGTCACTGGGGCGGTGGAATTACCTGAGGCGACCGAGATGGTGATGCCTGGGGACAACATACAGATGAAGGTTGAATTAATCGCGCCGATCGCGATGGAGGATGGGTTGAGGTTTGCGATCCGGGAAGGTGGCCGCACGGTCGGCGCCGGCGTAGTCGCGAAAATTATCGAGTAGATCGCGGCTAAGAGTCGCGATTGACGGATGAGAGTGACATAGACGGAGTCGGACAGAGGCCAGTAGCTCAATTGGCAGAGCAGCGGTCTCCAAAACCGCAGGTTGGGGGTTCGAGTCCCTCCTGGCCTGCCATCTCGGTTATCGAGCGTTGGGCCTCGCACTCTGTGTGCAGTCACAGCCGAGTCTGTCCTCGCTAAGTCTCGCCGCTCGTATGCCGTTGCTGGAATCTCGCCGAAGGAACTGATGGACACAAAAGTAGACGCTGGAAACTCTGCGTTAGATACGCTGAAGCTGCTGGTCGCCGGCGGTATTCTCGTGGGCGGGATCTTTGGCTACTACTATTACGCGGACGTGTCGGTGCTTTTCCGCGCAATCGGTGTGCTGTTGGCTTTCGCGGCCGGCGTCGCAGTCGCGCTGCAGTCGACCCGTGGCCAGGAGTTGATGAGATTTGTGCAGGGCTCTCGAGTGGAGCTTCGCAAAGTCGTCTGGCCGACTCGTGAGGAGACGATCCAGACGACCGTGACTGTGTTGGTATTCGCGCTGATTATGGGAGTGTTCTTCTGGTTACTCGATATGTTCCTCCTGTATGCCACACGGCTGTTGACCGGTCAGGGGGGCTAACGCGATGTCGCTACAGTGGTACGTAGTGCACGCTTATTCGAACTACGAGCACAAGGTGAAAACCTCGTTAATCGAGCGCATCAAGCGTTTCGATTTAGAGGCTAAGTTCGGTGAAATTCTCGTTCCGACCGAGGAAGTCGTGGAGATGCGGGACGGCCAGAAACGGCGCAGCGAGAGAAAATTTTTCCCGGGCTACGTGCTCGTGCAGATGGAGATGGACGACGACACCTGGCATCTTGTCAAAGAAGTGCCGAAGGTGCTGGGATTTATCGGCGGCACTACGGATCGGCCGGCCCCGATTACGGAGAAGGAAGCCGACGCGATATTGAGCCGTGTACAGGAAGGTGTCGATAAGCCGAGGCCGAAGGTGCTGTTCGAGCCCGGTGAGGTCGTTCGAGTGAATGACGGGCCGTTCAATGACTTCACTGGTATCGTCGAACACGTGAATTACGATAAGAGCAAAGTCAGGGTGGCGGTTCAGATTCTCGGTCGCTCGACGCCTGTCGAACTGGATTTCGTGCAGGTTGAGAAGGCGTAAGCCTGTAGGTTTTAACGATGGCAAAAAAAATAGATACGTACATCAAGTTGCAGATCCCGGCCGGGCAGGCGAACCCGAGTCCGCCCGTGGGCCCTGCACTCGGCCAGCACGGCGTGAATATCATGGAATTCTGTAAGGCGTTCAATGCGGAAACGCAGACGCTTGAACAAGGCATGCCGACTCCGGTCGTGATCTCCGTCTACACGGATAAGAGTTTCACGTTTATTACTAAGACGCCTCCGGCTGCCGTACTCCTTAAGAAGGCAGCGGGAATCGAGAAGGGCAGCGGCACGCCCAATACGGTCAAGGTCGGCCGCGTGACACGGGCTCAGCTGGAGGACATCGTTAAGGTGAAAGAACCGGATCTGAATGCCGCCGATATGGATGCCGCTGTTCGCATCATTGCCGGAAGCGCCCGTAGCATGGGTTTAGACGTGGAGGGTCTGTAATGGCCAAGCTCAGCAAAGCTCAAAAGACGGCTGCCGAGCGCCTGGAGCTCGGTAAGGCCTATCCCGTTGAAGAGGCCCTGGCATTAGTGAAGGAGCTTGCTCACTCGAAATTTCCCGAGTCCGTGGACGCGGCGGTAAATCTCGGCATCGATCCCAAGAAGTCAGATCAGGTAGTGCGCGGCGCGACCATATTGCCGCGCGGTACCGGGAAGACGGTGCGGGTAGCGGTATTCGCCCAGGGCGCCAACGCGGAAGCCGCAGAAAAAGCCGGTGCGGATCTGGTCGGAATGGACGACCTGGCGGAAACCATCAAGGGTGGTGAGCTGAACTTCGACGTCGTGATCGCCAGCCCGGATGCGATGCGCGTTGTAGGCAAGCTTGGCCAGATACTCGGCCCGCGCGGACTCATGCCGAACCCCAAAGTGGGAACGGTGTCCCCCGACGTGGCAGCGGCTGTCAAGAATGCGAAGGCAGGTCAGGTCCGTTACCGCACGGATAAGGCGGGAATCATTCACTGTTCGATCGGCACGGTCGGTTTCGAGGCTGAAGCGCTGATAGAGAATCTCGCGGCCTTGTTGGCGGACTTGAATAAGTCGAAGCCGGCCTCATCGAAGGGCGTGTACGTAAAGCGCGTCACCATCTCATCGACCATGGGTCCGGGTATTGTTATCGACCAGGCGACTGTAAGCGCATGAGGCACGGGCGTCGTATGGACGCCGATTAGTTTTTCTGCTTGCCCATGGATGGGCAGGCAGTGAGCCAGCGGTTGCTGGCTATCATCGAAGACCGTAGGTCCTCGCGGCGATTCCGAGAGGGTAATGGCGAAAGCCGCCTGCGCAGGTGGTGTTACCTAGATCAGCTTTGCCTGGTGGAGGGCGCACCGTCAAATGTTGCGGACACGCAAGAGGACTGAAGCTCGCAGCGAAAAAGTGGCGGTAATCCGGCTCGTTCGGGTTGCGTTGTTATCTACCAGGAGAAAAGTATGGCGCTAGATCGCAAAGCTAAAGCAGCGCTGGTCGAAGAGGTCAACTCGGTCGCGGCTACTGCCCATTCGGCAGTCGCAGCGGAGTACCGTGGCTTAACGGTCGCCGAGATGACCGAGCTGAGAGCCGAAGCCCGTAATTCGGGCGTGTACCTGAAGGTTATCAAGAACACGCTGGCCCGCCGGGCTGTCGAAGGGACGGACTTTCAATGCTTGCAGGAGTCTCTTCACGGGCCGTTGCTACTGGCCTTTTCAAAGGAAGATCCTGGTGCCGCCGCGCGCGTCATCAAGGACTTCTCGAAGGAGCACGACAAGCTTGTTACGGTTTCGGTCTCGATCGGCGGGGAGCTGTACGCTGCGACCGATCTCAATCGTCTGGCGGCTCTACCGACGCTGGATGAGGCTCGCGCGATGCTGCTAAGGGCGTTTAACGCGCCTCTGACACAGCTCGTCCGGACCCTAACTGAGCCACCGGCGATGTTGGCGCGAACACTACAAGCTCGTGCTGAGCAGGCTTCTTAGTCTGTCGGCGATACGTCATACGAATACTGTTAACTAATTGAATCAAGGAGAAATGAGGATGGCTTTATCGACTGAAGAGCTCATCGAAGAGCTAAGCAATAAGCCGATCATGGAGATCGTAGATCTCGTGAAGGCGCTTGAAGATAAGTGGGGCGTATCCGCCGCCGCACCAGTTGCCATTGCAGCGGCAGCCGGGGCAGGGGACGCGAAGGCTGCCGAAGAGCAGACCGAGTTCGATGTGGTCCTGAAGAGCTTCGGTGAGAAGAAGGTCGCCGTCATTAAGGTCGTCAGAGCCGTCACAGGGCTTGGCCTGAAGGAAGCTAAGGATCTCGTCGAGAGAGCCCCCACTACGGTGAAGGAAGCCACATCGAAGGACGACGCCGAGGATTTGAAGAAACAGTTCGAGGAAGCAGGCGCAAGCGTCGAGATCAAGTGATACGGCGTAGCCGATTGCTCGCCATCGACGCAGCCCACCGTTGTTTGGGGCTGTGGGCGAGCTTCTGTGCAGACAACCCGGCCGTCTTGGGACGGCAGGGTTCTGCGTTTTACAACCACGAACGTGCAGCCGCACGTACTGACCGACCGTAGTCGAGGAAAACCGCGATGGCGTATTCGTTTACAGAGAAAAAACGTATTCGAAAAAACTTCGGGAAACTTCCAAGTGTCTTGGATGTCCCGTACTTACTTTCGATCCAGCTTGCGTCTTATCACAAGTTCCTGCAGCAGGAAGCTCCCGCGGACGAACGCCAGGAAATGGGGCTGAACTCCGCATTTCATAGCGTTTTTCCGATTGTCAGCTATAACGGCAACGCGGCTCTAGAATACGTCAGCTACCGGCTCGGGCAACCAGTCTTCGACGTGAAGGAGTGTCAGCTTCGAGGGCTCACTTATGCTGCCCCTCTGCGGGTCCTGGTTCGGCTTGTCATTTACGACAAAGAAGCCACAGGCAGCAAGAAGAAAGTTAAAGACATACGCGAACAAGAGGTCTACCTCGGCGAAATGCCGTTGATGACTAATCATGGCACGTTCGTGATCAACGGCACGGAACGAGTGGTTGTGTCGCAGCTGCATCGATCGCCCGGCGTTTTCTTCGATCATGACAAGGGCAAGACACACTCTTCCGGAAAGCTCCTGTTCTCCGCTCGGGTAATTCCATATCGAGGCTCGTGGTTGGACTTCGAGTTCGACCCGAAGGACAGCGTGTTCGTGCGAATCGATCGCCGAAGAAAGTTGCCGGTCACTATTATTTTGCGGGCACTCGACTATACGAATGAGGAGATATTGGATCTGTTCTTCGAAAAGAACGAGTTCACGATATCGTCCAAGGGTATCCGGTTGAAGCTCGTCGCAGAGCGACTCAGAGGCGAGACGGCCAGTTTCGACATCAAAGTTGGCCGAAAGATGATCGTAGAGAAGGATCATCGCATCACGGTTCGGCACGTCCGGGAGCTGGAGAAGGCGAAGATCAAGCATCTCGATGTCGAGCCGGACTATCTCGAGGGGCGGATTCTTGCCCACGATATCGTGGACGAGGAGACGGGAGAGGTAATTGCCACCGCGAACGAGGAGCTTGCCGCGGAGTTGATCGAGAAGATCATCGCGAGCGGCGTGAAGAAACTCGAGACCCTGTTCGTCAACGACTTGGATCGCGGCCCCTTTATCTCCAATACGCTGCGGATAGACGCGAGCCAGACTCGCCTCGAGGCACTGGTCGAGGTCTATCGTGTGATGCGTCCGGGAGAGCCGCCGACCAAAGATGCGGCGGAAAACCTCTTTCAGAATCTTTTCTTCAATCCTGAGCGTTACGATCTGTCGGCCGTCGGTCGAATGAAATTCAATCGCAGAGTAGGGCGCGAGGATTCCGAGGGCTCAGGCGTTCTCACCAAGGATGACATCATCGCTGTACTGCAGACACTCGTCGATATCCGTAACGGCAGTGGGGTCGTAGATGACATAGATCACCTTGGTAATCGCCGCATTCGCAGCGTCGGGGAGATGGCCGAGAACGCTTTCCGTATCGGACTCGTACGCGTGGAGCGAGCCGTAAAAGAACGTCTGACACTCGCGGAATCCGAGGGGCTGATGCCGCAGGAGATGATTAACGCCAAACCGGTTGCTGCGGCCGTCAAGGAGTTCTTCGGTTCCAGTCAGCTGTCGCAGTTTATGGACCAGAACAATCCGTTGTCCGAGGTCACTCACAAGCGCCGGGTATCGGCGTTAGGACCTGGGGGGCTGACACGCGAACGCGCCGGTTTCGAGGTGCGTGACGTTCACCCAACACACTACGGACGCGTCTGTCCGATCGAGACTCCTGAAGGCCCGAATATCGGGCTCATCAACTCGTTGGCCGTCTATGCGCGAACGAACGACTACGGCTTCCTTGAGACACCTTATCGTAAGGTCAACAAAGGAAAGGTGACGGACAAGATCGAATACCTTTCGGCGATCGAGGAAGGGCAGTTCGTTATTGCCCAGGCGAACGCCAATCTGTCACCGAAGGGCGAGTTCGCGGACGATCTGGTTTCCTCGCGGTTCCAGAATGAATTCTCGATGTTGCCACCCGATCAGATCGATTACATGGACGTATCGCCGAAGCAGATCGTTTCGGTCGCCGCCTCGCTGATACCATTTCTTGAGCACGACGATGCTAACCGAGCCCTGATGGGTTCGAATATGCAGCGCCAGGCCGTGCCGACGCTGCGGACGGAAACACCTCTGGTCGGGACTGGTATGGAGCGAGCCGTGGCCGTGGATTCCGGTGTGACGGTCATCGCCCAGCGCGGGGGTATCATCGACTCGGTCGACGCGTCCCGTATCGTAGTGCGGGTCCACGATGACGAGACGGATGCCGGTAAGTCGGGCGTCGACATCTACAACCTCACCAAGTACACGCGGTCGAATCAGAATACGTGTATCAATCAGCGTCCCCTGGCGAAAGCTGGTGACAACATTCAGGTCGGCGATGTGCTGGCGGACGGTCCGTCAACGTCCTTGGGTGAATTAGCTCTCGGGCAGAATCTGCTCGTCGCGTTTATGCCCTGGAACGGCTATAACTTCGAAGATTCGATTCTGATCTCCGAGCGAGTTCTACAGGAAGATCGCTTCACGACAATCCATATCGAGGAGCTAACCTGCGTGGCCCGCGACTCGAAGCTCGGGCCTGAAGAGGTGACTTCCGATATACCCAACGTGGGTGATACGGCCCTGACGAAGCTGGACGAATCAGGAATCGCCTTCATCGGCGCAGAAGTTCGTGCCGGAGACATACTGGTCGGCAAGGTGACGCCGAAAGGCGAGACGCAGCTGACTCCGGAAGAGAAGCTGCTGCGCGCCATCTTCGGCGAGAAGGCGTCGGACGTTAAGGACACGTCTCTGCGGGTACCGCCGGGCATGGATGGCTTCGTGATCGACGTGCGCGTGTTTACGCGCGACGGCATCGAAAAGGACACTAGGGCGCTCGCGATCGAGAGACAGGAGCTCGCTGCCGTTCGTAAGGATCTCGACGATCAACAGCGAATTCTCGAGGACGATATCTACCAGCGTGTAGAGACGTTACTGCTCGGCAAAATCGCCGCCGGCGGGCCCGCGGGTTTGAAGGCCGGCGGGAAGATATCGAAGGCCTACTTGGAGGACTTGCCTCGGGAGAAGCGATTCGAGGTCCGTCTCAAGAACGACTCGGCCAACGCTCAGCTTGAGCGAGCGGCCGAACATCTGCGCGCACAGACCGAGGAGTTCGAACGGCGCTTCGAGGAGAAGAAACACAAGATTACCTCAGGGGACGATCTCGCCCCGGGCGTCCTGAAGATGGTCAAGGTATACCTGGCGGTCAAACGGCGAATTCAGCCCGGAGACAAGATGGCCGGCCGCCACGGGAACAAGGGCGTTATCTCGATGATCGTCCCCGTTGAGGATATGCCGCATATGGAAGACGGCACACCGGTAGATATCGTGCTTAATCCGCTCGGCGTCCCGTCGCGAATGAACGTCGGACAGGTTCTGGAAACGCACCTGGGCTGGGCCGCCAAAGGGCTCGGTCTGAAGATCGGTGCAATGCTCGCGGCGGAGGAGTCAACTGCCTCGATTCGTGCATTCTTGACCGAGATCTACAACACCACCGGTGGTCAGACAGAGGACATCAAGAGCCTCAGTGACCAGGAAGTGATCGAACTTGCCGGAAACTTGCGCCATGGCGTACCGATGGCGACACCGGTTTTCGATGGAGCGAGCGAGGCGGAGATCAAAAATCTCCTCGCGATGGCGGGATTACCCGAGTCCGGACAAGCGACCTTGTACAACGGTCGCACAGGTGAGCAGTTCGATCGGCCGGTAACGATCGGTTACATGTACATGCTGAAGCTAAACCACTTGGTAGACGACAAGATGCATGCGCGTTCGACCGGACCGTACAGTCTGGTTACCCAGCAGCCTTTGGGCGGCAAGGCCCAGTTCGGCGGGCAGCGGTTCGGAGAGATGGAGGTGTGGGCGCTGGAAGCTTACGGCGCTGCGTACACGCTCCAGGAGATGTTGACCGTCAAATCCGATGACGTCCAGGGCCGTACCAAGATGTACAAGAACATCGTGGACGGGACGCATGAGATGCAAGCGGGTATGCCAGAATCCTTTAACGTGCTCGTAAAGGAAATTCGCTCTCTTGGCATCAATATCGAGCTTGAGCAGACGAACTAGGTTCGTCGCAACGGTGGCGAATTGGTTAACGGAATAATTTTGCAGTAGGTGGTTCCCCGATGAAGGATTTACTGAAACTTTTCAAACAGCAGACCCCGGTTGAGGATTTCGATGCTATCCGGATCGGCCTGGCTTCTCCGGACATGATCAGATCCTGGTCTTACGGTGAGGTTAAGAAACCGGAGACGATCAACTATCGGACGTTTAAGCCCGAGCGGGACGGACTTTTCTGCGCGAAGATCTTTGGTCCGATTAAAGATTATGAGTGCCTGTGCGGCAAATACAAGCGACTCAAGCACCGCGGCGTTGTTTGCGAGAAGTGCGGCGTTGAAGTTACGCAGACGAAGGTGCGCCGCGAGCGAATGGGTCATGTTGAGTTAGCCAGTCCCGTAGCCCACATTTGGTTTCTGAAGTCATTGCCTTCGCGAATCGGCCTGATGTTGGACATGACGCTGCGTGAGATCGAGCGGATTCTCTACTTCGAGGCGTTTGTCGTCGTAGAGCCCGGCATGACGCCATTGGAGCGAGGCCAGCTGCTGACGGATGAGACTTATCTCGAGGCTATCGAGGAGTACGGTGACGAATTCGACGCTCGCATGGGCGCGGAGGCGGTTCGCGATCTGTTGACGAGCCTCGACCTGAGCACGGAAATCGCTCAGGTTCGCGAGGATATTTCGGCGACTAATTCCGAGACCAAGATCAAACGGCTGTCAAAGCGCTTGAAGCTCTTGGAATCCTTTATGGAGTCGAAGAATCAACCCGGGTGGATGGTCATGACCGTCCTGCCGGTTCTCCCGCCGGATCTGCGGCCGTTAGTGCCGCTGGATGGCGGCCGCTTTGCGACGTCCGACCTGAACGATCTCTATCGACGGGTCATCAACCGAAACAATCGACTCAGGCGACTGCTGGAGCTCAACGCGCCGGATATCATCGTGCGCAACGAGAAGCGCATGTTGCAGGAGTCGGTCGATGCGCTGTTGGATAACGGTCGGCGTGGACGAGCGATAACGGGCACCAACAAACGACCTCTCAAGTCCCTGGCTGACATGATCAAGGGTAAGCAGGGGCGTTTCCGGCAGAACTTGCTCGGCAAGCGCGTCGACTATTCTGGCCGCTCGGTAATCGTGGTCGGTCCAACCCTAAAATTGCACCAATGCGGTCTGCCCAAAAAGCTGGCGTTGGAATTATTCAAGCCGTTTATATTCTCGAAGCTTCAGCTTCGCGGTGAGGCGACAACCATCAAGGCGGCTAAGAGGCTGGTTGAACGCGAAGGCCCCGAGGTCTGGGATATCCTGGAGCAGGTCATTCGCGAGCATCCGGTCATGCTGAACCGGGCGCCGACGCTGCACCGGCTCGGTATTCAGGCGTTCGAGCCGGTATTGATCGAAGGTAAGGCCATTCAGCTTCATCCGCTCGTGTGTACCGCGTTCAACGCCGACTTCGATGGTGATCAGATGGCGGTGCATGTGCCGCTGTCCCTCGAAGCTCAGCTCGAGGCTCGAGCGCTGATGATGTCGAGTAACAATATTTTATCGCCTGCCAACGGCGAGCCCATCATCGTGCCTTCTCAAGACGTGGTTCTCGGCCTGTACTACATGAGTCGTGAGCGGATCAACGCGAAGGGCGAGGGCATGATGTTCTCGGACGTGTCGGAGGTCCACCGCGCCTACGAAAATCACGAGATAGAACTGCACGCGCGGATCAAAGTTCGCGTGGAAACCACGGTCGAAGGCGACGAGTCGGGGCCGCAGATACGACGCGTTGATACCACCGCCGGTCGAGCGTTACTGTCGGAGATCATGCCGACTGGATTGGATTTCGATCTAATCAACCGGCCGATGAATAAACGCGCGATCTCGCGGGTCATCAACGCCAGTTATCGTCAGCTCGGAATCAAGCAGACGGTCGTCTTCGCCGATCAGCTCATGTACATGGGCTTTAACTACGCGACGCGATCCGGAGTCTCTTTCGGTGTCAACGATATGGTCGTTCCGGAGCAGAAGCCGGAGATTCTGCATATCGCCGAGCAGGAGGTTAAGGACATTCAGTATCAGTATGCCTCCGGTCTTGTGACGGACGGTGAGCGCTACAACAAGGTCGTCGACATCTGGTCGAGGACCAACGACCAGGTCGCCAAGGCGATGATGGACAAGCTGCGCCTTGAGACGGTGAAAGACGCGGCGGGTAAGGAGACGGAACAGGACTCCTTCAACTCCATTTTCATGATGGCCGATTCGGGCGCGAGGGGCTCCGCCGCTCAGATCCGGCAGTTGGCCGGTATGCGTGGCCTGATGGCCAAACCGGATGGATCCATCATCGAAACGCCCATTACGGCGAATTTCCGCGAGGGGCTCGACGTGCTGCAGTACTTCATCTCCACACACGGTGCGCGCAAGGGATTGGCCGATACGGCGTTAAAGACTGCCAACTCGGGTTACCTCACCCGCCGACTCGTGGATGTCGCTCAGGATCTCGTGGTGACCGGGCCGGATTGCGGTACCGATACCGGGTTGATGATGACGCCTCTCGTTGAGGGCGGAGATATCGTCGAACCGTTGCGGGAGCGTGTCTTAGGCCGAGTGGTGGCGGTCGACGTTGTCGCCCCCAGATCCGGCGAGGTCGTTCTGGAAGGCGGTACGCTACTCGACGAATCTGCCGTTGAATTGCTTGAGGCGTCGTCCGTCGACCAGCTTCTCGTGCGTTCTCCCATTACCTGTCAGATGCGCTACGGCGTCTGCGCTCAGTGCTACGGGCGCGACCTCGGCAGAGGGCATGCTGTCGATAAGGGCGAGTCCGTCGGCGTCATCGCCGCGCAGTCGATCGGTGAACCCGGTACGCAGTTGACCATGCGCACGTTTCATATCGGCGGTGCGGCGTCTCGTTCGGCGGCCGTCAACAGTGTCGAAGTGAAAGGTACCGGCACGATCCGTATGCACAATGTGAAGGTTGTTAAGCATGAGGAGAAAGGACATCTGGTCGCGACCTCCCGCTCCTGCGAGCTGGCCGTTATCGATCAATTCGGCCGCGAGCGGGAGCGCTACAAGGTGCCTTATGGCGCGATTCTCAAGGTCGAGGACGGTGACGCCGTAGAGCCGGGCCAGCTTGTGGCGACTTGGGACCCGCATACGCATCCGGTCGTAACGGAAGTCAGTGGCCGGATTGAGTTCGAGGACTTCATCGATGGAGTCACCGTTACCACCCAGGTGGACGACGTTACCGGGCTTACCAGTACCGTGGTGCTGGACCCGGCGCAGCGCGGTGCGGGTACGGACTACCGGCCGACGGCAAAACTCGTCGACGATAACGGTGAGCCGATGCGTTTCCCGAACACGGACATTCCCGCTATTTATGCGCTGCCGTCAGGTGCCGTCCTGAGTATGGCAAGCGGTTCCCGGGTCGTCGTCGGCGACGTCCTGGCGCGTCTGCCGCAGGAGACGACGAAGACCCGCGACATCACCGGTGGCCTGCCGCGCGTAGCGGATCTGTTCGAGGCCCGCAGGCCCAAGGAGCCCGCGATTCTCGCCGAGCATACCGGTACCGTGAGTTTCGGCAAGGAGACCAAGGGTAAGCGCAGGCTTGTCATCATGGATGAGGACGGCGAGCGGCATGAGGAGCTGATACCGAAGTGGCGGCACCTCAATGTCTTCGAGGGCGAGACGGTCATCCGCGGCGAGATAATCGCCGATGGCGAACCCAATCCACACGATATCTTGCGCTTGCAGGGCGTTGAGCGGCTGGCGGACTACCTGGTCCGCGAGATCCAGGACGTCTATCGGCTGCAGGGCGTGAAGATTAACGACAAGCATATCGAGGTCATCATTCGGCAGATGCTCCGCAAGGCGGAGGTCAGGAGTTCGGGCGATACACGCTTTCTGCGCGGTGAGCAGGTCGATCGAGCCAGAGTTCTCGAGGCGAACGAAGAGGTCGAGGCCCGCGGCGGGAAGCCGGCGACGTACGACCCGGTACTGTTGGGGATCACAAAGGCCTCATTGGCAACGGAGTCATTCATCTCGGCCGCGTCCTTCCAGGAGACGACACGAGTTCTGACTGAGGCGGCAGTCCGAGGCATGCGGGACGAACTCCGCGGGCTGAAGGAGAACGTGATCGTCGGTCGGCTGATACCTGCCGGGACCGGGTTCGCCCATCACGAGGAGCGCCGTCGGACTCAGGAGGACATCCTCAGCCAGGAATTGAAGGCTCTGGAAGCTTCGCTGACGGAAGGCATCGAGCGCGCGGCAAGCGCGGAAAGTGTGGAAAACGCGGAGAGCGCCGACAATGCGGAAGCCGCGGAAAGCCTTGCCGAAGCGCCGGAAGGGGAAGCTCCGGAGGCCCAGGCAGACACCGAGGAAGCCGGAGCGACAAGTATTAGTTGACAGTCCCAGAGGCGCGCCTCTAAAATTTCCTGCTGCCCAAGGTCAGCGAGGCGCTGACTCGAAAAACTTGAAGCCCGACAGCAGGTCGCTGGAGGGCAATCGTATGAGGCCCGGATGCCGAAACTAGGCAACGGGCCGCTCTTTATTTATAGGCAAGAGATGGCGACAACAAATCAGCTGGTTCGCAAACCGCGATCGACGAAGAGAGCCAAGAGCAAGGTTCCGGCTCTCGGCGCGTCTCCGCAGAAACGTGGGGTTTGTACGCGGGTCTACACGACCACGCCGAAGAAGCCCAACTCGGCGATGCGTAAGGTCGCCCGAGTCCGGCTGACGAACGGGTTCGAGGTAACAAGCTATATCGGTGGCGAGGGACACAACCTCCAGGAACACTCGGTCGTACTGATCCGTGGTGGTCGTGTAAAGGATCTGCCCGGCGTGCGTTATCATGTCGTGCGCGGAACTCTGGATTGCGCTGGCGTAGGCGATCGGCGTAATGGCCGATCGAAATACGGATCTAAGCGTCCGAAGAACTAAAGAAAGCCCAGGATTTACACATGTCGAGAAGAAGCCGCGCGCCGCGCCGCACTATATTGCCTGACCCGAAATACGGCAATAAGCGGCTCGCTAAATTCATCAACATGGTGATGTTGAGCGGCAAGAAGTCGGTCGCCGAGCATATCGTTTATGGCGCTCTGGCGAGAATTTCCGATCGATCCGGGCAGGACGACGAGAAAGCGCTCGAAATTCTGGGCCAGGCGTTGGACAACATCAAGCCGTCGGTTGAAGTGAAGTCCAGGCGCGTGGGCGGCGCGACATATCAGGTACCTATAGAAGTTCGGGCGACACGAAGAGAAACTCTGGCGATGCGCTGGGCGATCGACGCGGCGCGAAAGCGGTCCGAAAAGACGATGGCGCTCCGTCTAGCACATGAGCTCATGGAAGCAGCCGAAAATCGAGGGTCTGCGGTTAAGAAACGAGAGGATACTCACCGTATGGCGGAGGCCAATAAGGCCTTTGCCCACTACCGGTGGTAGGTAATGGAGTTGAGGCAAGGACGTGGCACGGCAGACCCCTATCGAGCGTTATCGCAATATCGGCATCATGGCTCACATCGATGCTGGCAAAACTACGACGACTGAACGAATCCTTTTCTATACGGGCGTCTCTTACAAGATAGGGGAGGTGCACGACGGCGCAGCCGTTATGGACTGGATGGAGCAGGAGCAGGAGCGTGGAATTACGATTACTTCCGCCGCGACTACCTGTTTCTGGAAGGGCATGGACCAGAGCCTGCCCGAGCATCGCATCAACATTATCGACACGCCCGGACATGTCGACTTTACGATTGAGGTAGAGCGCAGCCTGCGGGTGCTGGACGGTGCGGTCGCGGTGTTCTGCTCGGTCGGCGGCGTGGAGCCGCAGTCGGAAACGGTATGGCGCCAGGCCAACAAGTACGGCGTGCCGCGGATGGCGTTCATCAACAAGATGGACCGGACCGGCGCCGACTACTTTCGCGTTGTGGAACAGATTTCGGAGCGCCTGAAGGGGCTTCCGGTTGTGCTGCAGATTCCTGTCGGTGCCGAAGAAGGCTTCAAAGGGGTCGTAGACCTCGTGAAGATGAAGGTCATTCTCTGGGACGATGCGACTCAAGGTACCCGGTTTGAGGAAGCGGAAGTTCCCGCGGCTCTCGCCGAGTCGGCGGCCGAATGGCGGGAAAAGCTCGTCGAGGCGGCCGCGGAAGGTGACGACAAACTTCTAGAGAAGTATCTCGAGGACGGCGCACTTACCGAGGCAGAAATCAAGCGCGGCCTGCGAGCGCGCTGCGTTGCCGGAGAGATTACGCCCGTTCTCTGCGGCTCGGCGTTCAAGAATAAGGGCGTTCAAGCCATGCTTGACGCGGTCGTTGACTACCTTCCCTCGCCGAAGGACCGTCCGTCGATCAAAGGGACTCTGGACGATGACTCGGAGGGCGAGCGGCCGGCGTCGGACGACGCACCGTTCTCGGCGCTGGCGTTCAAGATCGCGACCGATCCGTTCGTCGGTAACCTGACCTTCTTCCGAGTGTACTCCGGTGTATTGAACTCCGGCGACACGATCTATAACCCAGTCAAGCATAAACGCGAGCGCATCGGGCGTCTGTTGCAGATGCATTCCAACGATCGTGAGGAATTGAAGGAGGTCCGCGCCGGCGACATCGCAGCGGCTGTGGGCCTCAAGGATGTTACGACGGGCGACACGCTGTCAGATCCAAAGGAAATCATTCGGCTCGAATGCATGGAGTTCCCGGAGCCTGTTATCTCGGTTGCAGTTGAGCCGAAGACCAAGGCGGACCAGGAAAAGATGGGTATCGCATTGAGCAAGCTCGCGAAGGAAGATCCGTCATTCCGAGTGCACACGGATGAGGAGTCGGCGCAGACGATTATCTCCGGTATGGGCGAGCTTCATCTCGAAATCATCGTCGATCGGATGAAGCGTGAGTTCGGCGTCGAAGCCAACGTCGGCAAGCCTCAGGTTGCTTATCGGGAGACGATACGAAAGCTCATCGAGGAGGAAGGAAAGTTCGTTCGTCAGACCGGTGGCCGCGGACAGTATGGCCATGTCTATCTGCGTATCGAGCCGGCGGAGCCAGGCACTGGTTACGAGTTCGCCAACGAGATCGTCGGTGGCGCCGTGCCGAGGGAGTACATTAACGCCGTCGATAAGGGTATCCGCGAACAGATGGGCAACGGTGTTATTGCCGGCTATCCTGTCGTGGATTGCAAGGTGGCGCTCTATGACGGCTCGTACCACGACGTCGACTCCAGCGAAGTCGCGTTCAAGATTGCCGGTTCCATGGCATTTAAAGCGGGCGCTGCCAAGGCAAGACCGGTCCTGCTGGAGCCCGTGATGCAGGTGGAAGTGGTCACGCCGGAGGACTATATGGGTGATGTCAACGGCGATCTAAGCCGCCGGCGCGGCGTGCTGCAAGGGCTGGAGGAGTCGCCGGCAGGCAAGATTATTCGTGCCGAGGTGCCGCTGGCGGAGATGTTCGGCTACGCGACGGATCTACGTTCGATGAGCCAGGGCCGCGCGACCTATACGATGAAATTCGGTCAGTATTCCCAAGTGCCCGCCAGTGTTGCAGACTCCATCATTAAGGATCGAACTTAGTATGGGTTCGGCGGTATGTGTCAGCGATTGCTGAGCAGTTTTTGAGAGGTTACTCCTATGTCCAAAGTAAAATTTGAACGAACGAAGCCACACGTGAACGTGGGGACGATAGGTCATGTGGATCATGGGAAGACGACGCTGACGGCGGCGCTGACGAAGGTGATGGCGGCTAAGCACGGTGGTGAGACGATCGCGTTTGATCAGATTGATAATGCGCCGGAGGAGAAGGCTCGTGGCATCACGATAGCGACGGCGCATGTGGAATACGAGAGCGATGAGCGGCACTACGCTCACGTGGATTGTCCGGGACATGCGGACTACGTGAAGAACATGATCACGGGTGCGGCGCAGATGGACGGCGCGATCCTGGTGGTATCGGCGGCTGACGGTCCGATGCCGCAGACGCGAGAGCATATTCTGCTGTCGCGGCAGGTGGGTGTGCCGTATATCGTGGTGTATTTGAACAAAGCGGACATGGTGGACGACGAGGAGCTTCTGGAGCTGGTAGAGCTTGAGGTTCGTGACTTGTTGTCGATGTACGAATTTCCGGGTGACGACACGCCGATTGTGACGGGTAGCGCGTTGAAGGCGCTGGAGGACGATACGTCGGAGATCGGGGTACCGAGTGTCGAGAAGCTGGTCGCTGCGCTGGATTCGTATATACCGCTGCCGGATCGACTGGTGGACGGTGCGTTTTTGATGCCGATTGAGGATGTGTTCTCGATATCGGGCCGCGGCACGGTGGTCACGGGACGAATTGACCGCGGGATCGTTCGGGTTGGTGACGAGATTGAGATTATCGGCATCAAGGAGACGATGAAGACGACGTGTACGGGCGTGGAGATGTTCCGCAAGCTGCTTGACGAGGGTCAGGCGGGCGATAACGTGGGTGTCTTGTTGCGGGGCACGAAGCGAGAAGAGGTGGAGCGTGGCCAGGTTCTGGCGAAGCCGGGATCGATTACGCCGCACACGAAGTTTGAGGCGGAAGTGTACATATTGACGAAGGAAGAGGGTGGTCGACATACACCGTTTTTCAAGGGCTACCGGCCGCAGTTTTACTTCCGGACGACGGATGTCACTGGGGCGGTGGAATTACCTGAGGCGACCGAGATGGTGATGCCTGGGGACAACATACAGATGAAGGTTGAATTAATCGCGCCGATCGCGATGGAGGATGGGTTGAGGTTTGCGATCCGGGAAGGTGGCCGCACGGTCGGCGCCGGCGTAGTCGCGAAAATCATTGAGTAACGAGTACAGCAAATGGCAGCTAATCAGAATATTCGAATCCGACTGAAGGCCTTCGACCACCGGCTTATCGACCGGTCTGCTCGGGAGATTGTGGAGACGGCGAAGCGGACGGGGGCCACCGTGAAGGGTCCTGTGCCCCTGCCGACCAAGATCGAACGATATACGATCCTGATATCCCCGCATGTCAACAAGAACGCTCGCGATCAGTATGAATTGCTGACCCACAAGCGCCTGATGGACATCGTGGATCCGACGGATAAGACCGTCGATGCGCTGATGCGGCTGGAGCTACCTGCTGGGGTCGATGTACAGATCCGCCTGACCTAGAGTAGAGGGCTGAGTCTTTTTCAGGGCTTTCTATACGGGTTGAACGTAAGCTATACTTAACGGCTACGCGTAGGCTCGGCGAGATATCGATCCCGTCGGGCCGCTTTATTGATAGGGAGTTGCCGGACGTCTGGGCCGGCAGCAGTCGACCATCAGCAGATTTTGGGGTCTCGGCGGGCTAGCCTGCTCGGGACTTTTGGGTGCCAGCGCTGCTATAGGCGCGCTGGCTGAAGTGCCGGCCGGACGTAGTCGGCGCGGATATAAGAGGACACAATCAATGCCAATCGGTCTGGTGGGCCGAAAATGCGGTATGACCCGCGTTTTCACGGATGCCGGTGAGTCTATTCCGGTGACCGTCATAGAGGCTCTACCCAATCGCATCTCACAGCTGAAGACAGCCGACCGTGACGGGTATCGCGCTGTGCAGGTCACTGTGGGCGCGCGTAAGCCAGATCGGGTGGCGAAGTCACAGGCCGGCCACTTCGCGAAAGCGGAGGTCGAACCTGGCGATAGCCTCTGGGAATTTCGTCTGGATGATAATGAAGGCGAAGACCTTACGACCGGCGCCGAGTTCAAAGTCGATCTCTTTGAAGACGGTCAGCATGTGGACGTGGCCGGGACAACGAAGGGCAAGGGCTTCGCAGGCGCGGTGAAGCGCCACCATTTTGCTATGCAGGACGCGACACACGGAAACTCCCTGGCGCATAGAGCACCGGGATCAATCGGACAGAATCAGACCCCTGGACGTGTATTTAAGGGTAAGAAAATGGCCGGACAAATGGGCAACGTTCGTCGAACCGTGCCCAATCTCGAGGTCGTCCGTGTCGATGTCGAGAGAAACCTTTTGTTAGTGAAAGGCGGTGTGCCCGGCGCACCCGGCGGTCACGTCATCGTTCGTCCTGCCGTTAAGGCGTAGGGTAATGAAGGTCAAGTTACAAGGTAAGAACAGCAAGGTCGACTTAGCGGACTCCTCGTTCGGCGTCGCCTTTAACGAGCCGTTGGTGCATCAGGTTGTCACCGCTTATCTTGCTGGCGCGCGTGCGGGCACCAAAGCACAGAAAACTCGTTCCCAGGTTCGTGGCGGCGGCGCGAAGCCGTGGCGCCAGAAAGGCACGGGACGAGCCAGGGCCGGTACGATTCGCAGCCCGATTTTTACCGGTGGCGGACGAGCCTTCGCCGCACGGCCGAGAGACTTCTCACAGAAAGTAAATCGCAAGATGTATCGGGGCGCGATGCGTTCCGTGTTATCGGAGCTCATCCGCCAGGAACGACTGCTATTGACCGAAAAGTTCGGTGTCAGCGCGCCGAAGACGAAGGAACTCAAAATCAAACTCGACGAGCTGCAGGTGAAGAATGTGCTAATCGTTGTGGAAGGCTTCGATGAGAATCTCTGTCTGGCAGCAAGAAATCTCGTGCACGTCGATGTGCTCGAGGCCGACACCGTCGATCCGGTGAGTCTGGTCGGCCATGAGAACGTCGTGATGACGGTCGCGGCCGCGAAGCTGTTGGAGGAGCGTCTCAGATGAGCCATCCAGCGCATCAAGAGAGATTGATGGCCGTCATTATCGGTCCGCATGTTTCCGAGAAGACGACTGCCGCCGCCGATACCAATAATCAGGTCGTGCTGAAGGTCCGTCCCGATGCGACGAAGAAGGAAATCAAAGCCGCCGTCGAGCTGCTGTTCGAAGTCACGGTCGGCAAGGTCACCGTAGCGAATGTGCAGGGGAAGGTGAAGCGTCACGGACAGACAAAGGGTCGACTGTCGGCTTGGAAGAAGGCCTACGTTCGGCTGGCTCCTGGCAGCAACATTGATTTCATGGGCGTTGAGTAAAGGGATCGACGAGGAAGCGTTGTGCCATTACGAAAATCTAGACCGATCTCTCCAGGCCGAAGATTCGTCGTCCGTGCCGTTCGCGACGATCTGCATAAGGGCAAGCCACATGCCCCACTGCTTACGCCTAAATCGAATACAGGTGGCCGTAATAACCACGGCCGAATTACGACGCGACACCGGGGTGGCGGACACAAGCGCCACTATCGAATCGTCGATTTCAAGCGAGACAAGGATGGTATTGTCGGTTGCGTGGAGCGCATAGAGTACGATCCGAATCGAAGCGCCCATCTCGCGCTGGTGCTCTACACCGATGGCGAGCGACGTTACATTCTAGCGCCGCGGCGATGCAAAGCGGGCGACCCGATCCAGTCCGGTTCCGACGCGCCGATTAAGTCCGGTAACGCGCTTCCTCTAAAGAACATTCCCGTCGGTACTCTCGTGCATTGTGTGGAAATGAAGCCTGGGAAAGGTGGTCAGCTTGCACGGAGCGCGGGCGGCTCGGTTCAGATCGTTGCTCGTGAAGGCCGCTATGCGACGCTTCGTCTACGCTCCGGAGAGATGCGGCGGATACTCGTCGACTGTCGGGCCACCATCGGCGAGGTCGGCAACTACGAACACAATCTGACCAAGCTGGGTAAAGCAGGCGCGAAGCGTTGGCGAGGAATCCGGCCGACCGTCCGCGGTGTAGCGATGAATCCTGTAGATCATCCTCATGGCGGTGGCGAAGGCCGTAGCTCCGGTGGCCGCCATCCGGTGACTCCATGGGGCGTGCCGACGAAAGGCTATAAGACTCGACGCAACAAACGCACTGGCAGCATGATCGTTCGCCGCAGGAAACAAAAGTAGGTTGGGTCGCGCATACCGCGTAACGACTAAGGATTAGAGAATGCCCCGTTCTATCAAAAAAGGCCCGTTCGTTGATACCCACCTGATGAAGAAGGTCGAGAAGGCGTCTGCCGCGAACGATCGCCGGCCGATCAAGACATGGTCGCGTCGATCGATGGTGGTTCCGGAGATGGTTGGGTTAACTATTGCCGTGCACAACGGTCGGCAGCACATACCGGTGCTCATCTCCGAGAATATGGTCGGTCAAAAACTCGGTGAGTTTGCGGCGACGCGAACGTTTCGCGGTCATGCGGGAGCCCGCAAGACCAAGTAGGTCTGGAGTTAACGATCGATATGGAAACTGCAGCCACACTACGTCATGCGCGCATCTCGCCTCAGAAGTGCAGACTGGTCGCGAACCAAATTCGCGGCAAGTCCGTTGCGCAGGCGTTGAATATTCTTCAGTTCAGCCAGAAGAAAGCTGCCCATCTCGTCCGTAAAGTTCTGGAGTCGGCGATCGCGAATGCCGAGAACAACGATGGCGCAGACATAGATGAGCTCCGGGTATCGGTCATATATATCAGCGACGCACCGACGTTCGCGCGCTTCCGCGCTCGGGCAAAAGGGCGGGGGAATCGAATTATCAAACGTAACAGTCATATCACTGTTCAGGTTGCAGACGAGTAGACGCATATGGGTCAGAAAGTTCATCCAATCGGAATTCGTCTTGGTATCACCAAGGAGTGGACCTCCAAGTGGTATGCCGACTCCCGGACTTATGCGGAGAACGTCTATCAAGATCACCAGGTTCGCGAATTTCTAAGGAAGAAGCTCAAGGATGCGTCCGTCAGCCGTATTCAGATCGACCGTCCGGCGAATCGCGCCAATATCACAATCCATACCGCACGTCCCGGAATCGTGATTGGAAAAAAGGGCGAGGACATCGAGAAGCTTCGCGTGGAAGTCGCCAAGCTATTGGGCATGGTGTTGCCTGATGTCCGACTCAATATTGCGGAGATCAGGAAGCCGGAGCTGGATGCTCAGCTGGTAGCAGAAGGGATCGCGCAACAGCTCGAGCGCCGCGTGCAGTTTCGTCGTGCGATGCGCCGCGCGGTAACGAACTCGATGAGAATCGGCGCCGGCGGGATAAAAGTAAAGGTCGCCGGACGATTGAATGGTGCGGAGATCGCACGCTCGGAATGGTACCGAGAAGGCCGGGTACCGTTGCATACGCTTCGAGCCGACATCGACTATGGGCTGGCTGAGGCGAAAACGACGTACGGCATCATCGGCGTCAAGGTCTGGATATTCCATGGCGAGATCTTCGACTCTGTTGACGCGAAGAAAGACTCCCAAGATGGCCCCGCGCCGCAAAAAGCTGACTAACAATGTTACAACCTAAGCGAACAAAATTTCGCAAACAGCACAAGGGGCGCAACCGCGGGCTCGCGCAGCGCGGTAACAGCGTTAGCTTCGGCGAGTTCGGATTGAAGGCGATGGATCGTGGCCGTCTGACGTCTCGGCAGATCGAATCGGCCCGTCGGGCGATGACGCGCCACGTCAAGCGCGGCGGCAAGATCTGGATTCGGGTGTTTCCAGACAAGCCGATTACGAAAAAGCCACTGGAAGTCCGGCAAGGCAAAGGCAAGGGCAACGTGGAGTACTGGGTCGCGCTGGTGCAGCCCGGGAGCGTGCTCTATGAGATATCCGGCGTCGACGAAGTCGTTGCACGCGAAGCATTTAAACGCGCGGCAGCCAAGCTGCCGGTCCGCACGGCCTTCGTCTCGCGGCAGGTAACGTGATGCAGGCGAAAGATCTTAGAGCGATTACCGACGAAGCGTTGAGCGAGGAGCTCCTTAAGTTGCGCCGCGAACAGTTTAACTTGCGGTTGCAAGCCGCTACCGGCCAGGGTACGAAACCAGATCAGTTCGGCAAGGTCCGCAGGGATATAGCCAGAATCAAGACGGTTTTGCGTGAACGTGTGGGTGTCGAAATTTCAGGACAGAGTGAATGAGCGGGGAAGAGACGGATAAGGTGCAGACGAGCGCCAATGGAAAACCCGGCAGCGAGAAAGGCCGCCGAGTAGTAGTTGGTCGCGTTGTCAGCAACAAAATGAATCAGAGTGTATCGGTCTCTATTGAGCGGCTCATCCGGCATCCCGTGTATGGCAAGTTCATTCGTCGTACGTCGAAGGTGCTTGCTCACGACGAGCAGAATAGCTGCAAGATAGGTGACAAGGTAGCGATCGTAGAGTGTCGGCCGATGTCCAAGCACAAGTCCTGGCGGGTCGAGAAAATTATCGAGACGGTAGAGACCTCTTGAGGAAGCTGAGGGCAACCGGATGATTCAATCAGAGACAGTCCTGACGGCGGCGGACAACAGCGGGGCCCGTCGAGTTATGTGTATCAAGGTCTTGGGCGGATCGAAGCGGCGGTACGCGCGTATCGGCGACATTATTAAGGTGACGGTAAAAGATGCAATACCTCGCGGGCGTGTGAAGAAAGGCGAGATCTATAACGCCGTCGTCGTGCGAACGAGGAAGGGCGTGCGACGACCAGACGGTTCGGTTATTCGTTTCGATGGCAATGCGGCGGTTCTATTGAACGCCCGTTACGAGCCGATCGGGACGCGTATCTTCGGGCCCGTGACGCGAGAGTTACGTACGAGTCGCTTTATGAAGATCATTTCTCTCGCGCCGGAAGTGCTGTAGGACAAGCAATGAAACGAATTCGACAGGGCGATGAGGTTGTCGTCATCGCTGGTAAGGACAAAGGACGCAGGGGCAATGTCATTCGCGTTTATGACGATGACAGAGTGCTTGTCGAGGGCGTAAACGTCGCTCGCAAGCATCAAAAACCGAATCCGAACGCTGGAGTAGCCGGAGGCATTATCGAGAAGGAGATGCCGCTCGATATCTCTAACGTAATGATCTACAACCCGTCCGCGGACAAGGCTGACCGAATAGGTATTCGGCGTTTGGCAGACGGGCGAAAAGTACGTTACTTCAAGTCTAACGACGAAGTATTGGACGGCTGAGATGAGCAGGCTGCAAGAATTTTATAAAAAAGAGGCGATGCCGCAGATTATGAAGCGGCTGAAGCTGACGAATCCGATGGCGGTTCCGAGGATCAGCAAGATTACGCTGAATATGGGCGTCGGGGGGGCTTTGGCGGATCGAAAAGTGCTGGACTTCGCAGTCAAGGATCTGGCGCGAATCTCGGGGCAGCAACCGGTTATCTGTAATGCGAGAGTCAGTGTCGCGACGTTTAAATTACGGGAAGGCGTACCGATCGGTTGCAAGGTCACGTTGAGACGCGAACGGATGTACGAATTTCTTGACCGGTTGGTCAACGTTTCGATTCCGCGTGTTCGCGATTTTAGAGGGTTGAACGCTAAGTCGTTCGACGGCCAAGGGAATTACAGCATCGGCGTCAAGGAACAGATTATTTTTCCGGAAATCGACTTTGATCAAATCGACACGATCCGCGGACTGGATATTACGATAACGACGACTGCACGAAACGATGAGGAAGGCCGGGCGCTCCTGGACGCCTTTCGTTTTCCGATTCGTACCTAACTCGAGGTTACTGATGGCTAAGAAATCTATGATTGCGCGTGAGGTAAAACGAAGCGCCACCGTTAAGCGATACGCGGCAAAGCGTGCGGAGTACCGGCGAGTTATCCGGAGTCCGGCATCTACCGACGATGAGCGGCAGGCCGCTCAGACCAAACTGCAGGGACTGCCACGTGATGCGAGCCCCGTCAGGCAGCGTAATCGTTGCGCGATCACCGGAAGACCACACGGTTATTACCGGAAGTTCGGGCTTGCCCGGAACAAACTGCGTGAGGCCACAATGCGTGGCGAGATTCCCGGTCTCTCGAAGGCTAGTTGGTAAGAGGAGATCATCGATGAGTATGACTGATCCTATCTCCGATATGCTGACGCGAATCAGGAACGGACAAAAAGCGAAGAAACTCACGGTGTCGATGCCGTCCTCGAAACTGAAAGTCTCTGTCGCGAAAGTTTTGGAGGCGGAAGGTTACCTCGGCGGAGTAGCGACCGAGGACGAGGACAACAATAAGCGCACGCTTACCGTGACGTTGAGATACCACGAAGGTCTGCCGGTTATTGAGCGAATCGAGCGCGCCAGCCGGCCGGGCCTGAGAGTCTATACGAGGGCGAGCGAGCTGCCGACCGTTCTGGGTGGTCTCGGTGTCGCGATCGTGTCGACCTCACGCGGTGTCATGACCGACCGGCAGGCGAGAGCCCAGGGCCACGGCGGCGAAGTTCTCTGCCTCGTGTCTTGAGGCAGGATTGAGAGTCTACGATGTCTAGAGTTGCGAAACGTCCAGTTGATGTTCATAAGGGAATCGAGGTTGGCCTCGAGGGTAACGCTCTGACCATTAAGGGTCCGAAGGGCAGCCTTTCTCTTGAGTGTCACTCGGAGGTCGAAGTTGTCAACGACGATTCCGGTCTCGCGGTCAGCCCGCGTTCGGGGAGCCGCTTCTCCAGAGCTATGGCCGGAACGACACGGTCCCTGATCAGCAATATGGTTGTTGGTGTGAGCGCCGGTTTTGAGCGGAAGTTGCAGTTGGTCGGTATCGGTTATCGGGCGAAAGCTCAAGGGCAGACCATCAATCTCACGCTGGGATTTTCTCACCCAGTGTCATACGAGGTGCCAGAAGGCGTCACGGTAGAGACTCCCAGTCAGACGGAGATACTCATTAAGGGCATCGACAAACAGCAGGTCGGGCAGGTAGCAGCAGAGATTCGAAACTTCAGGCCGCCGGAGCCTTACAAGGGGAAAGGTGTGCGTTACTCCGATGAGCGCATTGTCCTGAAAGAAGCTAAGAAGACGTAGGTCGCAGATGGAAAAGAAAGATAGACGGCAGCGCAGGGCAAGACGGACCCGGGCAAAAATCAAAAAGCTCGGTGTCTCACGCCTATGCGTCCATCGCACGCCGCGACACATCTATGCGCAGCTCATTGCACCGGACGGCGCCAGCGTTCTCGCTACCGCGTCCACGGTCACGAAGGAACTTAAGAAGAGCCTCAAGGCAACGGGGAATAAGGACGCCGCAGTTGCGGTCGGCAAGCTGATCGCCGAGCGGGCAAAGGCTGTGGGAGTAGACCGGGTAGCGTTCGATCGCTCCGGATTTCAATATCACGGCCGTATCAAAGCGCTTGCCGATGCCGCGCGAGAGGCGGGCTTGGACTTCTAGTCAGGATCTTACGAATGGCAAAAACAGAAGAACTTCAGGAAAAACTCGTCGCGGTCAACCGTGTGGCGAAAGTGGTCAAAGGTGGCCGGCAATTCGGCTTTACTGCGTTGTCCGTAGTCGGTGACGGCGAGGGGCGTGTCGGCTATGGGTATGGAAAAGCCCGTGAGCTACCGCTCGCTATTCAGAAAGCGATGCAGGTGGCCCGCAAGAATTTGCGCTCGATTCACCTGAAAGATGCGACTCTGCAATACGTTCTTCATGGCCGCCATGGCGCGACACGAGTTTTTATGCAGCCGGCTTCCGATGGTACTGGAATCATTGCAGGGGGCGCGATGCGCGCGGTCTTCGAGTGCGCGGGCGTGCGTAATGTTCTTGCCAAGAGTTATGGGTCGCGCAACCCGATTAATGTCGTACGAGCGACAGTCGATGCGTTGGTGCATATGCACTCTCCGCAGGAAATCGCGGCCAAACGCGGCAAGACTGTTGAAGAGATTATTAGTTGAGATCGATATGGCGCAGGTTAAGAAGACGGTTACTGTAACTCTGCTGAAGCGCAAGTTCGGCCGGGTACCAGGGCATCTGGAGTGCGTGCACGGCCTCGGTCTGCGCCGCCGCCATCAGTCGGTAGTCGTCCTGGATACTCCTGAGAACAGGGGCATGATCAATAAAGTGTCCTATCTGCTTAAGGTAGAGGAGTCTTAGTATGCGCCTGAATACGCTGAAGCCAGCCCGCGGCGCTCGTCAGATGCGCAAGCGTGCCGGTCGAGGTATCGCTGCGGGGCAGGGCAAGACTGCGGGGCGCGGCACGAAAGGTCAGCGATCGCG
>Ga0310122_10000404_pt1 | contig 27530 bp, 27 predicted proteins | sample CB6_Bottom_1051__FD_203503 | JGI IMG/M metagenome (GOLD analysis project Ga0310122, IMG submission 203503) | Marine microbial communities from Western Arctic Ocean, Canada - CB6_Bottom_1051 | ecosystem: Environmental > Aquatic > Marine > Oceanic | place: Canada: Western Arctic Ocean | collected...
ATGCCTCTGTTCCAGCAGATACTGACCAGGATGGCATCATTGATTTACATGATACAGATGATGATAATGATGGGATTAATGATTCTGATGAAGCAGTCATAGGTTCGGACCCACTCTTGGCTAACCCAGATGGTAGTGACTTTGACAATGATGGGATTTCAGATGTTGATGAATCAAATGATTCTTCACCTGTAGTTACAGATACAAGTCCTGAAGATGGTAACCCGGATATCAGTTTCTCAGATACAAACGATAATGGTATCTCAGACCTCACAGAAAACTTGGTAACACTAGATTCTGATGGTGATACTATTCCAGATGTAATAGATACAGATGATGATAATGATGGGATTAATGATTCAGATGAAGCAGTTATAGGTACGGACCCACTTGTAGCTAACCCAGATGGTGTGGATACTGATGGTGATGAAATTTCAGATGCTGATGAATCAAATGCTTCTTCACCTGTTGTCACAGATACTAGACTTGCAGATGGTAACCCAGATATTAGCTTCTCAGATACAGATGGTGATGGGATAAACAATGCAACAGATACAGATGATGACAATGATGGTATTTCAGATGAAGATGAAATAACACTAGGTACTGATCCACTTGATGGAAGTGATAGACCAATAGATACAGATAACGATGGTATCCCTGATGAATTAGATACAGATATCGATGCGGATGGTATTAATAATACAGATGAAAATGCTTCAGGAACCAATATCTATGTTGCAGATGATGTAAATACTGATAGTGACAATGATGGACTAGCAAATGCAAATGAATCAAATGAAAGCTCAACAAGCATTACGGATATAAATGAGAATAATGTTTCTGATGTTGTAGAAGCAGTAGATACTGATGGTGATGGTACTCCTGATATAATTGATGCATTTCCTTTAGATCCAAATGAAGATACGGATACTGATAATGATGGTATCGGTGATAATACTGATACAGATATTGATGGTGATGGTATTAATAATGCTGATGAAAATGCTTCAGGAACTGATCCTTTTATTGCAGACAGTAACACAACAGATACAGATCTTGATACAATTCCAGACGCAGATGAATCAGATGAAAATTCAACAAGTATTACTGATACCAATACCAATGGTATTTCGGATGTAGTTGAAGCACTAGATACAGACGGTGATGGATACAGTGATCTAGATGAGATTGCAGCAGGTTCATTACCAGATAATGAAAGTAGTACACCTAATGATAATGATGGCGATGGTTTATCGAATGAATTTGAAATTGAGATTGGTACAGATCCAGAGAATGCTGACACAGATGGTGATGATACAGATAAGAATTTTGAAGAAGATGGAGACGAAGCATACATTGATACCGATGGTGATGGTGTAATTGATGCCATAGAATCTGATATAGAAGATCAAGATAGTGATGGTATATCAGATGAGTTAGATCCGGATAATGATACGGATGGTGATGGATATAGTAATATTGATGAGTCAACGGCTGGTTCTAACCCACTTGATAAGACTGATGTGCCTACAGATACGGATAATGATGGATTATCTGATAGCTATGAAGATTTTATTGGGACAGATAACAATAATTCTAATACAGATTTTGACGTTGATGAAGATGGTGATGAAGCCTATATAGATACAGATAGTGATGGTGTTATAGATGCCATAGAATCTGATATAGAAGATCATGATGGTGATGGTATATCAGATGAGTTGGATCCAGATAATGATACCGATGGCGATGGATATAGTAATATTGATGAAACAACTGGTGGTTCTGACCCACTTGATCCTACAACTACACCAACAGATACAGATAATGATGGTTTAGGTGATGCTTATGAAGAAGTTATTGGTACGGATCCATTAGATCCTGATACTGACAATGATGGTTTAGGAGACGGATATGAACTAATTATAGACAATGCAAATGACAATGACTATATTACAGATCCTAATAATTCGGATACCGATGGCGATGGTTATTCTGACCGATCAGAAATAGAGGATGTAAAAGACCCTACCAATCCAGACAGTCATCCTAGTACTAACTGTTCAGGGTTTTTATCTTTCTTTAACCCTATCTGTTGGCTGACAGGATTTGGAGATATATTGGGTCTTTAATAGGGGATTCCCTACTATGGAGGATAATGTAGAGAACAATGGCAGTTAAATGCCACTCTTCTCTAGTTGTTTTAAGGTAGGTACTCAACAAGTGGGTATCTTCTATCTTAATAATCTAAGTACTTAGGGTATTTTATAAAAGTCCAAATCATTGGCAAAATGTATCTTCCCTCTATAAACTTTTCTCACTTCGGACTTTGCCTCTTTCTCTTTTCCCAGCGTTCTAAACATTCTATGTGAAAGTACAAGTTTTTTTACCTTTGCTTTTTTTGCTATCTCTCCTATGACAATAGGTGTCATGTGTAGTTTCCTTGCTACACCTTTACTTCCTTTTGGTACAGCGTTGTGCGCTACTAAAATGTCTGTATTTTTAGCCAACTTTTCTAGTGTATGGTAATCTCCATTCATATCACCAGAGAATGTAACACTTTTCTTTCCTATATTTACCCTGTAAGCGATGGCAGGGATGGGACCATGGTGTACAGAGATGGCGGAGATGGAAATATCACCTTTCTTGTAAATGACTTTGCTGCTACGTGTGTCTTTTACATTATGTGCTTTAACTTGTAATGCTGCAGATCCGTCTAGATGGTCACCTAAATATTGCCAGGCACCTTTATTGTTTTTAAAAAGTCTGTCTATAAAGTTTTGGGTACTTGGCATAAATTTATTTTTATTTGGACCATAAATGTGGAGTTTACCTGAAGCGCTAGTAAAAAATGCAGACTTAAGGACTGCAGGAATGTCTGCGGTATGGTCTACATGCAAGTGTGTGAGTAAGATGACATCAAGGTCTTGTATCTTCGCATTGGCTTCTTCAAATCGAAGTGATGCACCCCCTCCAAAGTCTATGAGTATTTTAGACTTGCCATCTATCCATAGGATATAAGCAGAAGAAGCACGTTTGTCGCCACTCTCTGGTCCACCAGAACCAAGGACTTGTAGCGCAAGAGAATGTTTAGCAAAAAGCAGGAGAGGCATAAGTAAAAGTATTAAAAAAAGTTTTTTCAAAGTTATTTCCTATATGATATTAGTATAGCTTCGTATACAGTGCTTATTGTATGCTGTGACTATGTAAGATTTGTGTATTAAAGGGAAAATATGATTAAAAATACATTGGGGGAGGTTTCTGTACTCTTTGCTTACCCAAGACATCTTTTTATGTTGGCTGCAAGATTACTTTTGGCGTATGGTTTTGTGAAACCTGCTTTACTCAAACTCAATGACATGAACGCAACAGCTCAGTGGTTTGCAAGTCTCTCTATTCCTCTGCCTACATTCACCGCGTACCTTGTCACAGGTATCGAGACCATTGCTATTGTTTTACTGGTCTTAGGTCTTTTTACCAGACCCATATCAATTCTACTCTCTTTTGTCATGATGGGTGCCATTCTTTTTGTGCATGAATCACATGGTTTTTCAGTCTCAGATAATGGTATAGAAATTCCACTCTATTATATGTTGTTTTTATTTATTTTTGCCTCTTTTGGTGCAGGAAAAATCTCTTTAGATAATCTCTTATTTAAGGATGACAATAAATGAATAATCAAAACTTCTTTGCAAACTTCCCTCTATTATCCGCAGACTGGGGTGTACTACTCAAAATTCTTATGGTAGTCATAGTCTTAGTTCTGTTTTCCATGTTCATCTACGATCGTTTTGTACAAAGGAAAAATCAACTCCTCATCAATTACCCACTTATTGGACGCTTACGCTACCTGTTTTATATGTTACGAAACCCTATGCGTCAGTACTTTGGGGATGAAACCTTTTATGACTCTTTTGAAAAACTAGAGTGGGTGAACAAAGTATCTGCCGATGAAAACCCTTATTTGTCTTTTTCACCTACCAAACCGTATGGCAATCAAAAAACACTTTTTAAACATGCAAACTTTGTGAAAGAAGTCTCAGAAGTACAAGAAGAGTTTTCTGTCACCTTTGGAGAAAAAAGAGAAATACCTTTTGTCTCGAGGAGTATTATTGGGCGTTCTGCCATGAGTGATGGTGCCATCTCTCCCGAGGGAACGCGTGCTTTTGCCATAGGTGCACACAGAGGCGCTTTTCCTATTAATACAGGTGAAGGTGGATTGACTTCAAACTTTTTGGCTTCACTGAATTTAGAAAATCTAACGAATACTGATTATTTGGAAATCAAAGAAGGAACCTGGTTTGCTAAAGGGGCGTATTATGGTATTCGTTTCCTTACCAACCGTGAGGTGGCTCAACGCGTTTACAGAAGAATGGTGGTACGACAAAAAGACAAAGGGTCATTTATTTTTGATAACCAAAAGTTACTCTATTTTCGTATTGATTGGACTAAAGACTTAGACTCTTTCCCAAAAGAAGCACTGCATGGTATACCTGACATTACTTTTCAAATGGGTTCAGGGCTTTATGGTGTACGCCATCATGATGGCACGTTCGATAAAGAGCGTTACAAAAAAGTGATGCGTTTTGCAAAAATGACGGAAGTAAAGTTGGCTCAAGGTGCCAAACAAACAGGAGGGAAACTGCTTGCCACAAAAGTGAGTGATGACATTGCATACTACAGGGGTATCCCTGCACATCAAGACCTCATAAGTCCCAACCGTTTTCCTTATGCCACAGATATGAAGACTTTTTTTGACTTCATTACTGAACTCCAATCTCTCTCTTCTAAGCCTGTAGGCTTTAAGATAGTCATTTCTACAAAAGAACGTTTTGAAGATTTTGCTAAAGCACTCAAAGCACGTAAAGAAGAGGGAAAAAGCATTGCCGATTTTCTTACAATTGATGGGGGTGATGGAGGTTCAGCTACCGCACCACTAGAGATGATGTCCAAAATTGGTTTACCTATTCGTGAAGCCTTGGAAATAGTTGTCGAAGTCTTAGAAGATTATGGTTTACGAGAAGATTTAAAAATCATTGCAGCAGAAAAAGTACTCACGCCTGATGATGTCATTGAACTGCTGTGCCATGGTGCAGACTTCATTAACATTGCACGTGGGTTTATGATGTCTGCTGGGTGCATACGTGCTCGTGAATGTTCTGGTGCTGGGGGACGAAACTGTCCTGTAGGACTTGCCACTATGGATGAAGCAAAACGAAGTAAATTTTTGGTGCATCAAAAAGCAAAACATGTGGAAAACTACCACCATAACCTTTTGCATGGTATACGTTCACTTATGGCAGTGATGGGTAAGTCTCATGTTTCTGAGTTTTCTATGGATGACTTAACTGCACGTGAATATGTGGCTTAAGAGAGAAGGAAAAAGCATGAAAACGTCTGATTTATTTGTAAAAGCCTTAGAAAATGAAGGGGTAGAGTATATCTTTGGCATTCCAGGAGAAGAGAATTTAGACTTTTTAGACTCGCTTCGTCACTCTTCTATCAAACTCATTTTGACACGACATGAACAAGCTGCAGGGTTTATTGCAGCAACGTATGGACGACTTACCGGTAAGGTGGGTGTTTGTCTTTCTACCTTAGGACCAGGTGCTACCAATTTTTCTACAGCAGCTGCCTATGCACAGCTTTGTGGTTTTCCGATGATGATGATCACAGGACAAAAACCCATTAAAAAGTCAAAACAAGGACGTTTCCAAATTGTTGACATTGTGGCACTCATGCGTCCTGTGACGAAGTATGCCAAACAAGTCAGTAACGGGAACAATATACCTGCCATGGTAAGAGATGCCTTTAAAGTTGCAACCACAGAACGTCCGGGTGCAGTGCTGATTGAACTTCCAGAAGACATTGCAGAAGAAGAAGTGAGTGAAAATATTTATCCTGTACAAAAATTTGAGTATGCTGTGGCTTCATCTAGCTCTATAGCTAAAGCTATAGAGATGATAGAAAAGGCCAAACAACCACTGCTTCTTATTGGTGCAGGTGCTAACCGTAGTAATATTTGTACGCCATTGTTGGATTTTGTTGAGAAAACAAAAATTCCATTCTTCTCCACACAAATGGGTAAAGGTGTCATTGATGAAAATCATCCTTTATGCCTAGGTTGTGCAGCACTGTCTGCAAAAGATTTTGTACATTGTGCCATTGAAAAGGCTGACCTTATCATCAATGTAGGACATGACGTCATTGAAAAACCTCCCTTTTTCATGGAAAATAAAGAGGGGGCACAAAAAGTGATTCATGTAAACTTTTTTCCCTCAGAAGTAGATGATACGTATTTCCCTCAATTAGATGTATTGGGAGATATTGCTTCGAATATTGCTATGATAGATCAGAAAATTAAAGTACAAAAACATTGGGATTTTGACTATTATATGCGTACCATTGTTGAAATGGAAAAACATTTATGTAAATATAGTGCTGACACACGTTTTCCTATATTGCCACAAAGAGCCTTGTATATCATCCAACATACTTTAAACGATGATGATATTGTGACCCTAGACAATGGTATGTATAAAATATGGTTTGCACGTAATTATAAATGTGCCAAGAGTCATACACTTTTACTAGACAATGCTTTGGCTACCATGGGTGCGGGTTTACCTTCTGGGATTGCTGCCAAAATTGTGAATCCAAATCAACATGTAGTTACTGTGGCAGGTGATGGAGGGTTTATGATGAATTCTCAAGAGCTTGAGACAGCTGTCAGACTTGGCTTACATTTAACCGTCATCATCTTAAATGACAATGCCTTTGGCATGATACGTTGGAAGCAGGTGGGTCAAGGATTTGAAGACTTTGGCTTAACCCTTGGCAATCCAGATTTTGTAGCCTATGCCAATTCTTATGGTGCCACAGGGCATAGACCAAGTTCTGATGAAGAATTTAAAGAGACACTTTTAGAGTGTATCAATGGTTCTGGTGTGCATGTGATAGATTTGGCAGTGGATTACTCTTTAAATAATGCCATTTTAAATGAGTTGTTAGATGCTAAACAATGTTTGATCTAAAGTAAAAGGAAAAACTATGAAAACAATAGAAGTGACATCACCGTATGATGGGAGTGTTGTTGGGACTGTGCCTTTTTCAACTATGGAAGAGGTACAAGAGAGCATTAAGCGCGCTAAAAATCTATTTTTAGATAAATCTCAGGCATTGACAAAGACAAAAAGAATTGAAATCCTTGAAAAAGTGATACGTATTATGTCATCAGAAGTAGAAGCGCTGACAAAGCTTTGTGCTTCGGAGGGTGGAAAACCTTGGGTAGATTCCAAAGTGGAAGTAGAAAGGGCTATTAATGGGGTATCCTTAGCTATTGAGGGCATTGCTAACAATAAAGGACAGCATATTCCTATGGGACATACAACGTCATCAGAACATCGTATGGCGTACACCTTTAAAGAACCCATTGGTGTCGTAGCAGCCATTTCAGCATTTAATCATCCTCTGAATTTAGCGGTACATCAAGTCATACCGGCCATTTCAGTAGGTTGTCCTGTGATTATTAAGCCAGCCATGCAGACACCTTTGTCTGCTTACAGACTCGTTGAGATACTCAAAGAGGCAGGTCTTCCTGATGACTGGGCGCAAGTTGTCGTCTGTGACATCCCTTCAAGTGAATTTTTAGCCACATCTCCTGACATAGACTTTTTAACGTTTATTGGTTCCAATGCCGTGGGTTGGTACTTAAACTCAAAAGTAGCCCAAGGTACACGTGTGACCTTAGAACATGGAGGTGTAGCCCCAGTCATTGTAGAGGAAGATGCCAAGATCGATGCACTTATTCCTGCGCTTGGAAAAGGAGGCTTTTATCATGCTGGACAAGTTTGTGTCTCTGTACAAAGGGTTTATGTACATGAAAGAATTTGTGACTTAGTGGCAGAAAAACTGGCAGCATACGCTTCTAGCTTGCAAGTGGGTAATCAGCTTGATAATAAAACCCAAGTGGGCCCTCTCATTAGCCATAAAGAAGTCAAGCGTGTAGGAGAGTGGGTAGCCGAAGCCATAAAATCAGGGGCAAAAGTGCTTTGTGGTGGTACAGCCATCTCAGAGTCTTGTTATGCGCCTACGGTACTTCTTAACCCAAGTGACAGTTCTTTAGTCTCAACAAAAGAAGTTTTTGGACCTGTTGTCTGTGTGTATTCTTATAAAGAGATAGACGAAGCTTTGAGACGTGCAAATGCACTGGAAGTCTCTTTTCAAGCAGCCGTGTTTACCCAAAATATTGACACTGCGTTTAAAGCAGTCAAAGGCTTAAATGCTACAGCTGTAATGGTCAATGACCATACCGCATTTAGGGTAGATTGGATGCCTTTTGGTGGGGCTAAGACTTCTGGACTAGGTATGGGTGGCATACACAACTCTATGGAAGAGATGCAAAATGAAAAACTGATGGTGTTTAAGTCGGATGTACTATAAAGGTGACTTTTTATACGTCAGCATTTACGCACAACAAGAACCGCCATCTTTTTTCTTAAAGTAGGGTTTGGCAATGTACCACAAAATAAGCGCCCAAAGTACTATAGAAGAGAGTGTGGCAATTAACCCACTCTCTTCATGCATATCTATTAAAGAAGCAGGGTCGATGTCTGAAATGTCAAAGATGTAGTCTAGTCCTAAACCAAAGAGGATACTTCCTAGTATGATACTGCCTAAATAAATAACCAAAGACTTCGTTCCTAACATTTTCTTTACCACTCCTATGGTCACAGTGTTTGTAGCAGGCCCTGCAGAGAGAAAGACAAAAGCGGCACCTGCACTGACTCCTGAGAGCATGAGTCCTGCGGCAATTGGCAAAGAAGCTGTGGCACAGACATACATTGGCACAGCAATGACAATCACCACAAGATACGAAATCCATGCATAGGTAGTGAGTAGTTCTGATAGCTTTTCGGGAATGGCGACAGTAATGAGTGCCCCTAAAAGAAGTCCCCAAAATAGAGGTTTTGCAATATCTGAAAGTAGGGTACCAAAAGCATATTTCATGGCAGTAAAAAATGAGAACTTTTTTTCTGTGCTAGTGTTAGTGTTGCAACATGAACCTGAACCTGTACCACAAGACTCTTCTACTTTTGTTGCTTGCATTGTAAATGCTGTAGTGCTGTGTGGTGCCAGCGCAGAAAAAGAAGGTTTTTTAACCTCTTCTATCACATCTTCTTTGTCAAAGATATTGGTTAAAATACCTGCTACCATGGCAATAACCATAGAGGTAAGTGCACGATATAAAGTAAATATCCAGCCAAAAATACCATAGGTAGCAAGTATGGAATCTACACCTGTAATAGGCGTAGAGATAAGAAAAGAGAGAGTGGCACCTTTAGAAGCACCAGACTTTTTAATGGATGTGGCTAAGGGGATAACACCACAAGAACAGACAGGAAGAGGAATACCAAAAATAGTAGACTTCACAACAGACTTGACATCAGAAGCACCTAAGTGTTTCGTCACAATGCTGTCAGGTACCAATTCATGTAAAATACCTGCAAAAATGAGTCCAAAAAGAATGTAAGGTGCCATGGCAGTGCTCAGTTGCCATAAGGCTTCAAAAAAGTGTGTTATTTCCATGGGTAACCTTTGTATGAAGTATAAGAGGGTTCTATCTATAAGATGAGTTATATCATAAATAAACTAAAAGTCTCAGCGAAATAACTTCTTCTCATAGCCATAAATATCTGGTCTGAACTGTACCACACCAGATGGGTCTACCCAAACGGTATGGTACTCAATGAAGACGGGGATTTGATGTCTGAGTGTGAGCCATTTGTTTTGTTTGTTCGTATAGCTGTAACCTAAGTTGTTAAGAAGTTCCATAGGCTTCTCTAGACGTATACAACCATGTGAAAATGCACGGGTTCTTTTTTTAAAGAGTGATTTGGCAGGGGTATCATGCATATAGACATTAAAATGATTGGGAAAAAGAAACTTCACTTTTCCCAAAGCATTTTTAGGACCAGACTTTTGATAAAGTCTGCCATCGGAGTTGTAAGCAAAACCTTGTCTTTTTAGTTTAGCGTAAGATTGGTGGGCATACTCTTTCCTATAAATTGAAGCGGGGACATTCCAACGAGGATTTTTCACAATATATTTTATTTTTCTGTTAAAAATAGGGGTGCGCATTGCTCTTTTACCCACAATGATACGCATAGTAAGTAAAGGTTCACCTGCTTCAAAGTAAGACATCTTGTACTCTGGAATGTTGACCAAAATGTATGTAGAGGGTTTAGGTGTAGAGATACGCTCTAAGGTTAAGTTCTTTTTGACTCTTTTGAGAAGGTCATAAATACTTTGTTTTAACGCCCGTCTGGTTTGTGGACCAATGTCACCATCTACAGCCAAGCCATTTCTTCTTTGGTACTCTAAGAGTTCAGACTCAAAGCTTGGACCTGTCTCTGCATTTTCTGTTAACCCCGCATTTTGAAAAAGATTAAAAACCTTTTTGATACGTCTAATATCTTCTTCTTTATCCCCTTTGAATTTTGGAGGATTGTAGGTTTTACGCAAAGAGTAGAGGTAGTCAGTGTACTTTATGAGAGAGGTATAACGTTTACTTTTTGGTAAATGCTTCAAAGTAAATTCATAGCCTTCACCTTTATGAACCGCTTGAGAAATTTTCTTAGTACTTATCTGTCTATAGGCACTTTTGTCCCCTCTAAAGTAGCCATAGTTAAGGTTACCATTGAGTAGACAAGTGGCTATTTGGTAGTCACTTTTGCCTTGACAGAGGCTATACTTTTTTTGATAGTTTACTAAGCTTACGGAAGGTGAGGCAGCATAGGTAAGACCTGAGAGTAGTAGTAACCATAGGAGCTTTTTCATCTCCTATGATAACTTATTGTTTTTAAAATAAAGTTTAATAATATAACTTTATTTTAAAATACTTAAATACAAATTGCCTGTTTGATTTTCTCTTGATTGAGTTTTTTAATCAATTTTGAAGAGAGTTCCGCGTAACGTGTCTCATCTAAGTTTAACTCTTTTTGAACTCTTTCAATGTCTGTACCTTCAGCCCAAGCTTTAAGAAGTTTTAACTCTTTTTTTGTCAGTTTAATTTTGAGGCATTCAAGTAGGGCATCACCCTCTTTAAGTGGGTTTACCAATTTGTTGATGTGTTTTTCTATTTCCATGTTAAGTGTTAACAATATGTATCCTATTTTGTAAAATGTATGAGTGTAAGGTAGCCAATTCCTGCAAAAAGAATGCTACCAAAAAGGTTGAGTGCCATATTAGCAAAAGCTTGTAAATAATGTCCTGATTCGAGTAAAAAGAAACTCTCTATGGCAAAGGTAGAGTAGGTGGTTAGTGCCCCTAAAATACCTGTGACCATAAACGTTTTCATATATGGAGAGAGCGTGGTATTCAAATGAAAGTACGCAAAAAGTAAACCAATGAGCAAAGACCCCAAAAGGTTTACAAACAAAGTCCCAAGCGGCAGGGCATGTACAAAATGTTTGTTGACCCAAGTGTTAAGTAAAAGTCTCAGCGTAGCACCTAAGGCACCACCACTAGCGACTGCGATGATGGTTGTCAAGTTCAGCATCTATAACCTTTTGCATATTTTCGCTAAGGTCTTTAAACCACTCTTTGTCGTTACTTTTTACATCAATGGAAGGTAAAAAATGATAATTAACAGTGCCTGAATGACCCTCTTTTCTGTGTTCATTGAGTACGTTTTTGCTGCCTGTAATCACAATGGGTTGCACACGTAAGTTCAATTTTTTAGCAATGAGATTTGTACCTTGCTTAAAAGAGAGAAGAGACTGATCTTTTGCCCGTGTCCCCTCAGGGAAAATAGCCACAGCTCTGCCTAGTACTTCTTTAGACTCTTTCACATCATTTATGAGTTTACGTAAACCTGATTTACTCTCTCTGTCTAGTGAAATCATTTCACCATGACGCAGTAAATTTCCAAACCATGGGGCATCAAAAAGCTCTTTTTTTGCTACCCAGCGCAAGTGATTGTTTTGTAAAGCTTCTAGACCTATAATGTCAATGATACCTTGATGGTTCATCACAAACATATCAGCACTTTTATCCATTTCACCTTCTTGAGATAACTTACCTCCCATCATAAAAAGGGTCAAACGGTTGATATAGTGTACGATAGTACTTTTATGTTTACCAAAAATCATTAAGGCAGGGATCATAAAAACAGCTGTATTAAAAGAGATGATAAAGGCACCCCAGTAAAACCTAATAGTTGCAAAGATCTTCATTTTTTATCCATCCTATGATTCCTTCTTTATATTCTACTTTTTTGTAACCTTGACGTTCTCCTAAGAGTAAAGTGTCAAGCTCGGCATCTATTTTGGTACTAATGGTACTGGTTTGCGTAGGGAGAATGTAGAGTGCTGCACCCTGAGAAACACAAATCTTTTTATGAGGTATGTAGAGAGTTAGCAGGGTAATGACTGAAATCACAGCAAAAACCAAATAAAAGAAATCTCTTCTAAACAAAAACATCAATATAAAAAAGATTGAGAAGGTCATCAGTGTGTACTTCTTTAGTTTTTCAAAACTGTCTTCTTTGGGATTGAGGTCAGACTGTGTAGAGACTGTAGCATCTGCTACCTCTACAGGGACTTCTAAAAACACATACTGTTTTTTAATGGTGTTAAAGTAGGTAAATTTGAGTACTTTTTGTGAGACAGGTACAACCACATAAAATTCAGCTGATACTTTTGCAAAATCACGCACAATGTTTTCTACACCAGACTCTATGGTATTATTTAACTCCATGTCTTCTATATTGGCCTCAAAAGCTTCTATGGAGAGTGTCACAATGTGGTTAGACTCATCATAGTTAGAGACTTGAGAGGTTTTAATGTCCATGTCTGCTGCCAAAACATTACAAAAGTCTTCTCTTTTTTTAAGTGTGGCTATCATGATGTTTTGTGATTGTAAATTAAAACTCTCATTAGGGGTATCAATACTTAAAGAAGGAATGCGAATGTCGTCTTTTTTGGCTTGAAAGTAAAAGGTATAAAAGCTGTCATTACCATTGCGAATGACAAGGGCCTTGTTAAAAAGAGCTTGCACGTCACTACTTCTGTCAAAAGTAAAGTTGGGTAACTCTTTGTTTGAAACATTTATGCCTATGACAGTGACTGGGAAAAGTTGGTTTTCATAGACTTTTTTAGGTACATAGGAGTATTTGTATTCTGATTGTGCGCTGAGGAGGGTAGTCCCCATAAGTAAAAACCCCAATAAAAGATACACAGCGCGTAAATGTTGCATTAGTCGTCAAACCCTTTTAACATACGTAGACCATCTTCAGAACCGAGTAGGGCTTCTAAAGCACGCTCAGGGTGAGGCATAAGACCAAAAACATTCTTAGCTTCATTACACACACCAGCAATTGAAGTGACTGAACCATTGACCACAACAGGTTTTCCATCTTCATCAGAATAACGTAGTAATATCTGACCTTTGGCTTCAAGATTTTTTAAACCAGCATCATCAATGTAGAAGTTTCCATCTGCATGTGCAATAGGAATGTTCAGTACTTCACCTGTTTCACATTTGTTTAAAAATGCATTGTCATTGTTAATGACACAAAGCTTTTGGTGTTTAGAAATGAAGTGTAAGTTGTTGTTACGCTTTAAAGCCCCTGGAAGCAGTCCTGCTTCTGTGAGGATTTGAAAACCATTACAAATACCTAATACTTTTCCACCTTCATTGGCATAGCTAGTGACCGCTTTCATCACAGGTGAAAAACGTGCAATAGACCCTGAACGTAAGTAGTCACCATAAGAGAAACCACCAGGTACTACAACTAAATCGATGTTCTCTGGTAAAGTTTCATCTTCATGCCACACAAGTTCAGTACTATGGCCTAGCTTTTCAAATGCATACTGGGTATCGAACTCACAGTTTGTCCCAGGAAATCTTAAAACGGCTACTTTCATTAGTTTATCTCTATACTGTAGTCTTCAATGACTGTATTTGCTAAGAGTGTTTCACACATCTCTTTGACTTCTGTGTATGCTTTGGCTTTATCTTCTTCTTCTAGTTTAATGATAATTTGTTTACCAATACGTACATCTTCTACACCTGCGAAGTTTAAAGAGTCTAGTGCGTGGTGTGCTGCTTTTCCTTGTGGGTCAAGTACACCCTCTTTTAAAAATACGTTTACTATTGCTGTCATTGTGTTTCCTTCTTATTTTCTGTTTTTAATTCTATCGAGGACTTGTTTGTAGGCTTCTGTGAGTCCACCCAAACCTTGTCTAAATCTATCTTTGTCGAGTTTCTCATCTGTCTCAGAGTCCCAAAGTCTAAAGTTGTCTGGGCTAAGTTCGTCAATGAGAATGATGTTTCCATCTTTGTCTCTACCAAACTCTATTTTGAAGTCAACCACTTTAATGTTTAGACCGGCATAAAACTCAGTAAGAAGCGTGTTAATACGTCTGGCCATAAAACGAATGTAGTCAAGTTCATCTACGTTGTTTACAAGGTTTAAAAGAAGACAGTGTTGATCGTTGAGTTTTGGGTCACCCAAAGCATCATTTTTGTAGTCAAACTCCACCAAAGCAAATGGAAGTACCGTTTTGTGTGCAATGCCTAAGTTTTTAGACAATGAACCCGTGGCAATGTTTCTTACAATCACTTCGATGTAGATGACTTCTGCAGCTTTGTGTAACATGTTGTTGTCATCAATGGTATCTACGTAGTGTGTAGGGATACCTTTTTCATCCAAAAATTTGAAAAGCTCAGTAGAGATTTGGTTGTTTAAAGCACCTTTACCTTTTTCTGATGATTTCTTTTCACCATTAAACGCAGTCAAAGAGTCTTTAAACTCAGAGATAAGAAGATCTTTATCTGCTGTTCTCCAAATTTTCTTTGCTTTGCCTTCGTAGAGGAGGCTAGTTTTTTCCATTAGTTGTTTCCTTTGTTTGTAATGATAAGTGCTTTTAAAATGTCAACAGCAGACTTTAGCTGTGCATCTTTATAGAGTTGCTCTTCAGTGATGATGCTATCATCCACTTCTTTTGTCTCATTGTTTTCAGAAGATGAGTCAAGCGTCTCTGTTTTTTTAGAGTCTATTTTCTCTAACTCACTCTCTAAGTGCTTTTTGAGATCTCTCTCTTTAAGCAGTATAGGGTCTTCAATGTAATCAATTTTCCCTAAGTGCACAAGAATGTCTGGTGTAACACCTACAGCTTGTATGGTACGTCCAGAGGGGAGATAGTAACGTGCCACTGTGAGTTTGAGTGCTTCATCTTTACCTATAGGCATGACCACTTGTACGGAACCTTTTCCAAAGGTCTTTTCACCCACAACGATGGAACGGTTAAAGTCTTGTAAAGCACCAGAGACAATCTCAGATGCTGAGGCAGAACCACCGTTTACAAGTACAACGATAGGTGTTTTTGTGTCTGTATTTTTCTTATGGGCTTTGTAGTCTAGGTTTTCACCTCTGACTTTACCTTTTTGGCTAACAATGACACCTTTTTCAACAAAAAGGTCTACCAAGCCTACTGCTTGGCCAAGAAGTCCTCCCGGGTTGTTTCTAAGGTCTAAGATAATCCCTTGCGTGTTGTTATGCTCTTTGATGGCTTCTTCAACACCAGAGACTACTTTTTGGTCAAAAGAAGTCACATGGATGTAGAGTATTTTATCTTCAATGCTTTTTGCATAGACAGATTGGATTTTAATGATGTCTCTTGTAATTTTAATTTTAAGGGGTTTTGGCTCTTTTTTACGGATGATAGTCAGAACTAAAGAGGTACCAGGTTTACCCCTCATAAGTTTGACAGACTCATCAATATTCATACCAATGGTTGCGACTTCGTTGATTTTTAAGATGATGTCACCAGACTTAATACCTGCTTTAAACGCAGGTGTACCAACAATAGGTGCAATAACCGTTAAGGCACCTTCTTTCATACCAATAGAGACACCAAGTCCTCCAAACTCACCTTTGGTTTGTACGGAGAGGTCTTTGTAGGCTTTGGTGTCCATAAACGTTGAGTGGGCATCGAGATTGCTTAAAAGTCCTTTGAGGGCTTTGTCTACAAGGTCAGTGGTATTGACTTCATCGACATATTGGCTTTCAATGACATTGAGGATTTGTGTGAACTTGATGTATGCTTCAAGTTTTTCTTTTGCAGAAGAAGGTCCTTTGGTGTTTTCTTTTGCCTGAGCAAAAGAACCAAATAAATAGGCAACAGTCAGTGTGGACAACACTCCTGCTAGTATAATTTTTTTACTTTTTTTAATCATATTTGTGATATCTCCAAATTGGTTTATAATTTTATTAAAAAACATCTAAGAGGTTGCTTTTTAGAACTATAGCTAGTAAAAGTAAATGGAATTTTTTGTTTTGTTTGTTCATAACTGTGCATGTGTGGGTTGATTATGTTTGTTGGTTTTCCTATTGGTTGGACTGTGGTGATGTTTTTCTTCATATTTTTCTAGAAAAGTATGCAAAAGTCGTCGTGGCTCTCGAATCGCTTTGCTTTCAAGGGCGTTCGCCACGACAGGGCACACCTTCGTGTGATTGATGGGAAGAGCATAGGGTTAATCTGTGTTATACTTTTCATATGAATATTGAAGAGAACATACAAAAATGTAAAATACTGTTAGAAGAGGCGGATGCTATTTTTATAACTGCTGGGGCAGGGATGGGAGTGGACTCTGGTTTGCCTGATTTTAGAGGGAAAGAAGGGTTTTGGTCTGCTTATCCTAAAGCCAAAGAGTTGGGGCTTAGCTTTGAAGATATGGCTAACCCTGAATGGTTTGAGTCTGATCCCCAGCTTGCTTGGGCTTTTTATGGGCATAGGTTACACCTTTACCGTGATACGGTACCTCACGAGGGATTTACGAAGCTTTTAGCTCTGTCTAATACTAAAAAATATGGAAGTTTTATTTTTACTTCCAATGTGGATGGTCAGTTTCAAAGAGCGGGGTTTAATGATGCGCAGCTGATGGAGTGCCATGGCTCTATTCATCATCTTCAGTGTACTGCTAATTGTCAAGAAAAAATTTGGTCAGCTAATGATCTCTCTATAGAAATAGAAGAGGGATTTAAAGCGAAAATGCCTTTGCCTCTTTGTTCTGTTTGTGGGGCGATAGCAAGACCAAACATACTTATGTTTGGTGATTTCTCTTGGGAGCATAAGCGAACCTCTGCGCAAAGAGTAGCGCTAGTCTCTTGGATGGACAAGCTTGAACGTGAGGGTGCCAAACTTGCCATTGTTGAAATGGGTGCAGGTACTGCTGTACCTACGGTACGAAATACCTCAGAACAGATAGCCCAAAGGTTTGACATACCTCTCATACGCATAAACCCTAGAGAGAGCTTTGGTGCTGAACTAGGGCTAGAGATGGGAGCTGTTGAGGCACTTTCAAATATCATAGTTTAAAGTTTGTTTCATTAATCACTAGGGTTTTAGCTAGTACAATCATTATGAAGACATTCTTGTTATACTCTATAATGCAAAAATAAACCTATACAAAGGAGTAAAATTATGCCACACTTTATAATAGATTGTTCAGAAAATATTTTAAAATCACACTCGCAAGATGAGATAATAAAACAAGTCCATACATCAGCTGTTTCTACAAAACTATTTCATAAAAATGATGTAAAAGTGAGGGTACATAGTTTTGAAAAATACTCAACTGGAGATAAAAAAGAAGATTTTATTCATGTATTCGCAAATATTATGGAAGGTAGAACTATTGAACAAAAAGCAAATTTATCAAAAACGATAGTTAAAGATTTAGCTTTGATGTTTCCATCAGTTCCAAATATAGGAAGCAATGTGATTGAATTTGAGAGGGCAACTTATTTCAATAAAAATATGCTTGATCCAAACTATCAGTTTTCAATGCCATAAAAATTATTTGTATACGCTATTAGTTTTTTCTTCACTGCATTTATTTTTCTCTCAAAACTTTCACCATTAATGAGTTGGTCAATATAAAGTTTGGCTAATCTACTTTTCAAAGAAGAATGCTTAGGGTAGTACTCTTTAATGAGAAAATAGACATATTGAGCCAAGTCATCTTTACCTATAAACTGATGTTCATCATTTTCTCTTTTAAAAATGGCACAGGTGAGACCCTCTTTCATAGCTTCTACTATACTAGTAGCTGATTTCTCTTTTACAAAAAGAATGGTAAACCTATCTCCTATCTCATGGTCACTGTCATGTGCATCAGAATTGCCAAAAGGTGCTAAGTATTTATGTCTGTTTTTTGTTTGAAGTGCTGTTAGGTGTGTCATATTATTATGCTCTTTGGTTTTTTCTTCTCCAAAAACTTCAACACCGTCAAGATGGGAACTTTTTAACATCTCTTTATAAAAAGCTTGATGAAGATGATATTTACCATCTCTATAAACCCAATTTGGATGGGCTAGTATGGAGATACCCTCTGCCTCTTTTATTTTGTTAATAACCCAAATATTTTTTGCATAATGAGTAGGGTCAATATTTTTATCAATATCTTCTTTTTTTAAGACTTCAACAATCTTTTGGAGTTCTTTCTCATATTTTTTTGTATTTTTTCTTTGATCTTCTATAGACTTATTTGCATTAATAGATAATATATGTCCATTCCCTTGTGAGACAGACATATCTTTTTTCCCACCAACACTTACTTCTTCACCCGCTAATACTACAATATCAATACTATTTTGCTTTACTTTTTCTATCGCTTTTTGTCCACCTTCGTAGCTATCATGGTCAGTTACACTAAGAAAATCCATACCAGCTTCAAGTGAAGCCAAAACCATAGCAAATGGTGTTGCTCTACCATCCGAGTAGATTGAGTGCATATGTAAATCACCCTTTAATGGTCTAAGTTTAATCATAACTTTATCAAGACAATACAGAGAAACTATTTTTGACTCTTTATACGTAAAATTTACTTTTATAACAAATTCACCAAGATATTGCATTTTATATGAAAAAAGTATAGTATTGTTTTGGATTTTATAGTCTAGCGTATCTTTATGATAGAAGTCACACCTGGAGAGAACCTCTATAGATGCTATATTTGACGTATTTTTTAAAGTAAGATTATAGTTTATAGTTTATGGTTTTGTTTTGTTCTATGACATTAGGGGTTATTTTCACTGTTTTTCCTGCTTTTCACTATTTTAACTATAAATTATTTCAGAATGATTACAAATGAAAATAAACCCAATTAAGAGGTTTAGCTTGAATTATTTAATAAACTCTATAACACTTTCAAAATCTGAGCGTAATTGTTTTGACTGTTCATTGATTCTATACCCAAAGGCTAGTAGCACAGCTACTTGATATTTACTCGTATCTATCTCTAATACTTTTTCAACATTCTCTTTCTCAAAACCTTCCATTGGACAAGAATCAATTCCTATAAATGCAGCAGCACTCATCATATTTGCAGCTGCTAGATACGTTTGTCTTGCACTCCATTGGTATATTTTATCATCATCATTTAAGACATCACCAAGATGTGAAGCATAAAGTTCTATAAACGAGTCTAATTTTTCTTGTGGCATTTTTCTACGCATAAGCTGTGAACGAACTACTCCACTCTCTACTTTTAAAGTATCAATTCCTGCCAAAACAACCACTAAATGCGAAGAAGTTGTAATTTGGGGCTGATCCCAACAAAATGGTCTTAATTTTTCTCTTAATTCATCATTTGTGATGACTAAAAACTTCCATGCTTCCATACCAAATGAACTAGGAGACTTTCGTGCCACTTCTAAGATATAGTGCATGTCTTCATCAGATATTTTTTTAGTATCATCAAAAATCTTACAAGCATGTCTAAAATCCATCATCTTTAAAAAATCTTCTTTTTTATTCATTTTTTCTTCTTTAAAATTAGTTTTTTATAGTAGTTGTAAGCCGTAAATAACTGTCATACCTAGGGTATAAGCCGCAAGTAGATAGACATTTCTAGGGTTTCCTGAAAATTTTGGTGTCTTAATCTCTGATACATTTAAAATAGCAAGACCAACTCCAGAAATATATAAAATGATTGTAAAAGTTCCATGACTTACCACACTCTCTAGTAAAAATACAGACACTAAAATCAGACTATTATTATCAAGAGCAAGTCCAGTATATTTTGTTCCACCGGCTAAACCGTAGGTACTAAAATAGCTTAAACGTATTGCAGCAGCAGCCAGCATTATAAATGCTCCTATTAAAAAGATAGGTTCAAATTTCCCATAACTTAAAAGGAGGATTGCTGGAGTCACCCCATAACTTATTATATCTATCACAACATCAAGTTGCCCACCAAACTTTGCGTCCGTTGCCGTTCTACCTTTTAATCTTCTAGCCACTAAGCCATCGGCCCAATCAAAAGAAACTGCCCAGACCATACCAATCATAGCAGCGGCATACAACCCTGTGATACTAAAATAAATAGCAAGAACGGTACACGCTAAGCCTGAAAGGGATAATAGGTTTGGAAGGTCTCTTACATAAGAGAGAATTGTTGGTTGTTTCATTTCTATACTCATATTGTTTTCTTTTGGCATAAATTGTATCCTTTAAGTAAATAGTAAATTATTTTATGATAGCAAACTTTTATCATAAAATGCTATTATACACAAATTATATTATTTACTGAAGGAGATTCAATTATGCTTGTATATACTGTGGGTACTTTTGATTTATTACATGTGGGTCATTTAGATTTGTTAGAATACTGTGCAACTTTGGGTGATAAGTTTGTGGTAGGTGTGGCTTCTGATGAAGTAGTAGGTTCGTACAAAAGAAATGTACCTGTTGTTCCTCTAGATCAGAGAATGAGGATGCTAAAAGCATTAAAATGTGTAGATGACGTTGTATCCTATGATAAACTTGACTATGTAAGTAACTGCAAAGAGTTAAATGTTGATATCTTTGTCATTGGTGAAGATTGGGGAGATAAACCACATAATATTGCCATTGAGAAATATTTGAAATCAAAAGGTGCAAAAATTGTACAAGTCAGCTACAACCCTGTCACTTCATCTACAAAAATTAAACAAAATGTTGTTGCACAGTCTTATAAGGGAAAATATGCGGCACATACTGTTGCGTAAATATAGTATAAACACCTTTTCTTGATTAAGACTACGATGAACAACTAAGATTAATATTCTTAGACGCCATTGGGGTTGCTTTACATAAATATTCTAACTCAGGGTGCTCATCAAAGGGTGCTAAGGCTACTTTGAGTAGATCATTTACCATATTAAAGTCATGTGCTTCTGCTTTCTCTATGGCCTCTTGGAGACTATGGTTTTTAAGTACATACTTTGGATTGACTGCTAACATCTTTTCGTGGCGTGCAGCTTCAGAAAGAGTCTCTTTTTCTAAACGCATACTATATTTATCTAACCACTCATCTAGAGCTTTTCTATTTACAGAACTATCTAAGATGTCTGATTTGTTTCCATTAAAGCGAGATAGTTTTCTAAAGAACTCTGTGTAGTCTATGTCTGCACTTGCTAAGGCTCTAAACAACCCTTCTGAAAGTTCTTTATCTTCCTCTTGTTTTGTTTGTAGGCCCATTTTTTCATAGACTATTTGCGAGTAAACATTTGTATAAGTACTCCAAAAAAGATCATCTAGTACTTCTTCAGCGAGCTCATGCTCTATGATAGGGGAGAGTATTTTAGCAAGCATGTCTAAATTCCAACGAGCAGACCCTGCTTGGTTTGAAAAACTATAAATACCCTGTTTATCGGTCTCATTACAGACATAGCTAGGGTCATACGAGTCTAAAAATGAAAAGGGGCCGTAGTCTATGGTTCTGCCATCTATAGACATGTTGTCTGTATTCATGACACCGTGGTTAAAACCTACACTCTGCCACTTGGCTAAAGTTGTTGCTGTGTTTTTTACTATCTCAGCATACATTTTTAAGTAGACAGAATTATGCTCTTTTGCACTCCCTTTAAGATAAGGGAAACTCTCCTCTATCACATAATCAGCAAGAACTTTCAGTTTGTCATGTTCGCCTGAGGCATAAAAGTATTCAAAGGTTCCAAAGCGAACCCATGTAGGAGATAAACGTAATACGATTGCACCCTTTTCCATTTTCTCTCGACGTACATCTGTCTCGCTTCCTATAAGTGCTAAAGCACGAGAAGTCTCAATACCAAGACCATACATTGCCTCGCTCATTAGGTACTCACGTATAGAGGAACGAAGGACTGCTCTACCATCACCAAGGCGAGAGTAAAGGGTAAGTCCAGCGCCTTTTACTTGTAAGTTTTGTCCATTGACCTTGCCTAGATTTATAACTCTTCCATCCCCTAAGCGTCCTGAAAACTCACCAAACTGATGTCCGGCGTAACACATAGCGAAAGTCTCGCTTCCTTCTAGTTTTGTGTTTCCATTTACAATATTAAGTAGTTCCTCATCCAGAGCTACATCTTCATCCACTCCTAAGAGTCTTGCAGCACTCTGTGAAGTTGAGATAACAAAAGGTTTATGGAGTGGTGTTGGGTCTACTTTTTCGTAAAAATTAGACTCCAGATTTAAATAGGGTGTTGTTAGTTTTAAGTTTGAAAATTTCATAATGTCTTTATATCAAATTAGCTATTAAAATTTGCTACTTGTTTATTTCTTTCCCTTTGGGGATAAAACCCATAACTCAACTTTTTCATTCTCTCTAGAGTCTCTACGTTTTGTTCTTCTGGAAGATGCTCTTACATCTCTTGTGAGGTGCAATTCTTTTCTGAAACGCTTATGGTTTCGTAGTTCTTCTATAATTGGGTGACTGCTTTCTTTATCTACAACTTGTGCTAGGTTTGAAAAGATGAGAACTACTTTACCTTCAGGAGTAAGATGTTCAAGTGCTTGCTCAAAAAATCTTGGAAAAAGATCTTCTTCATAATACATCGCTTTATCGATGCCTTCTTCTAAGTCATGTTTTGCCTGTAACCAAGGAGGGTTAAAAACAATAAGGTCTGCTTTTACGTCACAGTTTTCAAACAAATCACCATGGTTGAGTGTGATTTTGTCTTCAAAGCCTAAACGTTTATTCTCTTCTGCCACACCAATGATTGCATTTTTATTGGTGTCAGATGCAAAAATGTTTTCAAAACCATTTTGGATGAGTTGAAAAGATAACACACCAGACCCTACACCAATATCTATGGCGTTAGTCTTTGGTCCATCATATTTTTTTAACCATTTATCAAATAACTTTAAATGATCAAACCTAGTTGGGAAATAGGTTCCATAATAGGGGTGAATCGATAAATTTAAAGTCTTCACTTCAAGTCCCTTTTTATACCACTGCCAAGAACTGTTCATGCCTTGCACTTCTGGAAAAGCAACATAAAATTCTGACACATCAGGGTATAACAATTCTAACCAACCAGAGTCTGGACCTTTTTTTACTATGAGCTTATTGTCTTTTACTTTGAGTAATAGTCTATGAGAAGCTTTTCTAAATGCATTACGATAATCGCGCTGACCTTGAAAACTTTTGTCTTGGTGTTTAAGTAAAAGATTTTTTCTTAGTTCATTTAAAATTTCTAAACCATTGCTATAAAACTCTTCAACAAGCACATACTTCCCTGCGATCATTTCTTCAACCGTCGCCTTTTCATCCATTTTACGATAGTACTTAATGGCTTCAATCTCTGTGGTAATAATGTCTGGTCTATCTGCTTGTATAGATTGTATGTCTGTATTCATGGTTTTATGTCCTTTAGGGAAACTCTCTAAGAGATTATACCCTTTATATTAAGTCGAAGTGTAGTGTATGGAGGCTTTGTTCTGGTTTGATTTTTTCAAATAGAGCTTTGCTGTGGACTTGGTCTGCCTTTGGGTACTCTTGAAGTTAAATATTATAAAGAGAAATACCCCGCAATCAAGAATGCCAAGGCCGCCAAAACTCCAGCGATGAGGGCGTAAGGCAATTGTGTACGTACATGTTCTACGTGGTTACAGTCTGCTGCCATGGAGGAGATGATGGTAGTGTCTGAAATGGGTGAGGCGTGGTCACCAAAGATACCTCCCGAGATCACTGCAGCAATGACAAGCGGAATCTCTAGCCCCATGACAGCACCCAAGGCTAGACCAATAGGCATCATGATGGAAAAAGTACCCCAAGATGTACCTGTTGAAAAGGCAGTAAGTCCTGCAACTAAAAAGATGAACATAGGCATGAAGACAGGAGAAATGTTTCCAGAGAGTAAGTCTGCTAAGTACTGTGCCGTGCCAAGGTCGCCAATCACCTTTCCAATGAGAAGGGCAAATACCATAATAAGCCCAAGAGGAATCATCTCACCTATACCTTCGTATAAACCTTTAAAGTACTGCTGATGTGTGAGTGCTTTTGTAGGGATGAAATAGAGGTAGATAAACAAAAGTGCCACAATCACCGCATAGTACACAGAAGTTGACCCTGAACCTTTAAAGATGTCACCTTCACCCGTAATGTAAAGAACAAGCGGTACCATGACGATCATGACCAGTATAGGTAAAAGCATTTTGTAGGGTGTGGCTTCAATGTTGTTTTCATCTATAGGGGCAATGTAAGGGATGGGTTTGGCATCTTTCATGGGCCCAATGTCTCTCTTAGAGTAAATCACCACAAGGACTATGGCTAAAGTGATGAGAGCATAAAAGTTATAAGGGATCGAAGCAATGAGTAGGGCAACAGGTTCACCCATGATGACTTTAGAGTCTACCGCAGTAATGATAAGCCCTAAGAGAAGCGCACCCCAACCGTTAAGTGGGATAAGTGAACAAATAGGTGCGGATGTACTGTCACAAATGTAAGCTAGTTTTTCTCTGCTTACGCCATTTTTGTCACAAAGAGGTTTGGCAACGGTTCCTGCGACTAAAGAGGTAATGGAAGACTCTATAAAGATGATGACACCAATGAAATACGCCAGTAACATGGCACCTTTTGGAGAGTCTATTTTTTTAGATTTTTGACTGAGGTAAGCCACAAAAGAATCTACAGCCCCAGAGATATTGAGCAGTTTAATGATGGCACCTACCAGCAGTATGAAGAAGATGGTTTTTGCAATCCACCCTTCTGAAAAAAGAGCAATGACACCATCAAAAACTGCAGTAAAAGCTTCAAGTGGATTGTAAGCGTTGAGTACAAGGAAACCTGTAAAGATCCCCCCAAGCAGAGAGACAATAACATCTTTTGTTATAATGGCTAAAAAGATGGTAAAGAGCGGGATAAGTATTGAGATGATGCCGTATTCCATAAAAAGACCTAATGATTTAAATATTGATTAAAGGATTATAACACAGATGAAAAAGATTATACTTGTTCTCTCTCTTGCCCTTATGACAGTGCAAGCACAAATTCCAAACACTAAACAACTCATCGTCGTGACTACAAAAAACTGGTCTACACCCAATGGTACCTTACAGCGTTATGAAAAAACAGATAGTTGGCACAAAGTAGGTAAGGCTTTACACATTAAACTAGGAAGAAATGGTTTAGGCTGGGGTAGAGGACTACATGACATTCCTAAAAATGCAAAGATTGTTAAAAAAGAGGGTGACGGAAAAGCACCAGCAGGTATTTTTTCACTTAAACAAGCATTTGGGTATTTCCCTTTTGATGTGAAGTATCCTTATGAGGTATATAAGAGTACAGACCATTGTGTAGATGATGTACATTCAAAACTCTACAACAAGATAGTAGAGAGTAAAGAAGTAAAAGTAGACTACAAGAGCAAAGAACATATGCGTTTCCCAAAAGGCTACTACAAGTATGGCATCGTAGTGAACCATAACCACATAGACGAAGCAGGTGCCATTAAAGGAGCAGGGTCATGTATCTTTATGCATATTAAAAAAGTGCCTACTGCTGGGTGTACAGTGATGAATGAGGGTGAGATGAAAGAGATTATTAAATGGTTGGATGTAAAGAGTAATCCTCTTTTGGTGCAGGGGACACAAGGTGTAGTCAAAGATTTGTGGAAAAGTATTAAATAAAATAATTCTTTGATTCCTCGCAAGGTGGGTAAACTCACCTTTCTTGTTCCCATCGTCCCCAATGGGAACACATATATAGCTAGCATGTTCCCACACAAGTTTAAACGTTTAAAATCTTAAATTCTTCATTGATAATAGCTTGGAATTGATATTCTAATCTTTGATTTACACTATGCATTCCCATCGGGGACGATGGGAACGAGAAAGCATTGACAGCAAAAGAACCATACTTAAAAGGATCAAACTCTGGAGTAAGTGAATTCCACTCTAACTTTGGTAAGCCAAAGAGGTAGCCTATGCGACTTTGCCATACTGCCAGTGGTGCTGCTTTACTCACTCCAGTGGCAGGGGAGTAGAACACAAGAGAGCTTGGCAATCTAAGTGTAGACTTGTCTTCCATGGCTTCTAGGGTATAGTGAAGTGCCAGAGGTGCACCTGTAGAATACCCCATGATATGTATGGGCTTCGTACCCACTTTTCCTTAGAAACCTTTAATACATACGATAGTTGACATAAAAGAGCAGTCTCGTTTTTTGGTTAGGAAGCGGGTACTTTTTGTACGCAATGCGTATGACTTCAAGAGTGTTGTCATCTAAAGCAGCGTAGCCAATACGGTCTTTGAGCCTTAAGCCTGTAATGTCACCATTTGGATGTAGGTAAAAAGAGACCACGTTGGTACCTTGTTGTCTCGTACGTACCGCCACTTCAGGGTAACCATTATGTGTGAGTGTTCGTTGGGTAATTTGGTGTATGGTAGAGAGGTTATTTTTAATATACTTTTTTTGTGTCGGCGTGTAAGTGTTAAACTCTGAACCATAAAGTTCGTTTATCATCCTTTGTGCAAAATTCCCTGCACCGGAACGTCTCTGTGGTCTAGGAGCTATGGATGTGCCTGCACCCATGAGCATATTGGCAAGAGGATCTTTTGAACGTCTTTGAGGTTTTCTTTTGACTACACGCTTTTTCTTGAGCACTTTCTTTTTGACAATTTTTTTAGGTTTTTTCTCTACTTTCTTCTTCACGACTTTCTTTTTGGGTTTAGGCAGAACTTTGGTGACATTGTTCTCTTCTGTACTTTTTACAGCAAAGGTTTTTTTACTCTCATCCAAAGCCACACGTTTCACTTCTTCTACTTTCTTCTCTTGAACGGGTTTTACGACAGGTTTCACGACGGGCTTAACGACAGGCTGAGGTTTTACAGGAGGCTTGACAGGTTTAGTCACGGCTTTAGGTTTGGGTGCAGGAGGTGGGGTGGCTACTTGTTTGATGTTGAGGCTTATTTTTTTCTCTTTTTGTTGAGGTTCGGGCATTTTAAATTTTTTGAAATTGACCGTCAGTAAGAGCCAAATCAGTAAATGCAGGAGTAAAGAGATTATGAGGGCTTTAGATAATCTACTGATAATTTACTCCTCTAATAAGCTTTTGTGTATAATCCATGCAATTATACATAACGAGGATTAACAATATGGCATATGATAAAAGTATCGCAGCATTTGATGAAGCATATCAAGTAATACCTGGTGGGGTTGACTCACCAGTACGTGCATTTGCAGGAGTAGAGGGTACACCACCGTTCATTTCTCATGG
>Ga0310122_10000405_pt1 | contig 27521 bp, 28 predicted proteins | sample CB6_Bottom_1051__FD_203503 | JGI IMG/M metagenome (GOLD analysis project Ga0310122, IMG submission 203503) | Marine microbial communities from Western Arctic Ocean, Canada - CB6_Bottom_1051 | ecosystem: Environmental > Aquatic > Marine > Oceanic | place: Canada: Western Arctic Ocean | collected...
ACGCGCGATACAGCGCCGCAGCGCAACCAGCGCGTGCGCATCGCCCGACAGTATCCTCGGAACGTAACGCCACTTGTTGAGCGCCGCTAACCCTAACAGGACGGTGAACCCCGCCGCCTTGGCGAAGACCAGCTTCGAGTAAGAGCTCGTCAGCGCCTCAAAGCCCGGCAGCAGCACGAGCCAGATCGTGGCACCGGCGACCAGGATCAACGGCACCGACCAGGTCGCCAGCGACGAGAAACGGTTGAGAACGTCGCCGCCCACGGCCGGGCTCTCGCTCTCCGTGACGTGGATCAACGGCAGCAGCGAACCGAACCAGAAGGCGATGATGACGACGTGCACGATCAGCAGCGGCGTCAGCAGTAGACGGAGCTCGTGGGTCGTCGTATGGCCCATCAATGCGAATGAACTCAATGTGGCCGCTACGCCGAACAACGCCAACCGATAGTTCGGGGGGCTCGCGCGCAGGCCGAGCAGCAGCACGATCAGTCCACCGACGCGTAGCGCGCGGGCCGAGCCGGCACTGGACTCGAGCAACAGCGTCTGCAGCGAGAGATCGAAGACACCGCTGAACGAGCCGGTCATTCGTGCCGGACCGAGAAAGTGATGAGCGAGCGTCAACGTGATACCGCCGAGCGCGGCCACTGCGGCTAGCCGAACTAACCCAGTTTCGGTGGTCTCTAGCTGTGGCCTGAACAGCCACAGGAACAAGACGGTGCCGGCGGCCTGAAAGATCGCAATGAAGCTGAGTGCGCGCAGGCCGACGACGATGACATCGGGCGCGCCGGGCAACGAATCAGTGGTCCGCTGACAGGCGGCTCGCCAGTGATTCCTCTTCGGTGACGGCGAAGTGAATCTCGCCCGATACCGTATGAGTGTCCGCACCGACTGCTCGCCAGCTGACCAGGTAGTCGCCAGCCGACAGGTCGGCAAGGACAGCGACGGTAAACAGCTGCTGATTACCGTCGGGCAACGCGCCGAGTTCGATGGTCTGCTCGCCAGTCTTCTCTAGAGTGACGGTAAGCAATCTGACGTCCGCGTTGAATTCGAGCACGATTTCCGTCGGTGCCGTTGCGGTCACGGTCTCGTTCGCGGGCGTCGCTGCGGACAGCCGCGTGTGAGCCTGCACCTGAAAGGCGCAGAGGCCGATGAGTCCGAAGAGTAGGGGAGCGAGCCGTTTCATAATCCAATTCCGTCTCTACGATTACGCGTAGTTTACCAGGATAGGTGCACGCCGGCAGAATCGTCCTACGGCGCGGTTAGCACCCGGTCGCGACGTCAATCTTCGAGAAACTGCTCCGCGAGTCGGCGACCGTTGCTGTCGAAGAGAAATTAATCCTGAGCAGGCGCCGAACTGAGATTTTCAAGCTCTGCCCAGCGGTCGACTATCGTCTCCAGGTCACGCTGCAGCGTAGCCAGATCGTGCAAACTATCGCGAACAGCGTCGTGCGGTTGTTTGTAGAACTCCGGCGAATTGATTTGCGCCTGCTTCGCTTCCAGTTCCTGCTCAAGGCGTTCTATTTTTTCCGGAAGCGAGCGGAGCTCACGCTGAAGTTTGTAGGTTAACTTCCGGGACTGCGCCGGCTTACGCGCGTTGTCGCCGGCGGTTTTTTCGCTCTTGGGCCGGCCGCTTTTGCTGTCATCGGGCGTGGCTAACGTGTGGCGCAGCCGGACCCAATCGCTGTAGCCGCCGGCGAAACGTTTGACCGTTCCGTCGCCCTCGAATACCAGCGTACTCGTGACGACCCGATCGAGGAAATGGCGGTCGTGACTGACGACGAGCAACGTGCCGGCGTAGTTGAGCAGTCTCGATTCCAGCGCTTCGAGCGTCTCGATATCGAGGTCGTTCGTGGGTTCGTCAAGAACCAGCAGATTGGCGGACTTGGTAAAAAGCTTCGCCAGGATCACACGATTGCGTTCACCGCCGGACAGCGCTGAGACTCGTGTCATTGCGCGTTTAGCCGTGAAGAGGAAATCTGTGAGATAGCCGACGATGTGTTTTTTCTTGCCGAAGAGATTGATGTACTCCCGGCCTTCACCCACGATCTCCGCGACGGTCTTGGTTGTGTCGAGCTCGCGCCGCAGCTGATCGAAGTACGCGATCTCCAGATTCGTACCGAGTTTGACCGATCCCGAGTCGGGTTTTAGTTCGCCGAGCAGGATGTGGAGTAGGGTGGTCTTACCGACGCCGTTGTTGCCGATGATACCGATACGTTCGCCGCGCATGACGCGCAGTGAGAAACCTTCGAGCAATTTCGTCTCGCCGTAAGCATGCGAGACGTTGCGCGCCTCGATGACCTTGCGTCCCGATAGCTGGTCGGACTCGTTGATATGAATCCGTGCATTGCGCGGTCGGGCGATCCGTTGCGCGCGCTCATCGCGCATGACTTCAAGCGCCCGGACACGGCCTTCGTTTCTGCTCTCTCGCGCCTTGATGCCCTGACGAATCCAGACCTCCTCCTCAGCGAGTTTTTTATCGAAGATGGAGTTGCGACGGTCTTCTTCGAAGTTGGCCTTCGTCTTCTGCCGAATGAAGTCGCTGTAGCCGCCCGGCCAACTACGTAATTGAGTGCGGTCGATCTCGACGATACGCGTTGCGACCCGGTCGACGAAACCGCGATCGTGCGTGATAAAAAGTACCGCCCCGTCGAAGTGTCGTACCTCGTGCTCCAGCCATTCTATTGTGCTGATATCCAGATGATTGGTAGGTTCGTCCAAGAGCAACAGATCCGGGTTCGCTACCATTGCCTGCGCGAGCGCGACGCGGCGGCGCCAACCGCCGGAGAGTTCGTTCATCTTGTCGTCGGCAGGGAGTTCCAGCGACGTGACGATCGAGTCCACCTGCGTGTCGATGGACCAGCCGCCATGGGCCTCGATTTCGCGTTCCAGCGCTTCCATATCGCGCAGCGTCGCTTTGCTTGGACACTCGTTTGCCGTGAGTTTCTGATAGGCCCCGATATGCTGCGAGTGAGCACGCAGGCCGGCGGCGACGAAGTCACGGACCCGCTGCTCGGAGCCTTCCGCGAGAATCTGGTCGAGCACGCCGATACGGATGTTGTTAGGCCGGGCGATCTCGCCGTCATCGGGCTCCAGCTCGCCGGTCAACAGTTTCAGCGTTGAGGACTTGCCGGCGCCGTTGCGCCCAATCAGGCAGACGCGCTCCCTCGGCTCCAGCTGGAATGAAGCCTGGCGCAGGATCGCCTGGTCGCCAAAGGCCAGCGAGACCTCGTCGAAGCGGATTAAGGCTGACATGGGGGGGTGAGCCTACAGGGAAACGGTTAACCGCGAGAAGGCGCGGAGGCCGTCGCTCCTGCAACCTGGCGGCGGCTTTATCCTTTTCACGGCGCAAACCACGGGCAAAAACAGCACTAGCCGAGCTCGGGGCAGACTATGTTCAATGGTCTCCAGCGAGCGTACCGTCTCACAATAATCATAAAATTCAACGTAATACGGTGAATACTTGTCCGTTTACGTGCGCTCGCCTGATAATATGAGGCCCTCCAAAGCTCTATACTGCACAGGCAGATAGAAAAAGGGTAAGACCAAGGGGAAGAGCAAAATGGATATTGGAAAAATAGTTAGAATCGTCGCTGTGCTCGTCGCAATCGTTACTGGCGTCGCAACCATTCCGCAGGCGGCATTGATCATCGCCGTCGCGGGTTTGGTATTAGGATACTTCACCGCTACCGAGGACCGGCTGCAATATCTGGTCGGGACGATCGCCCTGGTGACTGTGGCCGGAGCACTGGGCTCCATACCGGCAGCCGGTATGTATCTTACAGGGATACTGACGAATCTCGGCGCGTTAATGAGCGCCGGCGCCATCACCGTCATCGCCGTCAACATTTACGAGAAGGTGACTGCTTAGCATTGGCTAGCGAGGCCCATCCGGGCAGTCGCGAGTTAACGTCTTAGCGTGCCGCGGGATCTATCGGGTCCCGCGGCTTCTTGTATTTCAGCGCGCGTCGAGTCTTGAGCCGTCGCGTCGAGTCTTGAGCCGTACCCGCTACAAGTGCGAACCGTCCCACTCGGCTGCCGTCTGCAGCCCGGATTAGCACGCCGCCGGGTACCGGCACGAATTGACCGTCCGATACGACTGACAGCGAACCCGCGAAGACAGGGCGGTCGGCGAGGCGCTGGCCCATCACGCGGGTGGAAACGCCCATTCCGAGCGCGCCGTAAGCTTTCGCGTTGGCAACCTGGACCCGGAAAATACCGGAGCCGTCCTCGCTTTTGAGGGCGATCATATGGCCGCCACTGTCAAATACAACGACCGTGAGCGGCAACATGTCATGGTGACGCCCAAGCCTCTGAGCCGCATCCAGTAGTGCGCTGGCACGTTCCAACGTCAGCGAAACGACCAACGGGCTGACGGCGGGGCCTATCGGGTATCGCGGCGGGGAGCGCATCGCTGGCCGCCTGGGATTCACTCGATCCTTGCGCGTCAGTAACCGTTGGCGCCACAAAGGCGAACAACAAAGCCAAACTGGCCAGTACGACCAGCCACCCGAGACCGGCGCAGTCTCTGATTATTTTTTCCGTCATGCAACGCGCTTCCAGAGGCATCTCCAATCGGCTCGTTATGCTATCGCAGTTTCAAAGCCGTGCATGCAAGGGCGGTAGACGGTGCCGCAGAGCCCCAAGCGAGGGGTAGGCCTGGCTAAATCGGGACCCGGATCTTTAATTTAACATAATATACATTATGCGCACCTATCAAGGTGGTGGTAAATTCGGCCCTATGGTGAGATTCAGTCTCGAAAGTTACCCTAACCGCCTATTTCTTATCCGTTTAACAGCCATTGGCCCGGTTTCATGCCTGTCAACGGAACGCGTCGTCGTGCGATAACACTACGGACAGGATACTGGGCCTCCTGGCCGGTAACGCGGGTCGCCTGTGTGCTATGGTCTTTGCGGTCTACTCGTGCGAACCTCTCGCGTTGTATGCACTCTAAGTCCTTATCGAAGTCGGACTGACACGGGAACTGTTATGCGGCAGAACCATTCGCTGACGAGATCGATCCTTGCATTGACAACCGCCTGCGTGATTTTTTTTGCGATGGGTAGCGTCCAGGCGCAGTTCTCGTCATCGAGATCTGAGATTGAGCGAGCCTCGCGGTTACAGTGGTTAACTATGAAACGCGAGATGCCCCGGCCGGGAGATTCTCGTATCCAGCCGTTCGTCGAGTGTATCTCGAACAGCATCATTGCCACGCTGGAGGAGCCATACGCGAGTATGGACTGGGAGATCATCGTTTTCGACGACGACGCGACCAATGCATTCGCGCTGCCTGGCGGCAAGATCGGCGTGTTTACGGGAATCTTCAAAGTCGCGGATACGCCCGACGCGCTGGCCACCGTCATCGGTCACGAGATTGCGCATCTCACCCAGGATCACGTCATGGAGCGAGCCAGGAAGAACTTGGGGACCGACCTGCTTTCAGGCCTACTCTCATCGGCGACTTACGGCTACGGTCGCAACGAGATTTCTGAGGGTACCGCGATCTTCGTCGGCCTGCCGTTCGATCGACGACAAGAAAGCGAAGCCGATGTCGTCGGACTCGCGTATATGGCCGATGCGGGCTATGATCCGCGCGCGAGCCTCCATCTGTGGCGAAATATGTCGCAACTGAGTGACAGTGCGCCGCCGGAGTTTCTTTCGACGCACCCGTCGGACGATAGACGGATGATGGCTCTCGCCCGCTCGCTTACGCCGTCGTTAATCGCTTACAACGAGGCAGTTGAAGCCGGTCTGCGCAGGACCTGCCTCTAGCACGGCACTAGCCACTCTCAGAGCCAGGATCAGCACTCTCAGCTTCGGGTATTGCCGGAGCCTCCTCTGCTTGCGGTTCGGCTGGTTCCTCGCCCGCGTCCTCGATGACCTCCAATTCTCCCGATCCCCGCGCCGGTAACGGCTCGACGAGCCCGTAGGACGCAAAGGTCTCCAGCAGTTCGTCGTCGCTCAACGGTTCAACCTGGCGGACCTCGCAGTACTCGTCTTCGCGTGCGAAGGGTCCCCCAACCACGAGGGAGCGATCTAGATTGCAGATACGCCCGTCGAAGTCCCGGAAACCGACGTACGCCGACATTCGCAAGTTGCAGAAAAAGCCGTCGAGGCTGACCAGGTACGGGCAGCGTTCGGCACCGACGAACACGACCAGTGTCCTATCGTCCAGTATCTCGAAACTGCGTACGGCATTCTGACTGAAGCAATTCGAGTGCTGGTCGCACGCCGTTCTAATGACCGATTGAGCCGTATCGGTCGCCGTCGTCGCGCACCCTGAGAGGATCAGCGCGAATAGGAGGATCAGTGCGCGCATGCTGATTCTTGACGCGTTAGCTGGTTCGATTCGGTACTCTGCTACGGTAACTCGAACTCAATAGTCTCAAACCGCGTCGTATCCTCGCCGCGCGTCGTGTTGGTGCACGGCATCGACGATCAGGCGTTCGTTCCAGCCGACCGTGCCGCTGACTCGCTTAGCGATTTCCGGTTGAACCTCTCCGGCGCCGCCAAAGATCTCCAACGCCACGATGGGAATATTCATCTCCTGGGCTGCGATCATCTGGTACTGGATCCAGTCGGACGCGTCGGCATACATACTCGCCGGCAGGAGCACGATCTCCGCATCTTGAATTTGTGTACGCAACTCCTCTTTCAGCGTTTCCTTGCCGCCTGATGCCGGCACTCGATTCGGCGCGCTGCAGTTTTTGTAGTAAAAATTAGACGGGCTTTCCAAGTACTCGAACACACGGGCGTAATCGGCGTGATCCGAGAACGTGTGCGTAACGAAGATCCGTATCGGGTTGTTTTCTGACATGACTGCAGTCCTGGTGCCGCGTAAGGGAGAGGTTCGACCCTACTGTGGAGTAATGATTTTTGCAACGAAGTGGCGAACACTTGGGTACACTAACCGCAATGAGACTGCTCGTGTACAACATTCGCTATGGCCTGGGGCTTGGGCGGGCCATGCACTGGCCAGTACCGGGAGCTGCGTACGTATTAGGTAATCGTAGGAATCTCGATCTAATCACCGAGTTCATCAGGTCGCAGGATCCGGATATCGTCGGGCTCGTCGAAGTCGATACCGGTTCGATTCGCAGCCGTTGGGTCAATCAGGCGGAAACGATCGCGCAAGCGATGGGCCATTACTCCGCTTATCAATGCAAGTACGGTGAGGAGTCGCTAAACAATCGGGTGCCGATCGTCCGTAAGCAGGGCAACGCGTTCTTAGCGGCACCAAGAGTTCACGGTGAGCGCTTCCATTACTTTCACACCGGCATCAAACGACTGATCATCGAGCTCGAGCTCGAGAACTGCGCTGTCTTCCTCGTCCACCTGTCGTTGAAATATCGTCATCGTCAGGCCCAGCTTCACCATCTGTACGATCTCGTCGTCGCCTCGAAGAAACCGGTAATCGTTGCCGGAGATTTCAATGCATTTTGGGGCGAGCATGAGATCTACTTGTTCATGAAAGCTGCAAATCTGCGCAGCGCGAACGTTGATGGTCTGCCGTCGTATCCAAGCAGAGCTCCGCGCAAGGAGCTGGACTTCGTTTTGTACGGAAGTGGTATCGAAGTAACGAATTTTTTCGTCCCGCAGGTAGAATTCTCAGATCATCTTCCACTCATCTGTGATTTCGAAGTCGATGCTCGTTCTTCAGTCGCTGCGTAAACAGACATGACAGAATCGACCCCGACATCCCGGCACTGGCGCACGCACACAGACGCCGACGGTGTGTGCTGGTTGCGATTCGACAAACAAGACAGCTCGGCGAATGTTTTCTCGCACGACGCGCTTCGCGAACTGACAACGGAGTTGAGCCGACTTGCCGTTGACTTGCCGAAGGGTCTCGTTATCGGTTCGGCGAAACCGTCGGGTTTTATTGCCGGCGCGGACATCACTGAATTCCAGAGCCTGGATAAACCGGAGCAGGTCGTGGCGGCGGCGACTGCAGGACAGAACCTGTGTCAGCAGGTGGCGGAACTGCCCTGCCCTACTGTCGCAGCGATCAACGGCTTCGCTCTGGGCGGCGGACTCGAACTCGCGCTTGCGTGCGATTACCGCGTCGCAATCGAGAGTTACGAACGTTGCCTGGGCCTGCCCGAAGTGCAGCTCGGATTTAACCCTGGTTGGGGCGGGACGGTGCGCAGCGTTCAGCTGCTAGGTGCACCCTTGGCGCTGGATCTGATGCTGAGCGGCCGGTCCGTGTCGGCTGTCGAGGCTCGAAAGATGGGTCTGGTGGATCGTATCGTCGATGCGGCTTCCCTGGACGAGGCCGCAGGCAGGATTCTCAGAGAGCGTCCGCCGCGGCACCGGCCACGCTTGTCCGTCCGTCTGCTGAATCTTGCGCCCGTCAGGCCGTGGCTCGCGCGCAGTATACGGTCACGACTTCGGCGCCGAGCCAACCCGGCGCACTACCCGGCGCCGTACGCGATGATCGACCTGTGGCAGCGGCACGGAGCCAACGGTCCTAGTGCTTATGCAGCGGAGGCGAAGTCGATTGGCGAGTTACTCGTCAGCAGTACGAGTAAGAATCTCGTTCGCGTTTACTTTCTCCGCGAGCGTTTGCGGAATCTAGCGCCGAAAGAAGACGGAGTAGAGCGCGTGCATGTCGTTGGTGCGGGAGTGATGGGCGGAGATATCGCGAGCTGGTGCGCGATGCGTGGTCTAACGGTCACGCTTCAGGATCGGGAGATGAAGTTTGTCGAACCCGCACTCGAGCGAGCGAAGAAGTTATTCAAGCGTCGTCTACGAGGCCCTGGGGATGCCGCGGCGGCCGAAAAACGACTGACCGTCGATCTTGACGCGAAGCAGATCGGTTCGGCCGATGTTGTCATCGAGGCGATAGTCGAGGAGCTCGATATCAAGCAATCCCTGTTTCGAGAACTCGAGACCGATGTCTCCGAGACCGCCATCCTCGCGACCAACACGTCGAGCATTACGCTCGAAGAAATCGCGCCGGCCCTGGTCGATCCGGGCCGGTTCGTCGGGTTGCATTTCTTTAATCCAGTATCCCGCCTGCCGTTAGTTGAGGTGGTGAGTGGGGCCCAGACTGACGAAGCTGTTGTGCGCCGGGCGATGTCGTTCGTAACGCAAATCGGAAAACTACCGCTGCCATGCCGTAGCGCGCCCGGATTCGTCGTGAATAGAATTCTTGCGCCGTATATGCTCGAAGCGTTCCGCGCGCACGAAGAAGGCGCTTCGCTCGAGACGATCGATAAAGCCGCGGAAGACTTCGGGATGCCGACGGGACCGGTGGAACTCGCAGACCGTGTCGGCCTGGACATCGCGGCACATGTCACGGAGCTTCTGGGTTCAAGCGCGCCGGAATCGCTCCGTGCCAAAGTTCGGGCGGGTGAACTCGGTGCCAAGACGGGTAAAGGATTCTATGAGTTCAAGAACAACCGGCCACAGAAGTCGTCGCGCTACGAGCCGCCGACCCAGGACTTGCAGGACCGGCTGATTCTGGCTCTCGTCAACGAAGCCATGGCCTGCTATGAGGATGGAATCGTCGACGATCTCGATCTTCTCGATGCGGGCGTGATCTTCGGCACGGGTTTTGCGCCATTTACCGGCGGGCCGATTCACTACGCGCGCGATCGTGGAATTGACAACGTAATTGCGCGCCTCGAAGTTCTAGCCGAGCGCTTTGGGACCCAGTTCACACCTCGAGCGGGCTGGCGGAATTTAACTCTTCGGCAGTGACAGAAGCCATGTGTGGGCCCGGGCCGCTATGCTAGACTCCGACGCCTCCCGGGCTGGAGTTCATCCGGGTATAGGACAATTCCCCACTCGTTGGCAACAGAACGCGACATTTCGCTACTACAAAACTTCTTGCCGATCGGCGGGTTGAAGACGGATAACCGTCAGGCGCTACTGAAAAAGATCAATTTGCGCCAAGCGCAACGGGGCGAAAAGTTATTCAAGGAGGGGGACACTGAAAAACGCACAGTCTATGTGCTGTCGGGAACGATTGAACTCAAGGTGGGCGACGAAGTCGTGAGCACTGTCGAAGGCGACACGGCCACGGCACGCAACCCGATATCGCCCGTATTGCCGCGTCATTAGATCGCTGTGGCGGCCGACGACGTTGAATTTATCTCCATCGACAGCGAACTCCTGGACGTGATGTTGACCTGGGATCAGACCGGCTCTTACAAAGTCGGTGAACTAAGGGGTAACAAAATAAAGAGAGAACGACGACTGGATGACCGCCCTCCTACAGAGCAAAATTTTCCACAAGATACCGCCGGCGAATATTCAGGCGATCTTCATGCGCTTGCAGCAGGTCAGCTATAAAGCCGGCGAGACGGTAATCAAACAAGGCGACGAAGGCGACTATTACTACGTCATTACTTAGGGCCGCTGCGCTGTGACGCGTGAGACTCCGCTGAACAAGGAAGGCATCAAGTTGGCCGAACTTCTCGTCGGTGATTCATTCGGCGAGGAAGCGCTGATCTCAGGGGTTCGGCGAAATGCGACGGTTACGATGTTGACGGACGGAACGTTGATGCGCCTGGGCAACGATGATTTTCAGACCTTGCTGAATGAGCCGATGCTCGAGTGGTTGGATCAAGAGGCAGCCGCGAAGGTTATCGCCGCCGGCGGTCAATGGCTCGACGTCCGTCTGCCGAGTGAGTTCGAGGCCTCCCACAAAGACGGTGCCGTCAATGTGCCCTTGTATTTTCTGCGGCTTAAGCTCAACACGCTGGATCCGGAAACCCGGTACGTTGTTTGCTGCGACACAGGCCGCCGCAGTTCGGCGGCAGCTTTTATACTGAATGAGTGGGATTACCAGACCGTCGTATTAAAGTGTCAAAAGCCCGAGTTTAGTCATGTTCGCCCTCGTTGCGGGTGAAAATCCAATAGCAGCACGCGAAGTGCCAAATCGGCGTTGGTACCTCTACCGATTTGACTGAGCAACATCTCGGCCGCATCCAGCCTGCGGAACAGGCCCTTAAGTGTTAGCGCCTGCCAGGCGTTATGCAACCGATCGGAACCCAGATCTGTGATGGGATTCGAAACCTCCGGCGCCATTCGTGCGCGGATTACACGCCGTAACCGGATCGTAAGCCAGGTCAGTGGCAGCTCGATCTCGCCCTTCAGCCACTCGTCCGCAACCACTTGCGGATCCAGTTTGCTGTCAGAAATTAGTTGAAACTTATCTTCAAACTCACTGTTTTTATAGCTATATTCATTGTCATACAGCGTCAGGACGCGCAGCGGTGAGCCGTCCGCCAGCGCCAACAACTGCATCCAGTCTGTCCGCGACGGGCCGGCAGGCAGCCCGTCGAGCCAATCCAGTGCCTTGTCGGGCCCGGGCGGCGACAGGTTCAACGTCTGGCAGCGGCTTCGAATCGTTGCGGGCAGCCGGCCGGGTTGGTGGCTGACGAGAAGCAGATAGGTATCGCGGGTCGGTTCTTCCAGCGTTTTCAGGAGCGCGTTGGCGGCCGAGGGCGTCAGCGCGTCCGCGGGTTCGACGATAACGACCTTGGTCCCCCCGTGCAGGCTCGTCAGCGTCAACGCCTGAGAGGTCGCGCGGATCTGATCCACCGAAATCGATCGTTTGTCGGATTCCGGGAAGACCCAATGGAGGTCGGGGGGATGATCGGCGGGTTCGTGTCTTGAGGCCATCGCGGCGCTGGCGTCCGCGGGTGCAAGTGGAACCGGAGCCGTCAAGCGCGGCGTCAACAGCCGTGCTGCGATGGCCAGTGCCAGATTGATCTTGCCGAGTCCAGCGGGCCCGGCGAGCAACCAGGCGTGGCCGAGTCGCCCTTCTCGAAGAGCAGCTTGCAGGCGCGCAAACGGGTCCTCTAGCCAGGGGCAAAGTTGCGTATACAACGCGTCCCTCTGCCGCGGGTGGTTACTCATCGGCACTCATTCCATTAAGCAGGGTGGCGAGATGGCTGCTCAACTCCTGTTGTACCGCCTCGATCGGTTGGGCCGCGTCAATTTTCTTAATTCGCTGCGGATGACGCTTCGCCAGCGCCAGATAAGCGGCGCGCACTCTGTCGAAGAAGACGCGTTCCTCGCGTTCGAAGTTGTCCGAGTCTCGGTCCGAGATTCGGTCGAAACCGACTTCGACGGGCGCGTCGAACAGGAGCGTCAGATCTGGTTCGAGGTCACGTTGCACGGCCCGTTTCAGCGCGTCCAGGAAATCAGGGTCCGCACCCCGGCCAGCGCCCTGATACGCGAACGTCGCGTCGGTAAATCGGTCGCACAGCACCCAGGCACCGGCAGCGAGTGCCGGTCGGATGACGTCGTCCAGATGCTGAGCGCGAGCCGCGAACATTAACAGCGCCTCGACCTCCGCGGACAGACCCGCGTGCTCCTCTACCAATACCCAGCTGCGGATTTTTTCGCCGAGCGGCGTGCCGCCGGGCTCCCGGGTGACGACAACTTCGTGGCCGGCGGCCACGAGTAGTTGCTCAACGTAGGCGAGATTGGTGGATTTGCCGACCCCCTCGATTCCTTCCAGCGTCACGAATGCGTTACCCATGGATATCACCGCGCGTCTCTCGGCCGCTAGCGCGCCTCCGAGTTTCGGAGTCTATCCAGGTAACGAGCGACTGCCTCATTGTGTTCGTCCAGAGTCGCAGAAAAATAGTGACCGCCATCGGAATTTCCCGTCGCAACAAAATACAAGGCCTCGCTGTCATCGGGTGCGACCGCAGCGCGCAACGCTTCGCCGCCGGGCAGCGAAATCGGCGTCGGCGGAAGGCCGGTTCGTGTGTAGGTATTATAGGGCGTGTCGGTATCGAGGTCGGCGCGGCGCAGGTTGCCGTCAAAGTTGTCGCCGAGGCCGTAGATGACCGTAGGGTCGGTCTGCAAACGAATGCCGCGTTGCAGGCGGCGACTAAATACGCCTGAGATGCGCGGCCGTTCGGTGCGCAACGCGGTTTCTTTCTCGATGATGGAAGCAAGTACAAGCGCCTCGTAGGCGTTCTGAAGCGCCAGCGTCTGCCGCTGATCCCAGATTGTCGAGAGAATCTCTGTCATCCTTTGATGCGCCTGACGCAGGACGTCCATATCGGCCGTTCCCCGCGGAAAGCTATAGGTGTCCGGATAGAACTGTCCCTCAGGATGAACGCCTTCGGCGCCCAGTTCCCGCATGATGGCGTCTGCATCGGCGCTGCCGGCAACGATCGCGGGGTGTCCACGCAGCGCGATAAGAAATTCGTCGAAACGCCAGCCCTCCACAACGGTTAGCGTATGAAGAATGACCTCACCGTCGACGAGCTGGCGTAGCAGCTCCTGAGGACTTGTCCCAGGCGCTAGCTCGTATTCCCCAGCGTGGATGCGCGTCGCGTCACCCAACACCCGGGCGTAGAGCGTCAGCAGCCAGGGCACGTCGAGGATCGCCCGCTGCGCGAGGTCGTCGGTAACAGTGGATAACGGCGTCCCCGGCGGGATCTCGAGCCGAGCCCCGGCCGCGGGAATGTCCATCGGCGAGGTCAGGAGTTGCCAGCTAACTGTGCTGGCCAGACCGACGACAGCGCCGGCGATCAGCAATGCCGCAACGAGGAGCCGCCTAGGCATGAACGATTGCCTCCACGGCGTCCATCAATCTTCTCGTGACAGCACCGGGTGCAAAGCGCTTTTGATCCAATTGGCGCACCGGCCAGATTCCGATAACCGCATTGGTTAGGAATATCTCGTCACTCGTTGTAAGTTCGCCGGGCGCGAAATCGCACTCCTCTGCGTTGAGTCCCTGTCCTGGTGCCAATTCCATAACGATCCGACGCATGACGCCCTTTACCCCACAGCGCCTCAGAGTGGGGGTTCGTAGTGTATCGCCTCGTACGGCGAACACATTATTCATTGTGCCGCCGACGACCGAACCGCTCGTGTCGGTCAGCAATCCCTCGGCCCATGGGCCCGCGGACCATTCCATTCGCGCGAGTACCTGCTCCAACCGGTTCAGGTGTTTGATGCCCGCGAGTGTCGGATTCTCACCGAGGCGTAACTCGCAGTTTCTCACGGCAACGCCGTCAGAGTAGTTTGAAGCCGGATAGTCCGGCCAGGGATGAATCCCGAAAATTCGAGTCGTTTGCGCGTCGCTGGCGGAAACGTATCCCCGCGTCCCGGTGCCGCGAGTGACGATCAGTTTCGCGACCGAGCGAGATGCGGTGGGCCGTAGCTTCTCAAGGTCGCTAAGAATCGCGTCGAGGCCGGGCGCGGTGATGCTCAGTCGGCGGCAGCCCTCCGTCAGCCGATCCAGATGCAGATCTAGGCGCCGTATGGCTCCATCCAGGACCGCCATCATTTCGAACAGGCCGTCCCCGTAGGCGAGACCTCGATCCCCGGGATCGACCGCTGCCTCTGCGCCGTTTACGAGCCAGCTCGTTGCCATTTGTCCTCCAGGTAAGTCCAGAGGATAGCAAGCTCGGTCGGGGTGCTAGAAGGTTGCTTAAGAGCAGGGAGCGTCAGAACCGGTGCGTTAACTCAGTCGCTTGAATATCACGGTGCCGTTGGTGCCACCGAAACCGAAGGAATTCGACAGCGCATAGTCGAGTTTGACGTCTCTGGCGGTATTCGGCGTGAAATCCAGGTCACATTCAGGATCCTGGTTGTCGAGATTGATCGTGGGGGGCAGAATCTGGTGCTTCAGAGCCAGCAGCGTAAAGATCGCTTCGGCCGCCCCTGCCGCGCCAACCATATGACCGGTCGTGGATTTGGTCGAGCTGATGGCCAGCCGCTTCGCATGGTCGCCGAATGTGCGCTTTAGTCCGATAGTCTCCGCGAGATCGCCGAGCGGCGTCGACGTGCCATGCGCGTTGACGTAGCCGATCTGCTCGGGGTTAAGCTCGGCGTCCTTCAGCGCGCTGCGCATGCATTGATCGGCGCCGCGGCCGTCTGTCGCCGGGGCAGTAATGTGGTTTGCGTCACCACTCATGCCGAAGCCGACGACTTCCGCATAGATCGATGCGCCGCGTTGTGTCGCTCGCTCATACTCCTCCAGCACGACGCAGCCAGCTCCATCGCTCAGTACGAAGCCGTCGCGGTCCCGATCCCACGGTCGGCAGGCGCGCCCCGGCTCGTCGTTGCGAGTCGAAAGGGCCCGAGCGGACGAAAAGCCGCCGAGTCCCAGACGCGTTGTCGCGTGCTCAGCTCCACCGGCGAGCATGACATCGGCGTCGCCGTAAGAGATCAGCCGCGCTGCAAGGCCGATGCAATGGGTCGACGTGGCGCAAGCCGTCACGAGCGCCAGGTTCGGTCCCGTCAGGCCAAGATCGATCGATACATGACCGGACACCATATTGACGATACTGCCGGGGACGAAGAACGGCGAAATACGCCGCGGTCCGCCCTTCATGTAGCGCTCGTAGTTCTTCTCGATCGTCCCGAGTCCGCCGATACCCGAGCCCATAAAAATACCGAAGCGATGTGCCTCGTCTTCAGGGACGCTAAGACCGGCATCGTCGAATGCTTGTTTGCTGCTCGCAACCCCGTAATGCATGAACTGATCCGAGTTGCGCGCGTGTTTCGCCTCGAGATAAGGGCTGACATCGAAATCTTTGATCAGGCCTCCGATACGCGAAGCGAAACCTTCAGTATCGAATGTGTCAATCGAAGTGATGCCGCTCACGCCGTCAACGACATTGCGCCAGCTGTCCGCGGTGTTATTGCCGACGGGTGAGACGAGTCCCAGCCCCGTTACGACGACGCGTCGCCTAGACACAGGTATCTCCTGACGTTAAAAAATATTGAAGGGATTAATACGCCGTCACGCCGCCGCAGACTAAGATTTTTTTTTGCTGGAGGTGACGTAATCAATGGCGTTCTGGACCGTCGTGATTTTCTCGGCCTGTTCATCGGGGATCTCTGTTTCAAACTCTTCTTCCAGAGCCATCACCAGTTCTACGGTATCCAGGGAATCAGCTCCGAGATCATCCACGAACGAAGCATCGTTCTTGATTTCATCTGTCTTGATGCCGAGCTGTTCTGCGATGATTGCTCTGACTTGGTCTTCGACACTACTCATGCGGGTGGTACCTCTTCGTGAACGTACAGACTGCGCCTAGGGCGGGCCCGATGTGGCGCGTATTGTATTGGAATCAACTGGGGCAATCTACAATAGTGGATGTATGTCCGCGAATGCGCTTAAAAACAATGACTTGTGGTGTGTTCTCCGGTGCTAAATCATCGCCAGGCCGCCGTTGATATTCAGGGTTTCTCCCGTGATATAGGCGCCGGCATCAGAGGCGAGAAAAACAACAGCTGCGGCAATATCCTCGGGAGTACCCAACCGGCCTACCGGTATCTGTTGGCGTAGCGCATCAGTTTGTGATGAATCGAGATCCCGGGTCATGTCGGTGTCGATAAATCCCGGTGCGATTGAGTTGACGGTGATATCTCGCGACGCGACTTCCTGCGCAAGGGATTTCGTAAAGCCAATGATACCTGCCTTCGTAGCCGCGTAGTTGGTCTGTCCGGGATTTCCGGTAAGGCCCACGACCGAGGTGATATTGATAATTCTTCCGCTGCGCGCCTTCATCATGCCGCGAAGCGACGCTTTGCAGAGCCGATAGAGTGACGAAAGATTGGTGGACAGGACGTCGTCCCACTCCTCGGCTTTCATCCGCACCAGCAGATTGTCACGCGTGATCCCTGCGTTGTTCACGAGAATTCCCGGTGGGCCTTCGGCACCGTCGATGTCGCTGAACAATGCTTCTACGGAGGCGGGATCACTGACGTCCAGCGCCAGTCCGCGGCCCGTTGCCGTCTTCTCACTCAGGTAGGCCGAGATTCCGTCGGCCCCACTCTGGCTGGTTGCGGTGCCGATCACGATTGCGCCCTGGAGACTCAGAGCCTGAGCGATCGCTCGCCCGATTCCCCGTGACGCGCCGCTGACCAGCGCGACTCGCCCGTCGATTCCGGGCCAGGGTTTAAGCTCCGTTAACTCCATCGTTGTCTCCAGACGTCTGCGAGCGCGAGAGTATAGCGGACCGGTGCTGGCTGCGCCGTTGGCCTATCAGGCGGATCAGCTGCGTCAGCAGTCCGCCGATCGTTCCGTACAGATGAGCCTCGACGAGAACCGGGCCACCCGACGTCGATTCGGAGAACGGTATCGGTCCTGCCAGCTGTTCCCAGATCAGTTTGCTGCCAATGCCGAGGAGCAGGATGTAGCCGAGCGACGCGACACTTCGCCGCAGTGCGAACGCGCCGACGATCATCATGCCGTGAAGCGAGCCCGAGAGCCCTACATACCATGCGACGTCCGGATGAAACAAGGTACAGGCCGATATCGATACTCAATGCTGCGAGGGCGCTCGTGAGTACCCAGTCCGATGCGCTCATGAGGCCGTCGGAATAGCACGGCCATCATCACCAGAGCCGCCAGGTTCAGCCACAGGTGCCCCCAACCGAGATGAACTAGATGCGCGGTGACCAGGCGCCACAGCTCGCCGGATTCCAGCGCCTCACGATCGTACCGTCCCCATTGTCGCAATTCGTCTTCGCCGAGCCCCAATGCCAGGCTAGCGGCGACGATAACCAGCACGGGCGCCCACCGAATGAGCGTCTCGCGACGGCGGGTAGTCGGCCGCTAAAGTGGTTGTCCATTCACGGATACCTCAATACGTTTGTGCTATCTTCGAGCCTTCTCCCGGAAGGGTTGGGCAAAGGTAGACGCATGTCAGCAGCGGGATCAACGGTGCGGCGCTCTCAGCGAGGATTCACACTCATCGAAATCATGGTCGTGGTCGTGATCATTGGGCTGTTAGCGGCCATCATCGCACCAAACGTGATCGGGAATATCGATAGAGCGCTCGTCACTCGTACGCAGGGCGATATCCGCAGCATCGAGACGGCGCTGAATCTGTATCGACTGGACAACTTTCGCTACCCGACAACCGATGAGGGCCTGCAAGTTCTGGTCGCAGGTTCGGGCGGAGGGAAAAACTACCTGTCCAGCGTGCCTGCGGACCCTTGGAGTAACCCGTATCTGTATATCTACCCCGGCCAACAGCGCGAATTCGATGTCTTCTCTTACGGCGCCGACGGGCAGCAAGGCGGCGAGGCACTCAATGCCGATATCGGAAACTGGAACCTGGACTAGGCGCCTGTCTTTTCGTCGCTACCGCGGCGGATTCTCGCTCATAGAGCTTCTTGTCGTCGTCGTCATCATCGGTGTGTTTGCTGGCGCCGCGGTCTTGTCTATTGGCGTTGTCGGTAGCGATCGGGAGCTCGAGAGAGAGGCGTTTCGGCTACGTACGCTGCTCGAGCTGCTCTATGAAGAAGCGGTCATGCAGAACCGCGACTACGGCGTGCTCTTCAGTGAATCCGGCTACCGCTTTTATATTTTCGATAACGAGCGTTTACTGTGGTTCGATCCGGTCGACGACCGTTTTCTGGCCGCGCGCCAGTTCGCGCAGCCGCTAAGTCTCGGACTCGCACTCGAAGACCGCGATGTCACGTTGGATATCGAGTTCGAGCCGGACGCGCTCGAAGAGCCGGTGCCCCAGGTCATCCTGCTCGCCAGTGGTGAGATGACGCCGTTCGAAGCCGAGTTCTACCGGGATCTGAACGGCGGCCGCTTCGTGTTGTCGGCCGAACTCGACGGTACGCTGGATGTGTCGGAGGTGGGCTTCGATGGGCCCTAAGGGGTTTACGCTACTCGAGGCGATGATCGCGCTGGCGATCGTCGCCTTGGGCATGATGGCCGTGAACACACAGCTGAACCGGTATGTCGTCAGTGCCGTATTTATCGAACAGAAGACGCTGGCGAGCTGGATCGCATCGAATGTACTGACCGAGCTCAGCGTGGACTCGGAATGGCCGGCCATCGGGGAAAGACGAGACGAGGTGGAGTTCGCTCAGCGGCAGTGGGTCTGGGAAGCGGAGATCTCGGAAACACCGGTCGAGAACCTGCGGCGCGTCGATGTGACGGTATCGCTCGTGGCTGCCGACAACTCGGAAGCTGAGATTCACACGATGTCGGGATTTCTCGAGCCCCCGCCACCGCGCGGGTTTGTGCCTATTAACTGGGCGTCCGGCGGCACCGGTTTCCGTAACGTGGCAGCGATGGGTGCGATGGGTATGGTGGGCGGCGAAGCGGATTAACCTGTCGGTATGGGAGCCGGCAATTGAGATTCTCCCGGGGCTTCACGCTGATCGAGTTGCTGGTCGCGATGGCCATCGTCGCGGTTATCGGCGTCATGGCTTTGGGTGGCTTGTCGGAAGTAATTCGGCAGCAGGAGATCGCGCAGGCGCGCGCCGACCGCTGGCACGAGATTCAGTTCGCCATGCGCATCATCTCCCAGGACCTGGCACAGATTCACCCACGGCCGACGCGCGAGGAGCTCGGCGATAGCTGGCAGCCAAGCGTTCTCGTTAGCCCGAGCGCACAGTTTTTGCTCGAGCTCAGCCGCGGTGGCTGGGCGAATCCCACAGCATTTCCACGCGGATCGGTGCTCAGGGTTGCTTATGACTTGGAGGACGACGTCTTGGTGCGTTTTCACTGGAACGTAATGGATCGCCGGTTGGAGACGTTGCCGATACGAACTGAGCTGTTGACGGGTGTCGAGGAAATTGAGATTCGTATGCGTGATGCGAACGGCGAGGCGCACCTGGGTCAGTGGCCGCCGCTGACCGTGACGGGGAGCGATCGATTATTCGTTCGTCCGCGGCTCATTGAATTCCGCGTCAATCTGGACGACTTCGGCTGGGTCTGGCGCGCTGCGGAGACAGGCGGATGATCGCCCTCGCCGCCAGGCAGCGAGGCGTCGCGATTCTGACGGCGATGCTGGTGGTAGCACTCGGCACGATGATCGCGGTCAATCTCATGTGGAAAGCCAGCCTCGACCTGCGGCGGACGACATCCGCGCTGGCAGCCGATCAGGGACTAATGTATCTGCAGGGGGCCGAGGCCTGGGCCGGCGATATTCTGCGCCAGGATCAGGTCGATTCCATTGAGAGCGATCACCTAGGCGAGATATGGGCCGCCGAGTTGCCGCCCATTCCGGTAGACGGTGGCGTCATCAGCGGCCGTGTCGAGGATCTGCAGGGCCGCTTCAATATAAATAATCTGGTCACCCCGCAAGGGGAGGAAGATGAGATCGCTCGACGCCAGTTCGAGAGGCTGCTCGAGATGCTGGAACTGGATCCGTCACTGGCCGGCGTCGCCGTCGACTGGCTGGATCCGGACAGTGAGACGAGGTTTCCTTTCGGTGCCGAGGACGACGTCTATTCCGGCTTCGATCCGCCTTACCGGGCATCGAACACGGTCATCACGAGCCCGAGTGAGCTGATGGCAATGTCCGGCTTCGAACTCGAGTCTTACCGGCTACTGCTGCCCTACGTAACCGCCCTGCCCTCCGGCACGACCTTGAACGTCAATACCGCGTCGGATGTGTTGTTGGCATCGTTGTCAGACGACATCGACCTGTCGAGAGGCGCTGCCCTGATCGAGGAACGCGGCGGCGCAGACTTTCCCGACATCAGCGCCAGTTTCGAGGGCGATGTGGAACCGGAAGTGCTACAGAGAATCGATGGCGTCAGTCAGTACTTTCTGTTGACGGCCTCAGTCGCTATTGGCACTAATCAGTTCACCATGTACTCTGTGCTACAACGCGACAACAGTGGGATTGTCCGTGCGATCTTCAGGAGCCTGGGAGTTCTGTAGGCGTGTCTGAATACCTTGTCGTGCGATTGGCGGAAACGTCTTCCGAAGCAGCTTGGATTGCTCTCGACGGTGACGGGCATCCGCTCGCTCAGGCGAATTCCGGCCTGCTTGAGGAGGCAACCCGCGAGGCAGAAGGTCGTCGCGTGATTCTATTGGTTGACGGCTTGAGCGTCATTGCGACTTCGGCGAATCTGCCGGCAAAGGGTCAGGCTCGAATCCTGAAGATGCTGCCGTACTCCCTTGAGGATGTCGTCGCCGAAGACGTCGAGAATTTATTGTTCTGTCCGGGCGCGCGCGACAGCGATGGTGGGGTAGCCGTTGCTATCGTCGCTCGAGAACGGATGGATCGCTGGATCTCAGAATGCGATCAGGCTGGTCTTAAGGTAAATCTGATATACGCGGATACAGAGGGCGTGCCGGATACTCCGGGTAACATGACGTTCGTTCTCGAAGGCGACCGGATCTACGGCCGGTCACCCGGCCAGCAGCCGTTCGTTCTAGACGACTTCAGTTTGAGTGACGTGCTCGAGGTCGTCGGGGCCGAAGAGAGCGACGCGAGTAGCCGGCACGTCGTGATCTATGCGGATGAAGCCGGCTACGCGCATCGCGAGGCCGAGATAAACGCGTTGCGCGAGCGGGTCTCCAGCGTCGAGTTGCAGGTGCTGGCCGAGGGGCCGATGCCGAGATTCGGCGCGACGTTGATCAACGAACCGGGCTGCAATCTTCTGCAGGGAGCCTATGGGCCGAAATCGAACTGGGGCGCGCTGGTTCGGCCGTGGCGCGTGGCCGCTATGCTGTTGCTGAGCCTAAGCGTCCTCGCCATGCTGACGGAGGGCGTTCGTTTCTATGCGCTCAGTCAGCAAGACCAGGCGCTGACATTGCAACTGGAGATGGGCTGCCAGAGGACGTTTCAGTCGCCGCGAATCGCGGCTTGCCGCAGCGAGATACAACGCCGCCTCGTCGCGTCGGGCGAGTCATCGATTGCGGAGTCGGGGTCGATTTTTCTCGCGACACTGGTTGCGGTTGCCGAGGCGCGGGACCCGGCCAGCCGGATAGAAGCGCTGAGTTTCCGCAACGGCGTGACGAACTTGCGGCTCATCGCGCCGGATGTCACGGCGTTGGACGGCTTTGCGCGTGACGTGGGTCGCAGCGGGCGGTTCCAGGTGAATATCCAGTCGGCGAACCCGGGCACTGAAGGCGTCGAAGGCCGTCTACAGGTATTGGAAGCGGCCCAATGAGGGCGTGGTTTGACAGCCTCGAGCAACGAGAACGACTCGTTCTTTCGAGCGGCGCCGTCCTGGTTGTCCTGATCGTCGCGTGGTTCTTCATCTGGACACCACTGCGTAGCGGTGCGGCGGATCTCGATGACGCCGTTGCGGAGAAGCACCAGATGCTGGCGACTCTGCAACGTGCGCAGGCGCTAGGCGGATCTGCGCCGGCCGGCGCAGTCGGCGCGGCGACGCAATCGTTGGTACTGCTGGTGGATCAGACGCACCGCTCGCATGGGTTGATACGCACGTTGTCCCGCAACCAACCCGATGGGGCCGACGGGATTCGTGTGACCTTCCAGGCCGCCTCCTTCGATTCACTTGTAACCTGGCTTGTGGCGTTGCAGCGTAGCTACGGTGTCGCGGTCGAGTCGGCGAATTTCGACGGGACGCGCCAGGCCGGTCTTGTCAGCGCCACTCTCGTCCTACGCCGCTAGAGTGCCCGGTAAATATTCCTGGATCGCGCTCGGCGCCGGAGCCTATCTGGCGTTCCTGCTGACGACGTTTCCAGCCGCTACCGCCTATCGATGGTTCGCACCGGATGCGGTGAGGCTTGCGGGTGTCGAAGGAACGCTGTGGTCGGGAAGCGCGACCCTGGGTTCTGTAGGAGATATCGGGCTACATGAGATCCAGTGGCGTCTGCGGCCCTGGGCCCTGTTTCTGGCACGCGTCGGCGGCCAGTTTCAAACGCGCTTCGGCGATGGCTTGCTCAGTACCGATGTCGAAGTCACGCTGACACAGACGACGTTGAGAAACTTCCGGGCCAGCGCAAGCCTTGGCGGCTTGCGCGAGCTGTTACCGCTCATCGGTATCGAGGGTTTTGTGAGCGCGGATTTTGCGGAGCTTCGGATTCAGGATGCGTGGCCGGTCGGCGCGACGGGAGAGCTACGGCTTGGGGAGTTGGCCGTGTCACCACTGCTGTCACCGACAGGCGCCGCGCTTATCGCCCTGGGCAATTACCAGATCCGCTTTGCCGCTTCGACAAACCCGGGCCTGGTGGGCAATTTCGAAGATCAGGGCGGTCCGCTGGAAGTGTCGGGCTCAATACGACTGACGCCGGACCGGGCGTACGTCATCGACGGCGCGCTCCGGACGCGCCCCAACGCGCCGTTGGAGCTCAGCCAGGGCCTCGAGTTGATGACTGCCCCGCCCGACGCATCGGGTCTGCGGGCGTTCAATCTAACGGGAAGCCTCTAGTCCGCAGATGCGAGCGGCCGCTCTAACAATGATCTGCGAATACGTCGTGGGAGCGATGGCCTCGTCGCGACTCTTGAGCGTGGCCATGGCGCTCTCGATCCTGGTCGCTCAGTCGGCGGCGATTGCGCAAGAGGTGTCGCACCCAGTCATTCAGTTCGATGCCGCGGTCGAGATGGCAACTTCTCTTCCGCGTCTGCACAGCCTGCTTGTTAGTCGCGACGGCGAGCTGATTCTCGAGAAGTATCTGAACGGCCGAACTGCGTCGAGCATCGCCAACGTGAAGTCCGTCTCGAAGAGCGTCATCTCTGCGCTGGTCCGAATCGCGATCGATGAAGGTCATATCAAGGGTGTAGATCAACCCATCGAAGATTTCTTCGGCGAGACGCTGGCGATCGATGCGGATACTCGTAAGGGACAGATCACGATTGGGGATCTGTTGACGATGCAAGCCGGCCTGGAAACGACCAGTAACCGGAACTACGGCGCGTGGGTACTGAGCGCGGATTGGGTGGGCTTCGCGCTTGGCCTACCGTTGCAGCATTCGCCGGGAATCCTGATGGAGTACAGCACCGGGAATACCCATCTGCTGTCTGCGATTCTGACGTCCGCGACCGGTAGGAGTACGTTGGAATTCGCTCGCGATAGCCTCGGCCAACCGCTTGGATTTCATCTGGCCGCCTGGCCGAAAGATCCGCAGGGAATTTACTTCGGCGGTAACGATATGGAATTCACGCCGCGTCAGATGCTGGCTTTCGGCGAACTCTATCTAAACGGCGGCCGGGCGAGCGGCCGGCAGGTCGTTCCGGCGGCGTGGATTGAAGCGTCGCTACAGTCGCGCGCCGTGTCGACACGGGAGATCGGCCGTTTTTACGGTTATGGTTGGTGGGTCCGCGACATGGCTGGTTATTCGACCCCTTACGCCTGGGGCTACGGCGGCCAGTTCATCATACTAGTACCGGAACTCAACCTGGTTGTCGTCACGACTTCCTCCAGCAATCCCGGCGACGAACGGCGGCCGCATCTTCGGCAGCTCTATGACCTTATCGAGCACTTGGTGATCGCACCCGTGTCCAACTCAGTCGCTCGCCCATGAGCACTCGCATTCAGTGATGCTTGCGACGTTCGTGCGCCGAATACTCACGGTACCCAGTCGCGGAATGCTTGCAGGAGCGGAAAGTAAAGGCCGACGCGAGTCGGCCGGTCGTCGATAGCTGCCATGGCGGTTGCATATCGTTCCAGTTGCGGACGGTATCGCTCTACTTCGGAATCGAGAAATTCCGTCGTTGCGCCGCCTTCATGGGCGCTGGTCTTGAAGTCGATGATCCAGCGCGTGCCGGTATCGTCGACAAACGTCCTGTCCAGACGCACGTGTTCGAGCCCGGTTGCGGTATGGATCGTCAGCGGAAGTTCCGAGGCAGCCTGCGGATGATTCTGCAATAACCAGCGGCCGGTCGGGTCGTCTATGACGCGGCACAGCGCATCGATAACGCGCTGAGTGGCGGCTGCCAGGTCGCCATCTTCGACGCCCAGCAAGCGCAGTTCCCCGCGCAGCGCGTTGCTTTGATCGCGAATCTTGTCGGGATCCCAGATCTCGAGCCTGGAGTCGGCCATGGCCTGTAACGCGTTGTGCACGACGAGCCCGATCTGTAGCGCGGTTTCCCCGGCCCATACGAATTCGGGACGACTCGGTTGGGCAGGACTCGGCGGAGCGGCCACTATCGAAGACGGCGTCAGCGGCGAATCGAAACCGTCGCTAAGGCGGCGCAATACCGGCCGGATGCTATCGGCAGTCACGACCGCATTCGCCACGGCCGTTGCCTTTTCATCGAAGCGTTCTTGAACACGCGGCCACAGGAATGCAAGCAGGCTTCTGGCGTCGGGATGTTTCGCGTTCGGTTTCAGTTGCCCGATTAGGTGCAACCGATCTCGCGCGCGAGTCGTCGCGACATAGAGTAATCGCGCTCGTTCCGCCAGATCTCTATCTCGGTCGATCTGTTTCAGAAAATCTGCGAGCTCGTCCGGTTCATTCGCGCTGGCGGTTAGTGGTGCGAGCAGCAGATCCTCTCGGCCGTCGTCGGCGAGTCTCTCCAGCCAGTACAAGCCCCTTCCCTTCTCGGGCGGCGGCGTCCGTCCGAGGCCAAGCAGCACCACTGTGTCGAATTCCAATCCTTTGGCTCTGTGAATGGTCATGATCTCGATGCCGGTCCCTGCGGGCGGCTCGCTCTGATCTCGTGGGTCCGAGAAGGACGACTCCAGCGCCGGCGGATCGTCCAGATCGCCGCGCCGATCGAGTTCGCCGAGTCTTAAGAAATACCGATCCGCGTGATCCAGTTCCGCGCCGAAGTCCAGGCACGCCGGGCCGCCTAACGTCACCCACGTGCGCTCAATCCAGCGCGCCAGAGGTTGTTGCGCTCGGCACTCGAACGAAAGTCGGAGAATGTCCCGGCAGAACGCGAGTCGGCGCTGTCCGTCCGCAGAGAGACGCTCAACGCGCTGCGGGTCGTTCATCAGAACCCAGACCGGATGATCTCGGTCGTTGGCGACCAGCTCGTGAAGGTCGATCCAGGTTAACCCACACCAGGGCGCTCTGAGTACGCTCAGCCAGGCGATTCTGTCTGACAGGTGAGTCAGCGCTCGGGTCAGGCCGAGGAGATCCTGCACCACCTGGCGCTGATTCGGAGCCTCGAGCTCAACGGCGTTAGCGTTGACTCGTCGCGCACGAAGTTGCTCGTGAAGGCCCGCGAGATGGCTGCGGCTCTGCACGAGGATTGCGATCGAGTTGTCCGGATAGCGGCGGCGCTCGTCGAGCAAAATCTCGATGACGCGATCGACTTCCGCCTGTGGATCGATACCCCGCAGTGCATGCAGTTCGACTGCCGCCTGTGCCGAGTCGTTGCGAGTAGCCTCACAGGGATGGAAGCGCGCCGCGCCAGCGCCCAGTTCGTCGTCGCTCGGGAACACGCTTGGAAAGATGCTGTTGATCCATCCGATTACCGTAGGTCCGCTCCGGAAATTTTTCTTCAGCGTTAACGATTCGCAGGGCACGTCGCCGATGCCGCGCGCCTTGGCTTTCAGGAATAACGACATGTCGGCATTCCGGAATCGATAGATGGATTGCATCGGATCGCCGACGAGGAACAGCGATCGGCCGTCGCCTTCCTGCCAGCCGGCGGTCAGTAATTTCAGTAGTCTTAGCTGCGTGTGCGACGTGTCTTGAAATTCATCGACGAGGATGTGTTGGATGCGCCGATCAAGTGCCAGCAGCAGATCAGACGGCGCGTCGGATTCTCCAAGAGCGTTCTGAGCGGCTAAAGCCAGCTCGACGAAATCAACGGAATTTCGTTCGGCGAATACGAGGCGCAGTTCGGCTGTTAAATAGCGCAGGACGACTCGCAATGCAGCGAGTGTCTGCCATTGGGCTTCTTCGTAATGCGGTGCGGGGAGCTTTCGGGTTGCGAGCAGTGTCTGCTGCAGCTCCGGCTGTTCCTGCAGTATCGCAATCAGATCGCGCAGGCGGCGCCTCTGTGAATCGTGCTCCGCTCCGAAGCCCATATTTGCCGTTAGCTGCTTGCGCCAGGCGCCGGCCTTAACCAGAAGCAACTCCGGAAGCGCTTGCCATGCGGGCAGTGATTGAGCTGTAGGCGCGGGCAAGCCGCCGAGATCAAGCCAGGGCGCGAACCGCGCCGCGACGTCCGGGGCGGCCGCGGACAGTGCACCGTGTCGAAGTAGTGAGACGAGTTCCGTGGTGACGTCGTCCGGGAGGCACGCGGCAACGCCGCTGAGCTGTTCCCCGATTAAACGCTCCAACGCGCTCTCAAGTTTGCGGCGTAGATCCGCGTCGCTGCCGCTGGCGAGGTAACGAAGCCATTGGTCCCGACTGGGAAGTAGCTCCGCCAGAAGAATTTCTAGCCGGTCGTAACGATTATCCAGGCGGCGCAACAACGCCTGAAGAGAGTCGCCGAGCTTGCTGGTTTGGCCCAGTTCTTCGAGGACTCGTCGAGTAGCCTGGACGTAGAGCTCGCGAGCATTCTCCACGACCTGCGCGCCGGCCACGCCGCCCGAGAGTATGGGTAGCTGTTGTGCTAACCAGACATTCAACGCGTCCAGCGTATCGATTCGCAGTCGCTGCGGTTGTTCGGTCAGGTTCCAATCCAGTTCCTGCGCGCGTGCGAGTGCGGCGGTCGCTAACTCGCGCGTCTTCAATCGATGCGGCTCCGTGTCCGGCTGCCCCTCGCCCGCCGCCCGCAGGGCCTGTAGTACGCGACCTCTCATTTCCGCCGCCGCCTTGCGGGTAAAGGTGATCGCGATGATTTGTTCCGGCAGCTCGACGCCTGCCAGCAGCGCCAGGTAACGTTGAATCAACAGCTCGGTCTTTCCCGAGCCGGCCGGCGCCTGGACAATAAACGAGCGGCTCGTATTCAGTGCGGCTTGT
>Ga0310122_10000406_pt1 | contig 27512 bp, 25 predicted proteins | sample CB6_Bottom_1051__FD_203503 | JGI IMG/M metagenome (GOLD analysis project Ga0310122, IMG submission 203503) | Marine microbial communities from Western Arctic Ocean, Canada - CB6_Bottom_1051 | ecosystem: Environmental > Aquatic > Marine > Oceanic | place: Canada: Western Arctic Ocean | collected...
CTCCTCAAATTTACAGTGAACGTAAAAGTTGTTGGAATGATTTGGTTTTCAAAAATGATGCAAACTGTTTTCTATAGGTTTGTACAATGCTAACCCCTGCTAAGTGTACATCATAAATATACCATTGCGCATTTTTTGTGTTTTTGTAAAACAGATATTTTACTTTATAGGTATCATTTTTTCCAATAATATAGTTTTCAAGGGTAATACGTGTAGGTTTGACTTTTTTTAAAGGCTTGGTAATGACTCTCTGATTGTTATAAAGTCTTAATTTAGTGATATAAGAGCGTTTCATTTTATTTTCAAAGGCTTTGGTAAATTGTCTTTTTTGTGTGGTATTAATCTTCTTCCACGCTTTGCCTAAGCTAATCATAGCCATGGTTTGGTAATCAAACATCGGGTCCATGATAACAATACTTTTACTCTGTTTTTGTTGCTGAGAGAGTGAAGATTTTTTCAAGACCGTAAGGACTTGTCTGACCTTAGAGTCCATGACTTTCTGAATTTGTGATTCAACAACGGCTTGTGTACTTAGTGTGAGTAGACAAAGAGTGAGTAGTACTTTAAACATAAGGGCTCCTTTTTTAGCTTATTCTTCTATTTCGACTTGTCGTTTTTGTTCATAAATGTCACGTAAAAACGGGTAAAGATCTAGAGCATCTGCTTTAAGACTTTCATACTGACCTAACTCTAAAGAGTTTTTATTGACATAATAAAGTGTGGCAATGGCAACTGATTGGCCAAAGTTATCAGGTATTTTATAGTTCTCAAACCCTTTGATGTTGACAAGAGGTGATGCATAAACATCTAAAGTAAGACCCGCGATGTCTCTTAGATTGGAAGGACCAAAGAAAGGTAAGACCACATGGAAACCTGCACCCACCCCATAGAAGCCTAAAGTTTGTCCAAAGTCTTCTTGATGTTTAGGCACATGTACAAGGTTTGTAGCGGGATCCATAAAACCCAGCAGTCCAATGGTAGAGTTTGTTAAAAACCTTTCTGTTTCATCCGTAGCATTTTTAAACTTTCCTTGTAAAAGATTGTTACTTAAACGTATAGGGTATTGTAAATTTTTGATTGCATTTGAGATCCCTATACGTAAAGGTTCTGGAAGTATGGCGGCATAGGTTTCAGAAAGAGGGTTAAATGCATAGATATACATTTTGTCATTCACTGTGGTCATGGCTCTATTGTACCCACTAAGTGGGTCTATGAGGTCTACATCTTCTTCTTGAAATTCACTGTCAAAACCAGAACTGTCTGTACTTGAGAGCGTGTTGCTTTTTAGTGCTTTTTCTTCACTAGCAGGTTGAGGTTCTGGAGATTCTTGAGACGCATATGTCTGTCTTGGAGGCTGAGCTTCTTGCGTACTACAAGCTTGAAAGAGAAAAGTAAAAAGTAATAAGCTATATGATAAAGTCTTCATTATAACCTCCATTTTCTACATTATACACTATTATAAGTGTACTATTGGTATAGTTTACAGACTTGTTCTTCTTTGTTTTTAACAAATGCCTAGTAAAATTTAGTTAAAATCATAACTATAGTTAACGCCATAAGGATAAAAAATGAAAGTTTTATTAATAAAAGATGTAAAAGCTTTAGGTAAAGCAGGTGAAATTAAAGAAGTAAAAGATGGATATGGTCAAAATTTTCTCATAGGTAAAGGTTTAGCAAAATTGGCAACTCCGGACGTTGTAGAAAACTGGAAAGCTGATCAGGCACGTATGGCGCAAGAGTTAAAAGATGCACTCACAAGACTTGAAGCTGAGAAAATTACTTTAGAAGCCAGTGAAATCAAAATAGAAAAAACAAAAGCGCCAGTGGGCATCAAAGGTTCAGTAGGTAATGCCGACATATCTTCAGCCATTGCTGAGCAACTTAACATTGAGTTAGATAAAAAACATATCAATCTCAAAAAAGCTTTGAAGTCTGAGGGGATTCACTCTGTAGATGCAAAGTTGGGACATGGAATTCATGCCACACTTAAAGTGAATGTGGTAGCCGTTTAATGTTTCACGCAACTACAATACTTGGTTACAAAGCAGAGGGTAAAGCAGTCATTGGTGGTGATGGCCAAGTTAGTTTTGGTGATACAATACTCAAAGGAAATGCCACCAAAATACGCACGCTGGGTGAAGGTAAAGTCTTGGCAGGTTTTGCAGGAAGTACGGCAGATGCATTTAACCTTTTTGATATGTTTGAAACGATACTTTCTGAGAAAAAGGGCGACCTTTTTAAGTCAGTCATTGGATTTTCTAAACTTTGGAGAAAAGACAAACATTTACGTCAGCTTGAAGCAATGATGATTGTGCTTAACCAAGAGCACATTTATATACTTACAGGTACAGGTGATGTGGTAGAACCCCAAGATGGTAAAATTGCAGCCATTGGTTCAGGTGGGAACTATGCCATTTCAGCAGCACGTGCCTTAGATAAACATGCCTCTTTAAGTCCAAAAGAGTTGGTAAAAGAGTCTTTGCAAGTTGCCGGTGAACTCTGTATTTACACCAATACAAATATAAAGATATTAGAACTGTAAACGCATAGGGTGGATTCACCCACCATTTATTTGTGTATAAGAATTTTATGTTGGCGGTGGATAAATTCACCCTACGAGAAGAAAAGAAGGAAAATAAATTGGATAATTTAACACCTAAAGAGATTGTCACTTATTTGGACAAATATGTCATAGGACAGGAAGATGCCAAAAAGACGATAGCAGTGGCACTTAGAAATCGTTATAGACGTATGCAACTAAGTCCAGAGATGCAACAAGATGTGACACCTAAAAACATATTGATGATAGGAAGCACGGGGGTAGGTAAAACAGAAATTGCCAGACGACTGGCCAAAATGATGAACTTGCCTTTTGTAAAAGTAGAAGCCAGTAAATATACAGAAGTAGGGTTTGTAGGACGTGATGTGGAGTCAATGATACGTGATTTGGCAACCACATCCATGCAGATCGTACGTGAATCAGAAAATGAAAAAAACAAAGAGAAAATAGCAAACTATATAGAAAATAAAATTATAGAAAAACTTTTACCCCCACTACCTGCGGGGGCTAGCGAACAGAAAAAAGAAGAGTATGAAGCAAGTTTCGCTCGTATGCAAGAGAAATTTAAGAAAGGTGAACTTGACCATCTTAAGATAAAAGTTACCATGCCAAACAACACTCACATGCCAGAAGATGGCTTACCTCCTCAAATGATACAAGTACAAGAGTCTATTGTCAAAGTTTTAGGTGGTATGGCTAAAAAAGGTCCTGAAAAAGAGGTTTCAGTGAAAGATGCCAAAAAGATCCTTGAAGCAGAAGCCAGTGAAGAGCTTTTAGATGAAGAGTCTCTCAAAGCATTGGCGCTAGAAAAAGTAGAAAAAGGCGGTATTGTCTTTTTAGATGAAATAGACAAAGTGGCAGTCTCTTCTAATGCACTGGGGAGACAAGACCCAAGTAAAGAGGGTGTACAGCGAGATTTACTCCCTATAGTAGAAGGTTCTGCTGTACATACGAAACTTGGTATGGTGAACACGGATCACATTTTATTTATTGCAGCGGGGGCCTTTCATACGTCAAAGCCTTCTGACTTGATGCCTGAACTTCAAGGACGTTTCCCTTTACGTGTGGAGCTCGACAGCTTGAATGAAGAGACGCTTTACCGTATTTTAACCGAACCAAATAATTCATTGATTAAGCAGTATGAAGCTTTGTTAAAAGTAGAAGGCGTTGAACTTGTATTTGAAGAATCTGCTTTAAGAAGTATCGCCTCTTATGCACTACAAGCCAATGAAAAAACAGAAGATATTGGTGCAAGACGTTTACACACAGTCATGGAAAAGATACTTGAAGAGATTAGTTTTTCTGCAGATGAACATGTGGGAGAGAAAATTATTGTAGATGAGGCACTTGTCAAAGAGAAGATAGGTTCAGTGGTTGAAGATGAAGATACAACACGATATATATTATAAAATCAGAATTAGAATGGAAAAATATGTTTACACATGAGAATGAAGAGATAGATACAAAAGCTGGATTTGTGGCTGTGGTTGGAAGACCAAATGCTGGGAAGAGTACTTTACTGAACTATGTGGTTGGGGAAAAGCTTGCAATGGTTTCTAAAAAAGCACAGGCTACACGTAAACGTATGAATATTATTGTGATGCATGAAGATATGTATGGCAAAGAGTCGCAAATCATTTTTGTAGATACTCCAGGTTTGCACGAAAAAGAAAGATTACTCAATAAGTTTATGATGGATGAAGCACTTAAGGCTATAGGTGATGCGGATTTAATTGTATTTTTGGCACCGATAACTGATAAGTTAACAGAGTACGAGAAGTTTTTAGTTATGAATGAACGTAAGGGGACGAAACATATCGTACTCTTAACAAAAATGGATCATGTTAAACAGGGAGACATCCTTAAGAAATTAGGCGAGTATCAAAAATATCAAGATAAATTTGAAGCGATTATTCCTTTCTCTGTCAACAGAAAAGTAGGTAAAGCACAACTGTTAAATGAAATATCTAAATATTTGCCTACTTCACCGTTTCTTTTCGATACAGAAATTCTGACAACAGACCATATTCGTGATATCTATAAAGAGTTAATCCGTGAGTCTATTTTTGAAAACCTTTCAGATGAAATACCGTATGAGTCTGATGTGACCATTGAAAAAATAGATGAGACCGATACTTTAGATACCGTCTATGCCACTATTGTGGTTGAGAAAGATACACAAAAAGGTATGATCGTGGGTCAAAAAGGTGAAGGTATTAAGCGTGTAGGAAAATTTGCACGCCAGCAAATGGAAATCTTTTCAGGGAAGAAAATCTTTTTAGATTTACATGTTTCAGTTAAGAAAGGCTGGAGTAAAAACAGAGGTGGACTCGAAGAATTGGGTTATATCTTCTAAAATAAGAAAAAAATAGACAAGTTTATGGAGCTTAAATACTTTACAAGGCCCAATATATAGGGTCTTACAAAAATATAAAGATAAATAATAAAAAAAAGTTATAATTTTTTTAAACTTTTTTGATTTTGTAAGATACTTTTAATATTACAACATATATAATTGGTCTACAAACAAGGATGTTTAGAATGTTTTTGAAAAAAAGTTCGTCAAATTCGACCATAAAAAATGTTGTTACGCTGAATGTATTGTCAGACAAAAGTTACATCTTTAAAGATGATACATTTAAGCCGTTAAATAAAATCTCATATAATACTGCCAATTTTATTACTTCATATATAAATAATAAAAACCTTATTACCACTACGGTGAATATAAGTCGCAGTATTCCTGAAGAAGATATCGCTGATATACTAGATATAAAAGCATATGAAGAGTTGGGTCTAGATCAAGCTACTTCTTATACCATATCTTCTTATGAGGTTGAGAGTGCAGGAGAAGAGAGAGAATATCATCTTTTTGTTGCTGAACCAGAAGTCTTAGACGAGTACTATCTTCCGGTAAAAAAAGAGACAAAATATGTTGATCTCATTATCCCTGCACCTTTACTCTATAAGCCACTCTATACAAAAGAGATACTCAAAGACAACAATACACATTGTTTTGTCTACTTTACACATAATGATGCATCTGTTACTTTATACAGAAATGGAGAGTATCTTTATTCAAAGTCTATTGATTTTTCTTTAGAGCAAATTTATGATAAATATTGTGAACTTGTAGGTGAAAAAGTGGATGAAAAAGAGTTTTACTCTATTTTGGAATCTGAAGGTTTAAAAACTACCAATGCAGACTATCAAAAAAACTTCCAGAAAATATTTTCTGAAGTTTTTATCACGATTAACGATATTGTGATTTATGCAAAAAGAGCTTTTAATTTAGAAACAATTGATCAAATGTTTATTGGTTCTGAACGTGGTCCTATTATTGGTTTAGATGAATATAGTCAAAATTACCTAGGGTTACACTCAAGTGATTTCAACTTTAACTATAATGTAAACAATGAAGAGTGGTATACAGACCAGCTTCAATACCTTATGTTACTGGCTTCTTTTGAGTATATGGAAGATGAATCAGCCTTTGTTAATCTTACAATGTACCCAAGACCACCTTCTTTTGTCAACAGAGCATCTGGTCAATTCCTTATTGCAACATTTGCAGCTATCTCATTAAGTTTGGCTTACCCTTTAACGTATCTTGTAGGATCATACATTAATGAGGCAAAAATATATGCACTAAACATAGAAAATGATGGTTTAACAAAAGAATCAACAAAATACAAAGCAGTACTTGGTAAAAAGAAAACGAAGATAAAAGCTTTAGATATAGAGATAAAACGAGTTTCTACACTTTATGCAGGAAAAACAAAAACACTTTCATCGATATATGATAAAAAAGTGAATTATAAACTAAAATCAGGTCTTTATCATACGATTGCAGAAGAGTTGGATAAGTTCGATGTACATGTTAATGAAATTCGTACAGAAGATGATACTTTATATCTTTCTCTCATAAGTTCAGATGATAGAAAATTCACAGAAGTGATTAAATATATATCTGAAACACATCTTGGTGATGTAGAGGAAATCGATATTGAACGTATCGAAAAAGACTCTGAAAATGGCTATTATAAAGGTCTCTTAAAGGTTGTAAGATGAAGTTTGTAGAAGATAAATTAGAAGAATTAGATGTTTATTTTGCTCCTAAAAAAGAGAGTGAAAAGTGGCTGTTAATTCTTGGTGTTGCTGGTGTTATTGCGTATATGGGGTATGAATTACTTTTACCTTATACAGAAGATTTGTATAAGACAAGTGACCGTGAGAAAAAACGTATACAAAAAAGCATAGCAGATAATAATACCTATCTCAACTCAATTACTGTAGGTGGAGATAGAGACTTTTTTGTGAAAAAATACGATGGCGATATCCAACGTAAGAAGAAGAACATTGTTCATATTAATGATAAAATTAAATTTATAGATTCAAATTTAAATAAACTCTCAGACATGTTGTTTAATCAAAAGTCTTGGTCGAAATTTTTAAATTCAATTACGCAAAAAGCTGAAGTCCATAATCTTGATATAGCTTATATTGATAATAAATATACAGATAATAATGGTACTTTTGGACATGTGCTTGAAATTGGAATTGGTACTCAGGGTAGCTACCAAAATATTGTAAAATTCATGAATGAATTAGAACAAAATGTTTTAGTGACCGATATTTATGAAACGAAATTTACTTCAGATGAGAATAGTTCAGATATCAATGCTGATATTCATATTTCAGTATGGGGGGTAAATCACTAATGAAAAAAATAATTTTAGTTTTAGTAACTTTGAGTATGGCTCTACAAGCTGATCTTTCTGTAAAACAGATACAAGAAATGGTGAATAAAATTCATGAAAAAAGGGAAGGTGTTAAACTTGAAACTTTAAAAGAGACAAAAGAGCCATTTGTACATGTATTTGTGGATAATAATGTTTCAACATTGGTTGTAACTACGGTAAAAACAAAAGAAGATAAATTAATATTACATGCTATTGTAAATGGTAAAGCATATATTAATGAATCTTGGATAAAAATAGATGATAAAATTTTAGGATATGATTTAAAATTCATTGGTAAAAGAGGTGTGGTACTTAGAAATGAAAACCACATTAAAAAGCTATTCCTTCGTAAGAAAAGAGATAGTTTCATTAAGCTTGAGGAGAGATAAAACATGAGAAATATACAAAAAACAGGGGTTAGGTTACTGCTTGCGTTGAGCATCATATTTGGATTTGCTGTACAGGCAAGTGCAGAAGGCTGTTCTACAAAACTTTTTTCTGTCACTATAGACAGTAAATTAAGTATAGGAGATGTCATTGACAATCTTGCAGATACTTGTGGTCTTACAGTCATTATCACTGATGATGCTGCAAAACTAAGACTCAATAAAAAACTTTATTATGTAAAATTGAGAAACAGTACTTTAAAAGGTTTTTTAAATACAATCTTAAAAGACAATGATTTAAACTATACGCTTAAAGGCAATAAGTTAAAAATTGCATACTTAGTAACACGTACCTTCAAGATACACTATGTATCAGGTGGGAGAACAGGTAAAAGTACAGCAAATGTTACTATTGCCAATGCTCAAAATGCTACGGCTGGTGCTGCTGGTGGAGGAGAAGATAGTACTTCCTCTGCTAAAACAGGTATTAGTATTGAAAGTACACAAGAGTTTAACTTTTGGCAAACTGTGGAACGTGAAATACAACGTATTTTAGTACGTGCAGGTGATGGCAGTACTCACTACACAAAAACTGGAGATACTTGGACAGGACCAGATGGGAAAGTATGGGAATACAATCCTTTATCACCGATTATCAATGCTGAAGCGGGTATGGTAACAGTGACAGGGACTGAGAGACAAATTAATAGAGTGTCAAGATACATTTATACACTTTCTAAACAAATGAAATCTCAAGTCATAATTGATGTACGTATTATGTCTGTACTTTTTGATGACAGTACTACCAATGGTGTAGACTGGTCTCAACTTTATACTTTACAAAACGTAACGATTAATACACTTGCCATGGCACAAGCAAATATCGGGACGTATACCTTCGATAACATAACAGGAATTACAGATGCAGACTTCGTCCACGGTTCTAAGCCAAGTAATGCATCAGTTATAAGTATTACAGGAAGTACAGAAGTCTCAGAGATTGTGAAGTTCTTATCGACACAGGGGGATGTGAAGTCTATTTCAAGTCCACGTGTAATGACATTAAATAACCAACCAGCATTAATTTCTGTAGGTGAAGAGCTCTTTTATAAAATTAAATCATCTAGTACTGCTTCAGGTGGTGGTGGTGCCGTAGCTGCTGAGGGTGAATTGGTTGATTCTGTATTTGCGGGTATTCTTTTAGACATCACGCCAGAGATTGATGCCAATGGGTATGTGACATTAAAAATTAACCCATCGGTTTCTGAAGCAAGAAATGACATTGCGGCAGATGGAGGAGTAAGAAACATTCCACCAGATTTAATTAGAAGACAAATCTCTTCAGTAATCAAAGTAAAAGATGGAGAACATGCTATTTTAGGTGGATTAATTTCAACTAGAACAGGATTCAAAAATAACAAAATACCTCTACTTGGGGACATCCCTGGTCTTGGATACTTATTTAAACAAGAAGAAAGAATTCATAAAGTAGAAGAGTTGGTGTTCATTATTACACCACACATTATTAAAACGTCTAAATCTGTGTCTTTAAAAGATTTAGGGTATTCAAAACTTAATGATAAGTAGATACGAAGCAGTAAAAAATGTATTTGTCGATTCTATAGATATCGATGACTACATTGAACTAAACTCTTCACAAAAGGCCTTTGAACAACTCCAACATTCTATGGAGAAACCTTTGAAAATGATTTTATTGTTTGGAAGACCAGGTACGGGTAAGAGTATTTTACTCAACCGTATTCAAGAAAAGTTAAAAGATCAAAAAGAGATTTACTATTTTGATACACCTACCACATCAGAAAAAGAGTTTTTTCAAAAATTATTTAAAGTCTTAACACATAAAGATTTACCTAAAAATACAGAAGTAAACTTTTCTTCTCTTATTGATTTTTGTAAAAATTTAAGAGGTAAACGTGAAATCATTATACTTTTAGATGAAGCACAAATGTATGGTACAGAGATGATGGAGAAAATACGTTTGCTCTCAGATACAAGGTCTGTAAAGTTTATTATTTCTTTACATAAAACGGAAGATGAAGACATCATTGCAAAAGAACATTTTCAATCACGTATTTGGGAAGTGATTGAGCTTAAAAATGCGAGTATAGAAGAGCAAACAGTTTATATACATAAGAAACTTTTAAAAAAGAATTTGTATGAAATAGCAAATAGTATAAAACCTAAAGATATTCATTTGATACATAAATTTACAAAAGGGAATTATCGAGAATGTAATAAATTGATATTTACTATTTTTGAAATTTGTGAATATTATGATAAAAATGAACCAGCAAAAATTGATTATTTACACTTACCACGAAAGATTATTGAAATGGCAGGACTTAAATTAGGATATATACATGCATGATATTTCTACTTTAGAAGCACAATGGAAGTTATATAAATCCAAACAGAGAAAACCCTATTATCTAGCTACTTTTGCTGTACTGGTACTGAGTACAACTTTTTTTCTTTTAAAACCAGGCACATTTTCTGGCTTCAGTTTAGATACGTACTTGCCTAGTTTTAATACACTTAAGACAAGTTCTGTGCCAAATAATACAAAAGGTGAAGACTCTACGCTGCTTAATGTTGGGCTAAAACATTTAGAGGGGGGTATTGAAAAAGCAAGTCATCAAATTGAGTTAACGATTGAACCGGAAGATACTTTAGTAGATATACCTATCTTAGACTTAAGTGGCGGGCAACAAAGTACAAGAGTACATCGTTCTAAAAATAAAAAGATAAAATTAGAGATTATAGAGACATCTTCTATCTCTGCTTATAGAGATGTGGAAGAACGTTTTTTAAGATCTAAAGATATTGATGATGCATTTTTTCTTGCTAAAAGTTATTTTAACAAAGGTGATTATGAAAAGTCTGGATATTGGGCACTCGAGACCAATAAACTTGATACTTCACATGAAGAGAGTTTACTTATCTTTGCTGAGTCTAAAGTGAAACTTGGGAAAAGAAGTGAAGGTATTTCTATTTTGAAACGTTATATTAGAAAAACAAATTCAAATGCAGCAAGAGATTTGTTAGGTAAGATAGAAAGTAATAGATTTTAATCTTGTGATGATGGGGGGTATAAATGGTTAAATTAATTGAAATGATGTTGAAGGAAGAGTTGATTAGCAAAGATGCTATTTCAACTTTGGTAAAGAGTAGACCTCCTAAAAAGATCTCTTTTGCTAACCTTCTTTTAGAAAAAATGATTGACCTTCATACCGTTGAAATATTTTTAGCAAAAAAAATAAGGCAAGGTATCATCACCTTAGCACATTTAGAAAAAATTGATGGTATTAATATTATACCTATCATTGAAGAGGTTGCAAAAGCCCTTAACATTGAGTATATAGATTTAGATGATATTGAAATGGATATGAAGCTCTTTTCACAGCTTCCCTACAAGCAACTTCTAAAATATAATATTATTCCTATTGAAGAGAATGATTTACATGTATTAATTGTTTTTGATGATCCTTTAGATATGGCAGCTCAAGATTCTATACAGAGGTTATTCCCTAGAAAACCTATTCGTATCGCTATTTCTAAACCTAGCCAAATCTCTGCACATTTGCAGCGTTTGGAAATTAATGAGAGTATTAAGGGTTTGGTTGCTGATATACGTAAAGATTTAAGTCAAGAGGGAAATACCAATGAAGATGATGAATCTCCGGCTGTCTTAAAACTTATTGACATTATTTTAAAGTCGGCTATTTTTCTTGGGGCCAGTGATATCCATATTGAAGCAACTGAGAAGTCATGTATTATTAGAGTCCGTGTAGATGGGATGTTACGTCAAAGTTTTACTTTTGATAAAGATGTCTTTTCTCCGCTGGCTTCAAGAATGAAACTTTTGTCCAATCTTGACATTGCGGAGAAGAGAAGACCACAAGATGGAAGATTTTCAGCAACCGTCTCTAAGAAAGATTTTGACTTTAGGGTTTCGACTTTACCTACTATTTTTGGTGAATCAATTGTTTTACGTATTTTAGATAAGTCTAAAGCAATGATACGTCTTGAAGATGCAGGTATGAGTAGTCATTGTTATGAAAAGTTTTCTGAAGCGATTAAAGTACCTTATGGTATTGTGTTAGTAACAGGACCTACGGGCTCAGGTAAAACCACTACATTATATGGTGCGATTAATGCTATAAAAGATGTAAAAGATAAAATCATTACTGTAGAAGATCCCGTAGAGTACCAAATGTCTGGTTTACAACAAGTACAAGTACGTGCAAATTTGGGTTTAGGTTTTGCGGATGCTCTGAAGTCAATCTTGAGACAAGATCCAGATAAGATTATGATTGGTGAAATACGAGACCAAGAGACCTTGCGTATTGCTATTCAAGCGGCACTTACTGGTCACCTTGTCCTCTCTACATTGCACACTAATGATGCCATTTCTTCAATTTCTAGAATTTTAGATATGGGTATTGAAGAGTATTTGGTTTCTGGGGCATTGGTCGCGATACAAGCGCAAAGGTTGGTACGTAAGATTTGTACTTATTGTAAAAAAGAGGCGGCGCTAGATCCCGTTCTGTATAAAGAAGTAGAACAATATTTACCAGAAAACCCAACTTTTTATAAAGGAGAAGGCTGTAAAGAGTGCGGACATACAGGGTACTCTGGACGTGAAATGATTTCTGAAGTATTGACGATTTCAGAAGAGTTAGCACGTATGATTGCCAAAGTGGCATCTAAAGAGGATTTGACTAAACAAGCTGTGGAAGAAGGTTTTGTCACCATGTTTGAAGATGGTGTACATAAAGCACTAGAAGGTAAATCTACCATTGAAGAAATATTTAGAGTAGCAAGGTTGTAAAATGAAGTATTTTAATGTAACAGTTATGGAAAAAGGTAAAAAGAGACAAGAAACTGTGAAAGCAGATTCTAAGATGGATGCAGTAAATATGGCTAAGAAAAAGTTTCCTAGGGCAATGGTCATGAGAGCTGTAGAGACATCTGCACCTCTTGAAGATACTTTTGCCAACTTTTTAAAAGCGATACAAAAATCAGCAAAGTCGAAAATTCCTATCCAAGATAAAATATCTACGATTAGACAAATTGCGGTAATGACGGATGCGGGTATCTCCATTACAGATACCTTAGCTGAAGTATCTGATAATACGTCTAATCAGGCTTTAAAAGTTATTTATGCCAGAATAAATGCTGATATCAATGCAGGTAAATCAATGTCTGAATCTATGGAACCTTATACAAAAGAATTTGGACATGTGGCTTTGGCTATGACAAATCTAGGTGAGAGAACAGGTAGGATTTCTGAATCCTATCATAAACTTGCAGACATAATGGAAAGTATTAGAGATAACACGGCAAAATTTAAAAAAGCTATTAGAGGGCCTATGATTACTTTGGCTGCAATGGGTATAGCATTTACTATTTTGATTATGGTGGTTGTACCAAAATTTAAGGATATTTTTTCTAAATTTAAAACTGAATTACCATTACCGACAAAAATTCTCTTGCATCTTGAATGGGCATTTTCGAATTATGGAGTTTTGATTTTGGCGCTATTGGTTGGGGGTATTGTTGCACTTAAATATTTCTACCGGAATAACAGGGATTTTAAATTTAAGATGGATACCTTGATGATTCACCCTAGGTTCTATTTGATTAATAAAGCAATTTTTCTCTCTACGATGCATAAATATAACTTGGTATTTGGTGAATTGGTAAAATCAGGTATTCCTGTTTCCGAAGCGCTAGATACAGCGGTAGGTATGGTAGACAACTTAGCAATCAAAGAAAAACTGTTGACAGTTAATGCCAATATTGGACGTGGTATGTCATTAGCCGAATCATTCGAAATTACGGGTCTGTATGAAAATATGCTTTTACAAATGATAAAAGCAGGTGAAGCGGGTGGTCAGTTAGATGCCATGCTTGACAAAGTCACAGAATATTATGATATGGAATTCCAAGATTTAATCGACAACCTTGCTGCATATATTGAGCCTATTATGCTCTTCTTTATTGCAGGACTTGTACTCTTAATGGCACTTGGAATCTTTATGCCTATGTGGGATCTAGGAAAAGCAGTTAAAGGTTAGGGGATGATTGTCTCTTAAGACCTTGACAAAGGAGTTTTCCTTTGTCAAAATTTCTAATTTCTAATTTCTAATTTCTAATTTCTAATTTCTAATTTCTAATTTCTAATTTCTAGAGTCTGTGATGTCTAAGTGCCTTCTCTAAATCTTCTGGTGTATCTATACCAAAACTCTCTGTTTCTACTTCTATCATAGCAACTTCATAACCATGATATAAGGCACGTAACTGTTCAAGCTTTTCTATATGTTCCAGTGGTGCAGGGCTCAGTGCACAAAATGCTTTTAAAGATTTGACTGTAAATCCATAAATGCCTAAATGGCCTTTATAGGCATCAAAGTGATGGTCTCTAGGATAGGGGACTTTGGCTCTTGAAAAATAAAGTGCAAGGTCAGCTTCATCTGTGACTACTTTGACAATGTTCGGATCATCTGCTTCGGGGTTAGATATGACTTTATAACATGAGTTCATCATAATACGAGAATTATCTTTGTTTTTTTGTGTTAAGGTGTAGATAGCTTGTACAACTGCACTTTCAATAAAAGGTTCATCACCTTGTACATTGATGATGACTTCATCTTCTGTCAAACCTAAAGTTTGTACAGCATCATAAATACGATCTGTGCCACTTTGGTGGGCTGAAGAGGTCATCACTGCTTTAATATGATGTTTGGCTGCAATGTCAATGACCTCTTGTGAATCTGTGGCAATGACCACATCATCTATATCTTCAACTGCTTTTGCAGTGCGTATAACCATAGGCATGCCAGCAATGTCAGCCAAAACTTTATTGGGGAAACGGCTAGAACCTATACGTGCGGGGATAATAATCATAAGAAACCTTTCATGCTTGATGTATAGAGTAATTTTACACTCTTTATGCTAATATACGAGCAATCAAACTCAAACATACTTGAGCGCTCAGATGAGCATTTTGGCTTAAAAGGTACAAGAATTATGAATAAACAAGCACTGCTTCTTCTTAACATGGGTGGACCCAATAGTGTCGATGAAGTAGAACTCTTTTTACGTAATATGTTTTCGGATAAAAATATTTTGGTCATGGATAGAGTTTTACGTAAGTTTGTTTCTTGGATCATTATCACTAAACGTTTAGAAGATGTGAAAAAGAATTATGCTCTCTTAGGTGGAAAATCACCTTTGCCAGGATTAACGGAAGCATTGATTGTTGAGCTGAAGAAAAAACTAGATATGCCTATTTACCCTGTAATGCGCTATGTACCTCCTTTTGCTGATTTGGCACTAGAAGCATGTAAAAAAGAGGGTATAGAAGAGTTAATTCTTTTTCCTATGTATCCACAATACTCATCTACTACAACACTCTCTTCACTCGAAGATATTGAACAACGTTGTGAAGAGATGGATTATCATCCCACTATTAAAGTGATTGAACCTTATTATGATGATTATGATTATATTGAAGCCTCCTGTGATAAGATTATTGAGGCGATGCAGGGAAAAGAAACGAAAGAGTATGATTTATTGCTTTCTGCTCATGGTTTGCCACAGAGCATCATCAAAGCAGGAGATCCTTATCAAAATCAAGTAGAAGGTAATGCTTCTGCAATTAAAATTTATCTTAAAGAGCGTGGGGTTGAATTTCATGAGATTAAACTGGTATACCAATCTAAAGTTGGTTCCTCCTCTTGGCTCGAACCTAACCTTGTAGATGTCTTGCGTAACCCTTACCATAGGAAAGTAGTTATTTTTCCCTTAGCGTTCACGCTAGACAACTCAGAAACGGTGTTTGAGCTTAACATTGAGCACAGAGAGATAGCAGAGAAGATAAAGTATGATGATTATATTGTGGCAGAATGTATGAATACAGATGAAAAGTTTGTTGATCTCATCGTAGATAGGGTACAAAAGATATAGTGCAAACCATTACATGTAGCTATGCGTCTGTAACAGAAGTGAAACGTTCCAAATTTCTCACTAAATTGATACCCATTTCAGAATTCTCTGGATACCAAAAAAAACTCAAAAAAGAACATCCCAAAGCCAATCATGTTGTTTATGCTTTACGCACTCTCAATGAATTTGATCAAATAGTTGAAAATTCTTCAGATGATGGTGAACCTAAGGGCTGTGCAGGTACACCCGCACTGAATGTTTTACGTGGGGAAGAACTTATAAACTGTGCAGTACTTATTGTACGTTATTTTGGTGGTATAAAACTAGGTACGGGTGGAATGGCCAGAGCTTATGCTTTAGCTGTAAAAGAAGTTTTAGAGGTTAGTAGCTTACTGCCGTATGAAAAGCAGATAGAGTATTTGTTTTCAACCACTTACACGCATATAGATAAAACACTTTATACATTAAAACACTTAGGTATTACACAGTATGAACGTGATTTTGGTATGGATAATGTGAAATGGAAAGTTGTGGGAAGTGTAGAGAGGATTGAAAAATTGAAAGAGCTGTAGGTGTGTGGTTCCCGAAGGAAATGCCCTTTGGGTGCCAACGCAGTAATATAGTTAGTGCTTTTTGTCGTTATTATAGAGGCATCTATGCCTTCTCATCACCACTGTAAGTACATTTAGTACTTACAGTGCCTCTTCATCCTCTTCATCTGTTCTAATACGGATGGTCTTAGAAATGTCAGATACAAAGATTTTACCATCACCGATTTTACCAGTTTTAGCATTTTCTTGAATAGCTTTAATAACGATCTCTGCGTACTCATCGTTACTTACAACAATTTCAATTTTTACTTTAGGAATGAATTCTACCACATACTCTGCACCTCTGTATAGTTCTGAGTGTCCTTGTTGACGTCCGTAACCTTTTACTTCAGATACAGTCATCCCTTCGATACCAGCTTCAACCAAAGCATCTTTTACATCTTCTAACTTAAATGGTTTAATGATCGCTTCTATTTTTTTCATAATGTTTCCTTTTTTATTATAGAATGTAAAATGGGCTAAGCCCATTTTTACTACGCTAACGCTGAGTTACCTTCAGCAGATGGCTCATGTGAGAGTCACAACTAAGAGCAGATGGGTTATATACTTCGTCTGAATTCCGGATATGCTTCAAGACCACACTCTTCGATATCAAGTCCTTGTTGCTGTTCATCGTCTGCAGCTCTGAATGGAGAGACCTTGTTGATGATGTACATGACTGTAAATGATGCGCTAAATGCGAATACACCAACAACCAGTACACCTTTAACTTGCTCCCACATAGATACATCTGCAAATAAAGCAACAGCGATGGTTCCCCATATACCATTAAGTAAATGCACAGACAGTGCACCTACAGGATCATCTAATCTTAGTTTATCAAACATTGAAACACCATAAACAACAATGGCGCCAGCAATGGCACCTATATAGATAGGTTCATACATATCAAACACATCTGCACCAGCTGTCACTGATACGAGTCCACCCAGTGCACCGTTTAGGATCATCGTAATATCAAATCGTTTGTACTGAACATACATGATGAGACCTACCATAAGTGCCCCTGCAAGTCCACCTGTATTTGTGTTCATAATCGTCAGTGCAACCAAGTCAGCATTCTCTTTAGATGAGATAGAACCAACAGAACCACCATTAAATCCAAACCAACCGATCCAAAGTAAAAGTGCACCAAGTACTACCAATGGTATATTAGATGCAGGAATAACACGAATTTCTCCATTTTTTCCATAACGTCCTTTTCTTGGCCCTATGATGAGAATAGCTGCAAGTAGTGCCCATGCACCAGTTGAATGTATCACAGTACAACCAGCCAGATCATGCATAGCTGAGATATCGAACAGGGTACCTGAAAGTAAGTTCGCACCCCATGTGACATTGACTACTAAAGGATAGATAATAGCAGCCATTACAACCGTGAAGAAAGTAAGCGGAACGATACGTGTTCTTTCACTCACACCTCCAGACATAATGTTTACCGTTTTACCTACAAATGCCATTTGAAAAAGAAAAGCAGCATAGATACTCATGCTTTCATTTTCCCATGAACCAAAGGCAAGTGTATAACCCACAAGTAAAAATGACATTGAGGCTACAGCGTAAATCATAATATTGGTCGTAAGAACAGTCGTAACATTTTTTGTTCTCACAAGGCCTGCTTCGAGCATCGCAAAGCCTGGTACCATAAAGATGATAAGTGTCATTGCAAATAGTGCAAAGAGCGTATCAAGTACATAACTCATTTCCATAGAAATCTCCTAGTTTTTAAATTACGTAAGTATAACCAGTATGAATAATGTTTAAAAGGGATATGTGTTATAAAATAAGGCAGTGAAGAGTATTTTTAAATAAAATAGTTAAAAAAGTGATTAAATTTTAATCAACTAAGGATTAGACAAGGAAAATCCTTGTCTAAAGAAGGTTTAGAGTGCTTCTGCATCTTCTTCATCTGTTCTAATACGAATCGTTTTAGAAATGTCAGATACAAAGATTTTACCATCACCAATTTTACCAGTTTTAGCATTTTCTTGAATGGCTTTAATGACAATGTCAGCATATTCATCTGAACTTACTACAATCTCAATTTTTACTTTTGGGATAAATTCAACCACATACTCTGCACCTCTGTAAAGTTCTGAGTGTCCTTGTTGACGTCCGTAACCTTTTACTTCAGATACAGTCATCCCCTCAATACCAGCTTCTACAAGTGCATCTTTTACATCTTCCAATTTAAATGGTTTAATAATTGCTTCAATTTTTTTCATTATGTCTTCCTTTATCATTTTTGATATAGGCTCAATATGCAATAAGTTGCATGAGCCTTTCGCTGAGAAAAACTCAGCGTTAGCGTAGTGAAACAGAGTTTGACTCTGTTTGCGTCCTACTGATAAGCCTTAGGCATTCATCACTTTTTCACCATGTATCGTCTCATCAAGACCATTAGCTTCAGTTTCTTCATCTACTCTTGCACCACCTGTGATAGCAGAAGCAACATAGTAAACCACAACAGTTCCAACAAGTGTCCAAAGACCAACGATTGCGACAGACTCAAGTTGTACCATGAATTGTCCCATCACATCAGGAGTTTTACCTTCTAGAATTGATGTTTTAAGTGGACCGTCCCATAATAGATCTTTATCGTGAACTGCAAAGAATGCAGTCGCAAGGGCACCCCAAAGACCTGCTAGGAAGTGGATACCAAAAGCATCAAGAGAGTCATCATAACCAAAGATCTTTTTGAGTTTGATGACACCGAAGAATGCGATGATAGCTCCTACGATACCGATGGCAAAAGCACCACCTACACCCACAAAACCTGCAGCTGGAGTAATAGCCACTAGACCCGCAATGATACCAGAAGCAATCCCGAGAAGTGTTGGTTTTTTATACACAAACCACTCTAAAAGCATCCATGCTACAGCACCTGCAGCAGTTGCAATGGTCGTGGTGAGTACAGCAAGACCAGCGATTGCGTTTGCACCAAAGGCAGAACCACCATTAAATCCATACCAACCAAACCATAATAGAGCTGCACCGGCAGCTGTAAGCATAATAGAGAAAGGTTTCATAGCAGTTTTGTTAAATCCTACTCTTTTACCGATAAGAATAGCCAAGATAAGACCAGCTAAACCACCATTCATATGTACAACAGTACCACCAGCAAAGTCAAGTGCACCTGCATCAAACAAGTAGGCACCATCACCACCCCATACCATGTGAGTAATTGGAGCATAAACAACCAGTCCCCATAATACAACAATGATCATCCATGTTGAAAACTTCATACGTCCTATCACTGAACCTGAAGCAATAGCGATAGTAATCGCTGCGAATGTACCTTGGAATGCAACAAATACAAAGGTTGGATAAGTACCAGATAGGTCAGTCCACTTGATTCCTTCAAGCATCACATTTCCAAACCCACCAAATACATTTTGTAATGCAGCACTTTCGTTTGTACCAAATGCAATAGAATAACCCGCAATGATCCATACAAGGAAAGCAACTACAAATGCGCCCATAACCATTGCATATGTGTTAAGTACGTTTTTAGATCTTGTCATACCACCATAAAATAGTGCTAAACCTGCTGGTGTCATAAGCAATACCAGTGCCGTAGACATCATCATCCACGCTGTGTCCCCTGTGTCTAGTTTATCTTCTGCAAAAGCAAAGATTGGCAAGAATAACGCCATTAGAGCTGAAAATTTGAGTTTCATCCTGTGTCCTTTAAAATAATTTACAGGTAGAGTGTAGCATCAATTTAGACTAGGTCTCTTGTAAGCTATGCTTAAATTTTAATCAATATCTCTATTGTTACATTTAGGGGAAGGCTTTATTGGATAAGTGGGACTTCCATACGAATACTTTTTTCACTCAGTAGGCATTTGATTTGACTGATGTTTGCTAAGGTACGTATTTCATCATCTGTATCTGCATAACGTCCGTTGGCAAGGACTATGAGTTGTACCAAGGGTTCTTTTTTCCCTTCTATCATGACATGTTGACCTATAAGAAGCTTGAGTGTAATATCAATAGAATCTGAAGATCTAAATGTATTAAGTACTTTCCTTAAGAGTTTTGAAAAGTTATTTTGGTCTATTTTAAACGCAGGTAGATCTTGGTCGACTAAGAGTGAAAGGGGATTTGTATTTTTGGTTTTAAACAGCGCAATATTGGCTTCAAGTAAAATGTTAATATCTGTGGTGATAAGCTTATTGGTTTCAAGTTTGTGACTACTTGCTATGCGTGGTGTATTATATAGACGCAGTGAAATTTGATCTTCACTTTCATACCCAACAGTGATGGAATGAAAAGTGAAACTGTCATATGTGAGTGAAAGTGTGGTACTTCTATAACCAAAGTCTTGTGTGGCATAGGAGAGTGCAATGTTATAAAGTTCTTTTTGAGATACATATCCAAAGAGAATCTCTGCTGCATTATTTAGGTAAAGAATTTTACCAAGATTTGAAAAGAGTATAAAGGGATTAGTATCCCATTCTATGAATGCTTCAAAGTTAATCAATGTTGTGTTCATGAATTTTCTTTCTTAGTGTGTTTCTATTAATGCCTAAAACCTGTGAGAGTTGAAGTTGGGAGCCAAACTTGTCTAGTCCTGCTTGTATAAGTGGTCTTTCATAGAGTCCTAAATGTATTTTATATGCGTCCTTGCCTTCAAGAGATGCATAGAGGTAATTGTACATGATATCTTCAATCTCTTTTTTATCTATTGCCAATTTAAACAAATCAAGATAAAGTGACTTTTTTAAACTTTTGCTATTTAGACTCAAGTTAAGAGGCAGGGCAGACATAGTTACTTTATCTTTGTCTATCATGAGGGTATTACAGGCTTCTTCGACATAAAGTTCTTTTAAATACTCCACATCATCTGGACGTTCTTTGAGTGTAGGCATCATGTAGATAAAGGCAAAGATGTCATCGATGAGTGAGGCATTTCCCAAATAATTGGCGGTTGCAATAATACGTTTATTATCAAAATTAAGTTGAGAAGGATTAGAGAGTTTTTCAAAATCTGAAATAATCAGTTCATCATGCTTTTCTAGTGCATCTTGTACTGCATCTTGGTCTTCACCTGAGACTACAAAAGCATCTGGAAACAGATAACGTGCCAACGTTTTTTTCCCTGTATGTGCTTCACCAATAATGATGGAAGAGACAAAAAGTGTTTTGGTAAGGTTGAAACTTTTGATGATGTGATGAATTTTATCTGATGTGGTGAAAAATGTTTCCATAGGGTTCTTTCTTTGAAGGGCTTTCTTTGGTGATTAAAAATTAATCATACCATAAATTAAAATAAAAGTATGTTAAACTTATCACCATAGAGATAAAGGGATTTCATCAAAACATCATTTAAAACATTTTATCAACACTTTTCTTACCTTGAACTAGAACAGGCTGTAGAGTACTTTTCTATTTTAGGTGGCTTAGATGAAAATATAGAGTTGGACTATTTTGATGATGTATACTCTATGGTGGAATCTAATTTTGTCGATAACTTTTCTAAGTTTCAGGCACTTGTCTCTCCTTCATATCTTATAGAAACACCTTATCGAGAGGTACTAATGGCTGTGGCTAGAGGTGATGGAAAGTTCTACTCTGTACTGCGCAAAGCAAAACTCTCTGAGACACTGGGTGAAGAGATCATCAAAGAGTTGGTTACTTTAAATGTTTTGAAAATAGAAGCATCTAGAGAGTCACCACTGCGTATACATCCCAAAAATAAGCTCAAAAAAGAACAGCGTACATACCGCATACAAGACAAACTTCGTTTTGTACAACCATTTATGCGTTTTTGGTTTGGTTTTGTGAGTTATTATAAAAAAGAGTTACTTATTGGAAAGAGTGCTTTCTTTTTAGATAACTTTGAAAAAAACTATGAGCGTCTTCGTACATTGGTCTATGAACAACTCTGTGATGATCTACTTATTCAGTATTACAAAGACAAAAGTCCTATACTCGATTCTGGAAGTTATTGGGATATCCATTCAGAGTTTGATATATTGGCGATCACAAAATCCAAGAAAGTTATTTTGGGAGAATGTAAGTATAAAGACAGAAAAGTATGTAAAAATGAATTGACAAAACTCAAAGTAAAAGCAGAGGAGTCAGGATTAAAAGTAGATATATATGCACTCTTTTCCAAGTCAGGGTTTTCGAATGAGTTATTGCATATACAGGATAAAAATTTACTTTTGTTTGATCTGAATGACTTAAATTCATTACTTACATTATAATTAAATATTAAAAATAACTTCTCCAAATTTATGAATAAGAGTATATCTTTCTTATTCAGGCGTAATGATAGAATTGATAAATGTAACCTTTGACATACATCAATAGATCTACTTATATATATAGCTAAAATATTCAATAGATACGTCATTAAAGGAGATGGATATGGATGCAAAACATTATTATAATCCCAATGGTCAAGAGGTACTTGATGAGAAGATCTACGGAGGTTCCCCTACAGGTTTTGTTGATTTTAATCGTTCCAAATACAGATGGGACAGCAACATTTATGATCTAATGAATGCCAATACCTGGTTTCCTTCTGAAGTCAATACCAGCTCAGAAAAAAAGAATTTTGACAAACTCACTGATAATGAACAGTCTATTTATAAAATGACTTTTGCCCAGTTAAGCTTCAATGACTCTGCACAAGAAGAGTACCTCTGTGACTTTAGAAGGTTGGCAAATAACCGTCTGGTAAAGTCGGTACTCTCACTACAGATCATGCAGGAGGTCAACCACTCTAAGAGTTATTCTGTTTTGCTTGATGCCTGCGGTAACTCAGATGAAGTCTTTAATCTCTATAAACATGATGATGGACTCAACCGAAAGAACCAACAGGTAGCCGAGCAGTTTGCACGTTACATTGATGGTGGTTCGGTTGACAAAATGTTACTCTCTGCTATGGCAAGTGTAAACCTGGAGGGTATCTACTTTCTGTTAGGATTCAGCTACATTTACCTGCTTGGCGACAAAGTACCGGGTGCAAGAGATATGATCAAGTTCATAGCAAGAGATGAGCTCAATACCCACTTGCCTCTCTTTGCTAATATCTTCAAAACGATTCAAAAAGAGAATAAAATACAAACATGTACTATAGACTCTGCCTATACGATGATAGAAGATGCTGTAAAAATAGAGTTGGAATACGGAAAATATCTGCTCGAGCAATTTCCTATCATGGGAATTACCCCTGAGTTAATGGAACAGACTGTCTATAACTATGCCAATGACAGACTGACAAAAATAGGACTTGATCCTATCTTTGAGAGCAGTAATGACACGTATCTGCAAAAACTTGTTACCAAACACTTGGAGATGAATGAAGTTAAAAGTAACTTCTTTGAGAGTAATGTCTCAAACTATGCAAAATCAAGCATAGATTTGAATGACTTTTAATAAAGGGAACCTCGATAAAAGTTGATGTGTATGCATTGTTTTCAAAATCCGGTTTTTTAAATGAACTCTTGCATACTTAAGATGAAAAACTACTCTTATTTGATCTGAATGATTTGAAAGTACTTATTTTTGAGTACTTTCAACTTTTTCATCTACAAAAACCTCTTCTTCGTAGACCTTGACACCTTCAAGGTACCCGCTTATCTCCACTTCTTCATAGACTATACCTTCTGGCACTGATTTAGAGTGTAGCTGTACGGCACACTGTTTATAGTTAGGCTCAAAAGATTTAGGATCAAACTCTGCGATGGTGATGTTATTGATGAGCTGTTCAGAAAAGTGAAAAGGAACAAAAACATTGCCTTCTCTTACCGTCTCAGAGACTTTTACAATGACATCTTCCACTTTCCCACGTGTACCTGAAAGACCAATACGATCTCCAGAACTTACTTGAAGTTTTGCAGCATCTTTGGGGTTAATGTCAACCCATGCTTCAGGTGCTAAATCATCCAAAATTCCTACTGTACCTGTCTTGGTTCTTGTATGAAATTGCTCTACTGTACGTCCTGTATTGAGTATGAGAGGTAGTCCTTCACAAGCCATTTCTGTGAGTGGTTTCCAATCTAAAGGGAGTAAATTGGCTTTACCATTACTTGTTTTACAATCCATCTCTTCAGAGTAAAGACGTTTGGTTCCTTCTGGAGCAGCATCGTTACACGGCCACTGTATGCCTCCAAGCTCTTCTATCTTTTCATACGACATGGCAGAGTAATCACAAAGCTGACCTTCACTTACACGTTTGACTTCATTAAATACATCTCTAGGCGTTTTTAAATCTTTAAAAAGAAGTTCATGTTTACCCTCAAAATATTCTGAAAACTCTAAGACAATGTCAAGGTCAGCTTTGGAATCCCCCAAGGGTTCTACAGCTTTCTTTGCATAGTTACAACGTCTCTCGGAATTCGTGTAACATCCTTCTTTTTCAGACCATGTGGCTGCTGCAAAGACAACATCTGCTATCTGTGCAGTGTCAGACATAAAGGAATCCTGTACTACGAGTATGTCCAGTTTTTTCAGGGCTTTACGCAGAGCATTTTGATCAGGGTAAGAAACTAGAGGGTTGGTCGCAACCACCCAAAGGGCTTTAATTTCACCACGATTAATAGCATCTATGATTTGTGGGTAAGCGTAACCACGTTTTGTGGGAATGAGGCTTTCAGGCACAGAAATGATGTCTGCAAAGGCTTTTCTATCTGCTGCAGATGCGTAGTTTCTATACCCTGGAATGGAGGAGGTAAAGCCAAACTCTCTTGTTCCCATGGCATTACACTGTCCTGTAATGGACATAGGTGTAGCACCTTCACGTCCTAAGTTTCCAGTAATGAGTGAAAGGTTACAAATAGCGGAGACAGTATCTGTACCAATACTACTTTGGTTTACACCCATGGTCCATGCAGACATAGCTGCCTCTGCTGAGGCATACACTTTGGCAAGATGGTAAAGTTCTTTAACGTCAATACCTGTGATGTGTGCTACTTCTTGAGGAGGGTAGTTTGACATAATATGTTTTTTAAATTCAACATAGCCATTGGTACGTGCTTTAATAAAGCCTTCATCTTCCCAACCTTGCTCCATAATGATGTAACAAAGTCCGTTGATGAGTGCCAAGTCAGAACGTGGGGCAAGAGGCACAAATATGTCTGCCATTTGTGCTGTTTTTGACTTACGGGGGTCTACCACAATGATGGTTGGTTTTTTTCCTGTGACAGACTCGTTTTTAACAATGTGTAGTTTTAAGATGGGGTGATTGTCAGCAATGTTGGCACCAATCAGTAAAATGACATCGGCTTTTTCAAAGTCTTCATAACATCCTGTAGGTCCATCTGAGCCAAACGTTTGTTTGTAGCCCATTACAGCAGATGACATACAAAGGGTTGTGTTTCCATCGTAGTTGTTTGTCTCAAGACCAAGTTGGACAAACTTACCTAAGGCATAAAACTCTTCGGTGAGCAGTTGCCCTGTAGAGATGACTGCCACGGCACCTTTACCATGCTCTTTTTGAATACGTTTAAAAGCATCTGCAGTATGTTGAAAGGTTTCTTCCCAAGAGCTAGGGGTGAGTGTGTCATTTTTGCGAATGAGTGGGGCTTTTACACGTGTGTCTGCATACACCATTCTATGTTCAGCAAGCCCTTTAGGACAGAGTGTCCCAAAGTTTACAGAATGTAGGGGGTCACCTTTTGAGTAGACAGCTTTACCATTTTTGACTCCAATATACATTCCACAACCCACACCACAGTAACCACAAGTACTTCTTACCCATTTATCAGGGGCTTGCTCTTTTGAAACTTTTCCAAAGATAGGGTCATCTACCAGGGCGTATTTGTCTTCTTTGATGTCTGTACCTAGAAAGGTTTTGATTTTTTCTATAAATGCCATAATGGATCCTTTCTAATGTCTTTGGTTACCCGCAAAGAAGTTCCCTGCTAGACCTAAAGGCACTACGGTTCTATAAAAGAGGTAGCGTCCTGCCAATTCGGATGCAAAAGCACCTAAAGTTGCAGTGATTAAAGTCACTATTGCGAGGCTTACTAAACCACTGGCGGTAAAGACAATGGCTAAAAGTGGTAAGACCAAAGCAAAGAGGGCTAAAGAGTAAACCCTAAACTTCTTTACTATAGCAAAATGTTCTTGAAGCAGTATACGCGTTCGGTTGTACTGGTAATAGAGCGCATCCTCTTTGTCTAAGTGTCGGTAAAACATTATTTCTTCCATGATGACCAAAGCTTGTCCCATACCTGCTAAAAGTGTAATGGCTAAAAGCACTTGTACACCTTGTGTGCCATTGGCTATGAGTAGGGCTGAAGCAATGAGTAAAAAACCGATGTATGAAGAGCCAAAAAACTTCTTTGTGGTTGATTTTCTGTCCCATGAAGGTCGTGCTTTAATGCGGTAAATCATAGACTGTGCATAAATACCGAATATACCTACCGCCAAAGTAAGGGATTCAAGGACAATAAGTCCTAAACCTTTGATATTTAAAAAATACAAACCTGCAACCACAGAAGCCAAACCTGTAAATGCTCCTAAGGCAATGGCTTCACGTGAGAGCCAAGAGCTTCGCCAGTTTTTCATGGCAGAGAGGGCCTTGATAGGACGTCCTAAGTGTAGGGCTGAGAGTGGCAAACCAATGGCAGCTGGTAAAAAGGCCAAAGCAGCCATCAAAAATGTAGGTTCTGGTAAGTTAAATCCTAAAGAGAAGAGTACCTGTCCTAAAAAGAGTGCTAAAAATGCACCCAATGAGACTTGTGTAAGTACAGTCATAAAGACGAGAGGAAATTCAGAATGTGCAGGTTTGAGTAAATGTTCATCTGCAATACGTAAACTTTCACCTTCTTTGAGTTCAGGTAAGGTGTAGCGTGTGGTTGGTTTAGTGATGTTGATGTCCGCTAAATGAGGAGCTACTCCCTCTTTAGCCATATCACCATCTAACCACTCTTTTACATTGAAAACTTCTATCTCAATGGCATTAGATGGACAGGCTTGTACACATGCAGGGCTTTGTCCCACTTCAAGTTTATCTGCACACATATGACATTTGGTGACGATGCCTCTGTCAGGGTTAAAGGTAGGTACTTCATAAGGACAATTCCATGTACAATACTGACAGCCAATACAGCTAGGATCATCATGCCAAACAATGCCATTGTCAAATTTGATGTACGACTCTGTAGGGCAACCTATGAGACACTCTGGTTCTAAACAGTGGTTACAGCTCATAGAGTTAAACAGTTGTAAAGTGTCTGGGAATTCACCCATTTCCATTTCGCCCACACGCCTCCATTTGATG
>Ga0310122_10000410_pt1 | contig 27363 bp, 12 predicted proteins | sample CB6_Bottom_1051__FD_203503 | JGI IMG/M metagenome (GOLD analysis project Ga0310122, IMG submission 203503) | Marine microbial communities from Western Arctic Ocean, Canada - CB6_Bottom_1051 | ecosystem: Environmental > Aquatic > Marine > Oceanic | place: Canada: Western Arctic Ocean | collected...
CCTCATCCAAGATGAAAAAGAAGGATACCGCATACGCGGAGTCGAACGCTGCGACCACTCGGCTGTACGCGGTATCATACGATCCGGTACCCGTGATCGACGTGAAGGTGAACGTGAACGCCGTGATCCCCGTAAACGCCGTGATCCCCGTGATCCCCGTAAACGCCGTGATCCCCGTGAACGCCGTGAAGGTGAACGTGAACGCCGTGATGACCAGAAGGTGAACCCCGTCCACCCCGTCCACCCAATCATGGTACATAAACCCATACCCAACCCCCGTCCGCCCGTGAAGGCGTTCACACGCACCCCCCGGAAACATGAGCCCATCTGTATGAGGCCGCCATGCTACATATGCTGGTGCATGATAAAGGGGCGCGTGTGAACTCCTCCCCGTCCTAACCCCGTCCTAACCCCGTCCCCAGACCCGTCCACCGGCCCCGAGCCCAGAGCCCAGCCCCGTCCTAACCCCCATAAAAAGGGAGAGGGAAAAACGAAAGTTCCCATGAACTTTTATTTTTTATATCAAGATAAGAGCAATTTCTATGTTTATATGATATTTTTTATTTTTTATATCAAGATAAGAGCCATTTCTATGGTTATATGATATCTCTTATCTACAAATTTTCAAAGCATTCCGTTAAGCTATAAATTTTAAGAGTTTAGACCTTAGAATTTATAGCTTAACGGTTTAGAATTAGATTTATAACATTCGGATTCTACCTACCCGGCATTATATCAATCTCTGAGCACCTCGGATTCCTCGAAATCTATAGATTTCGAACGTTCGGATTCTAGCTATTCGGATTCGAGCGATTCTTATTAACGTTAATTAATGAAATGCAAAAAGCTAATCTAATTCTAATAAAACTACCATCACGGTTCTATCCATTCGATTAGATCCAGAACCACCTGGGGTGGAACTATCATATTGTATTTCTAATTTATCACCATCTGATACAGAAATATTTAAATTAAAGGTTTCATAATACTCACCACTAGATCCAGATGGATTAAGTGTAATAAGATTTGTCCCTCCAGATGCATTTATTACAAAATCTAATATAACTTGATTAACGTTTCCACCGCCTAAACATCTATAAGTCGCTTTAATTAAAGTTCCTGCAAATAAAGGATATCGAGTTTTACTTGATGAATTCTGATCACCATCATTTGAATTTCCATTGCATATTAAATATTTATTATCCCCGTCTAAATCACCTCCAAATTGTAAAGGTATTATCCGTTTAGCACTGCTTGGTAAATCACCTATTGTTATTCTTTTTTTATTATTTGAATTGGCACTATCTTCGATGAGTAAGAAATCTGCATTTACTGGAGTTCCTTTTGCTGCAATTGCCGAAATTTCGCTGGCAATATTATTATGAATAGCAGTTCCATCTGCTCCATTATCTACAGTTGGATTAGGATATGTTCCTCCAAGATCACCACCAGCTGTACCAGATGGGGCTCCTCCTGGTAAATCACCTATTGTTATTCTTTTTTTATTATTTGAATTGGCACTATCTTCGATAAGTAAGAAATCTGCATTTACTGGAGTCCCTTTTGCTGCAATTGCTGAAATTTCGCTGGCAATATTATTATGAATAGCAGTACTATCTACACCAGCTATTGTAGTACTTCCAAGTTGACCATCAGCTGGATCAATTATTACTAATTGAGGAGTTCCTCCGGGGGAAATTCCATGGATTCCTTGTATATAACATGACGTATGAGTACTAGAGGTACCAATGCGTATTTTATTGCTTTCAGCTGCAATTCCAACATGACCTATTAATATATTATTAGATTCCGCCGCAGTATATAATTTTCCTGATTCAAATCCTATTGCTATATTAGAATCTCCTGTGTCTAAAACGATAAGAGAATTAGAACCTAATGCCGTATTATTTTCACCAGTTGTAAGAGTTTCTAATGAACATGATCCAACCGCCGTATTATGCGAAACCGTAGTTGAACCATAACCAGAATAATGCAAAGAATTATAACCCAATGCGGTGTTATTAAGACCTGTTTCACTATAACTAAGTGTTTTAGCACCTAATGCCGTATTATGTGTTCCGGTTGTATTATATGTTAATGCTTCATAGCCTACACCTGTAATACTGTCTTCTTCATTATATCGTAAAGCATGATATCCTACAGCTGTATTATCATTACCTGATATATTTTTATTTAATGTTTTATATCCAATAGCAGTATTGGCAGTTCCTGATTGTAAATCTTCTAAACTTTGATAGCCTATCGCCGTATTATTATCTCCACTAACATTAGCATATAATGCTTTATAACCAACTGCTACGAGACCTGAACTAGCACTATTTAATTCTAAAGCATTTGATCCTATAGCTGTATTTTCGGACGCTATGTTTATAGATAATGCTTTATGTCCAATTGCAGTATTACTATTACCTGTAATATTTGTCAATAAAGTATTATATCCAACACCTACATTCTCATATCCTGTTGTATTTGCTAAAAGTGTGGACGAACCAATGGCTATTTGTTTATTTCCTTGCGTATTTAATAATGCTTTATTTCCAATAGCGACATTATCGGATATAACAGATGCACTGATACCTATTGCTTTTCGACCAATAGCTACATTTCTATGAGACGCGCCAGTAACATTTAACATAGATTCTGATCCTATGGATGTATTATCAGTAGATTCATTAGCCGCGAATATTGATTTATGACCTAAAGCGGTATTATGAGTTCCACCGCTAGCACCTATATTTGTATATAGAGAATTATAACCTAAAGCTGTATTTTGAGTACCTAAAGTATTAGCTTGAAGAGAATTTGTACCTATTGCAGTATTTTCTGACGATAAATTAACCGCTAATGATCTATGTCCTAATGACGTATTATCATTTCCTGTTACACATAATACATTAGAGAAATAACCTATACCTGTATTTCTTAGACCTGTTGTTATTTCAGCTAATGCAAATGCCCCTACCGCGGTTGAATTACCTATAGTAGCATTTCTAAGCGCCCAACATCCTATTGCCGTATTATTACTGCTTGTAGAATTTAGAGTTAAAGATTGACTGCCAAATGCTGTATTAAATGCTCCACTAGTATTAGTTTCTATACTTCTAAAACCGAATGCAGAATTATCATATCCTGCAAGATTAGATAAACCTGCTAAATTACCAAAGGCGGAATTATTATCACCAGTATTTGAATTTAATGCATTATATCCGTATTTTGTAGAAAAATCACTATCTTGTAATAAACTAATTGATTGTACAGCACTTAATTCATCGTCATTAGTTATATTTATTGATGTATCTTTAATTCCTTTTGCTCCATCATCACCCTGAAGAAGCATGTTAGCCGTCATATTTGCCGCAGATGTAACATCACCGCCGACAGATACCCAATCTAATGTTCCAGTTCCATTCGTAGTTTTTAAAACTTGTCCAGTGCTGCCTACAGATGCCGGTAATGTTATAGTATAGCTAGAACTAACAGGATCGGGGGGTATTAGCATAATTTCATTTGATCCACTACCAGGATCTACCAATGTTATTGCGGTTTGAATAGAAACATCACCGCCGTCAGCAGGTGGATCACCTGTATGATTTGTGACAACTGTATCTAAAGTTGTTTGATTAGCCGATGACCATACCGATGTCTTGCGAAAGTTATAAGTGGTACCTGATCGGGTCCATCCTCTGAAATCTGTTGAAATACTGGTCTCCGCTATAATTTCATTATGTAATGTTTCACCATGTACAGCAGAAGATATTGTTTTTGTATATATATAACTCATTTTTATAGCAATTATACATACTCAATTAATTAAAATTGGTTAAAATTTTAATTAATTTTAACCAATTCTATTCAATATATATGTAATATCCCAAATATTCAACTCTATACCATTATTACCTCTAACTTCTAATGTAATCTCTTTAATACCAGCACTTACTCCTTTAATTATGAACGGCTTGGACCATGCAAATTGCTGATCAGAAGGATTATTACCACTATGATCCTTTGGTTCTTGTCTATGTGTATTTAAATATGTACCTGTATCTGAGCCTAATACTATAGGTACCCCACTGACATCCCATGTAATGCGGCTTATAAAATCATTACCTGAACTTTCTAAGTTCCAACAATAGCTAAATGATAATAAATAATCTCCCGCTAAAAGTGTTGGAGTATTATCGACAGGAATATCTAAAAATGCACTTCCAGATGTAATATATGTAGTTGTGGTTAAATCTACAAAATAATTTATTAGTTCTGGAAATCGTGTTGTAGAACCTAATTCTCCATTTGTATCTATAATTACCATTTCAGTAGTCGTATCATTTGTAGGTGTAATACTATGTACACCAGTTGCTGTAATTCCACTTGTTCCTGAATTTAGTACAAGCGCGGATGCCCCTGTAGTATTACCTATTGTAATAGTTCGCGCGATGGCATTAGACCCGATATTTACTGCACCAGTACCTGCATTTAATACTAAACTTGTTGCTCCGGTATTATTACCTATTGTAACAGTCCGGGCAGCCGCTCCTGTTCCTATGTTAATCGCTTGAGCTACTGCATCATTTCCTATTCCAATAATTCCAGTACTAGAATTAAGTTCTAATACTCCTACGGAATCAATTAATATTTCATCAGTAGATGTTTGAATTAAACCACCAGTGCCTGATTGAATTGTAGTTGCTGCTATTCCGCTGGTGGAACCCAAAGTTACTGCGCCTGTACCATTTGGAGTAATATTAATAACACCATTAACATTAGTACTAGAAATAGTATTTCCATCAAGTCTCAAATTATCTACGTTAAGTTGTGTGATTCCACTGAGTGCGCCGGAAGTGTCGATTATAGCTGTACTTTGTTTTATCGTCTTACCACCTATTCCATCAAATAGAGCAAGTCTATTATCCGTAGAAATACCCGTAGAACTACTGACTGGCAGCGCTTGCGATCCTAATTGACCGTCAGTATCCACGATCACCATCTCATTTGATCCTGCACCAGGAGTGACATTATAAATTCCAGCAATGAAACAAAGATCTTGAAATCCACCAGATTGTCCCAACCGTATTGTTCCCATGTCGCCCGATATCCCAGGATTCGCAATCATGATGTTTCTTGTCTCCGTTCCTAAATTCAAGTTATATCCCGCTGTAGTGCCAATTCCGATATTACTGTCTCCCGTTTCAATTTGACCCAGAGCATCCTTTCCGATTGCAATACAATCGTTGGCTGTAGTTAGATCATTCAGACTTCTCACACCAATCGCACAATTACCGATGCCTTCAGTCGCTTTTTCCATAGCCTCGTCGCCTAGTGCCGTATTATTGGAACCAGTGCCCAACACGGCGCAACTGTGCCAACCAACAGCAGTGTTTTTTACACCCGCTGTAATCGATGCCAGAGCTCCATCACCAATTGAAACACATTTTTCTGCGGTAGTTAATGACGCGTGATTTCCTGCTGTATATCCATACCATGTATTTTCGAGTGTATCTTGAAGTAAGTCTACATATTGAACATTACTTAATTCATCGTCATTCGTTACCGTGATCGTGCTATCTTGTATTCCCTTCCCACCGCCGTCTCCCTGTAATAGTGTGTTAGCCGTCATGTTCGATGCCGCAGTAACATCTCCTGTAGGGATGGACTGCGATCCTAATTGACCGGCAGAATCTACGATAACCATCTCGTGTGTAGCAACAGGATTGGCAGGAGTGATGTTATGTATACCTTTGATGAAAGCACGTGTTTGTTGCCTTCCAATTCTGATTGTATCATTATCCAAATAATCTCCAACGAGTTGGTCTCCAATCATGATGTTACCAGATTGAGAACCATCTAATGATCCGCCCGCTATAGCACCTATACAAATATTTGAGGATCCTGTTTCTAAGAACTCCATACAACCCACCCCAATGGCGATATTCAAATTACCACTCTCCAAAAGATTTAACGCTCTTAACCCTAGTGCGACATTGGAAGCTCCAGTATCACAAGATTTTAAAGCTATACAACCAACAGCAACATTTCCATTATTATCGACCGCAGAGTTTAATGCTTGGTACCCTAGTGCAGTGTTTTTAGTACCCGCTTCGACAGATGCCAGAGCTCCGTCTCCAAACGAAACGCATTGTTCTGCGGTAGTTAATGACGCGTGATTTCCTGCTGTATATCCATACCATGTATTTTTGAGTGTATCTTGAAGTAAGTCTACATATTGAACATTACTTAATTCATCATCGTTCGTAACTGTGATCGTGGTATCTTGTACGCCCTTTCCACCTCCATCGCCTATTATAATCGTCTTATCGGTCATAGCTGCTGCAGCGGTAACATCTCCTGTAGGAATTGATTGAGATCCTAATTGACCATCGTCATCGATAATTACCGATTGAATATCTCCGGCTGCAGGAGCAACGCTATGAATCCCGCGAATAAATGCTCGAGTAATATAAGGTCCCACGACCCCCGTCCCGTATTCACCAACCCTAAACGTCTGGCCATCTGCAGCATATCCACGACATTTATATCCAATACAAATATTATTATCCCCCAAAATATCGCAACCAGTGTCATAACCAATCGCTGTGTTAAAACTCCCACTAATGAGACCACAAAGAGCATTCATTCCCACTCCTGTATTTCTTTGTCCTCCATTAATGACTTCTAAAGCAGTGTGTCCAATTGCTACATTTCTTTGACCTCCTTTCTTCAAAGTCCGATAGCCAACTGCTGTATTATAGCCATCACCAGTACCCGGGCGATCAACCATCGATTCAAACCCAATCGCAACCTGTTCTTTTCTCGTTCCTGATACACCATCAAGATTCGCATTAGCGAATCCGCCTATAGCAACGGTTGTATTTAGAGGAGCTACATTCACATACCTATTAGCTTGGTGGCCAATTGATGTATTATTCACGCCTTGATTTAGAGGCCTACTTTGATAACCAAAATGAGTGTTAGCATCGGCGGACGCTAATATATTTATATCTTGTATCGCACCTAATTCATCATCGTTCGTCACCGTGATCGTGCTATCTTGTATTCCCTTTGCTCCACCATCTCCCTGTAATAGTGTGTTAGCCGTCATATTCGCCGCTGCTGTCACTTCGACATTCGTACTATCGAAGGTGATTTCTCCACTTGTAGCATCATAGGTTAGAACTTTGCCAGAGGTTGTGCTATCCCGTACGGGTTTTATGTACAGTCCCGCATTTGGCGGGTTGGTGATTGCTGCGGTTGACGCGTTAAGCACTATCGTGTTATCTTGTGTGTTCTGCTGTGTTACGAGAGTAGTGCCTGTTCCAGCAGAATTTATAACGATGGAATGTTCACCTTGGTTAACCGATGCTGCAAATGGACCTACTGCTACCGCACCTAGCCCTTGTGAGTTATAACCTGCATTATTACCCAAACTGACGGCATAGGCACCCTGATTATTTTGGGCCGCTATTGCACCAATTGCTATCGCAAACGAATTTTGGTTAAGGCTTGCAGCGTTGTTCCCTATTGCAATCGCCTGGCCGCTCTGGGTAGTAGCACCCGCTGAGGTTCCCAAAGCTACACTATTGACTCCCTGTAAGGTTTTACCAGCTTCATAGCCTATACTGACGGCCCCAGCTGCTTGACCGCTATTTCCACTTCTAAGCCCTACGGCTATCGCATTGCTACCTTGACCAATTCCAGCAGACTCGCCGGCAAGCACCTGCGTCGCAGTGATTTCTAACCTGTCTAGGGTTGTTTTGTCTGCCGCAGAGAGAGATCCGTCGGTTGAACCGGTTGCTGGAAGAATTGAAATGATGGAAGTCGCTCCTCCGCTACTTATAATCGGTGCGGTTCCCGTCACGGCAGTAACAGTACCTAGTGTAATCGCTTGCGATCCTATAAAACCAAGTGCATCTATAATTACCATTTTATCTGAACCTCCCGCTGGAGTAATCGTGAAAACAGATGGCATTTTTATAATACCCTCTATTTTGGTTCCCCCAAAACCGGGTTGAAGGTAAATAGAGGATGTCCCAGTGGTTTTTAAAAATAGATTAGATGACGAGGTAGCCGATATTGTGCTTCCATCTACACGAATATTGTCGACGTCCAACTGAGCTATCCCGCTCAATTCATTGTCATTCGTCACCGTGATCGTGCTATCTTGTATTCCCTTTGCTCCACCATCTCCCTGTAATAGTGTGTTATTAGTCATAGTTGCAGCAGCGGTAACATCATTACTACTAGAAAACCATCCTAATGTACCTATTCCATCAGTTGTTTTTAAAATGTGTCCGCTACTGCCTACAGAAGCCGGTAATGTTATAATATAGCTAGAACTAACAGGATCGGGAGAAATTAGCGTAATTTCATTTGTTCCACTACCAGGATCTACCAATGTCATTCCTGTTTGACTAGAAATATCATCTCCTCCAGGTGGAGGGGTACCTGTATGTGCTGTTATTACACTTGTAAGTGTTGTAATATTACCTGAACTCCATGTAGTAGATTTATGAAAATAATATGTTACACCATTAGGATTTATACCTAAAAAATCAGCAATAGAAGTTGTTATTTCAGTATGTAATATAGTCAGAAGAATTGTTCCATTATTAATGGATGTTATATCAGATATTGTATGCGTATACGTTGTCATTATAAAGGTTGTATATATAGAATGAATAATTATTATAAAAATTTAAATAATCTTAATTAAGCAATTCTAGTTAGTATATAATATGTATTCCATATGCCTGCTAGTGCAGCGGTTATACCTGCGAATTGTGCTCCATAATCTAATAATAAAATTTTTGGACCTGCTGTAATACCGGTTAAAATATATTTCATAACCCAGTTGTATTGTTGATCTGTACCTGTATCTACTAAACCCCCGTCACCATCGCCACCACTTGTTCGACGCGGATCTTGAAAATGTGTTACATCATTTCCTTTAACATTTCCTAATATTACCCCGTCGAATGTAATTCGGCTCATAAAAGCCCTACTACCATTAGCACCACTACTCCAACCATATCCTACTTCTAAGATATAATCTCCGGCAACTAAAGTATTAGTTTCATCTAAAACACGATTTCCTCCAGGAACAGCCGTTCCTGTAAATATAGAAGTAGTAACATATTTAGTATTATCTTGTCTATAAAATGTTTCTTTACTTCCTAATTGACCATCTTGATTGATAATTACCGATTGAATATTTGCGAGAGGTGTAACGCTATGAATACCTCCGATCATGGTAAAGGTATGCGCATTACCTCCAATTTTAATTACATTATTATCACCAGAACTACCAGAATTTCCAATTATAATATTATTTGAATCATTTGTAGTTAAAGCACCGCCAGCACCAGAACCAATTGCAATATTACCATCTCCGGAAACCGAAAGAAATAATGCGCTATCACCAATAGCTACACTATCAAACCCTGACGTATCAGCTAATAAAGCGTCAGCCCCTATAGCTGTATTACGTGTGCTGGCGGTAATAGATAGAGCTCCACTCCCAAACGCTACATTTCTAATTCCACCAGAACTATTTCCGGCTAGGTAGCCGAATGCTGTATTATTATCGGCATCTGCTAACAAACTAATGGATTGAACACCAGCTAATTCATCATCGTTCGTTACCGTGATCGTGCTATCTTGTATCCCCTTACCACCCCCATCGCCTATTATAATCGTCTTATCTGTCATCGGTGCTGCAGCGGTAACATCTGCAATAGGGAGTGCTTGAGATCCTAATTGACCATCCATATCTATAATAACCATCTCATTTGATCCCGCTCCAGGAGCGATAGAGTATATTCCATGGATGAAAGCACTTGTTTGACTATCTCCTATAACTATTTTCTGATTATCACCATCAGTACCAGTATTTCCAATCAGAATATTATTTGAATCATTTGTAGTTAAAAAACTACCAGCTTCATTACCAATAAAAATATTATTTGAACCGGCAATTATAGCGGAACCGGCATAATATCCTAATGAAGTATTATTACTTCCAGAGACAAGTAGTCTTAATGATGATGAACCGCCTACAAAATTCTTATTACCCGTTGTTAAAGAAGCTGCTGCTGAGTCTCCTATAGCGGTATTATCATAAGATGATTCCCCGTTACCGCCGTTATTTTCCAATGATGCGTGTCCGACAGCAGTACATCTATTAACTATTTCCGAAAGATGCATAGAGTTTACTCCTATAGCTACATTTTGTTGTCCTTCTATTAATGAGTTTAGTGTTTGATATCCAACTGTAGTATTTGCACTGCCCGAAATTCCTAGTTTGAAATATTCATTTGGGTCAGAATATGTTAACGGAGCAACTGGATATGTAATAGAAGCATATGTACCATCTCCATCAAAATAATTACCTACTATTTGTAATGTATCTCCTTGTAATATCGCACCTGCTTCTGTATAAGTAGCAGCGAACGCGTGTTCTAACCAGTCAAATCTAACACTATATTCAATTATTTGAGGATTAGTATTTCCACTACTAGCAAACTCAATAACCGGACCTGTTATTGGAGGAGCATTTAGATTACCATTTGTAGCGCTGACATCATTGTATTTCCATGTGGAATCTGTAATATTATATATTCCCGTGCCAATACTATTTCTAACTTCTATTGCTAAACTCCATGCGCCGTTCCACCCGCCAGCTGGTATACTTGGATTCACTGTTCTACCAACCACTCCTACATTCATTGCCACCGAACCAACTTCTGAGAAATTGCCTAAAATCTTAAATCCCATATATAAATAACTAGTCGTAGGCGTTCCAGTATTTTTTAAAAATGCATAAACGTTTTGTAGTTCTAATGTAGAAGTAGTATTATTAAATGCTACAGGAACTTCGCGACCTTTCCATTCGCCTACACCAAATGACCCATCTATAGATGGGTCCGCGGTAGGAGTAGTATTTAGTGCCGATAAAGTGGATGAACCTATTGAAGTATTATTACTTAAATTAGTACCCAGAAACATGGAATTATAGCCTACAGATGTGTTATTTGAACCATCGATATTATTTTTTGATGCACTATGACCAACAGAGGTGTTATTCGCACCACTGGTATTCGCATTCAATGCTTCATAACCCATGGCAGTGAGATTACCATTACCTGTAATTAATCCGGCCCCAAGGGCACCCGATCCTATCGCAGTCAGCTGATGTACTTCTTCAGTGTAAGTACCCAATGCATTTGTACCTATTGCCACACAATCATCTGAAAGTGAGGTGGCATCCATCGCATTGTCCCCAATTATTGTATTTCTATTTCCTGTGAACAATCCGGCGCCAGCATTTGATCCAATGGCAATATTGTCATCTCCAACAATATCAAGTCCTGTTAAAGCATTATAACCTATCGCTATATTTTCAGCTGTTGTGCCTCCTATTAGGTCCGTTGTCCCTAGAGCATTTGTGCCAATAGCTATTATATATTGCCCGGCAATATGTGTCTTTGTTTGTGCGTCACCTAATCTAATAGTATAGCTATTACCTGTTACACCTGTATTACCAATATTAATATTATTTGAATCAGCTAATGTATGAGCAACTCCGGCCACATAACCAATTGCAATATTATACTCTCCCGAGACTATAGACTGACCCGCTCCCGATCCAATAATTGTGTTGAATTTTCCGGTGGTAATGCTATTACCTGTGCGCCAACCAACAGCTATATTTTGATGTCCGCCGGAAGCTATATTTTGAAGTGCTCCTTCACCGAATGCTACAGTAGATGTAGCGCCCAATGCATGTCCTGCGTCAAATCCATACCATGTACTATTACTTGGATCGGGCGTTAATGTGATTGATGCCAATCCGCTTATAACGTCAGCATCATCTAACAATGTAGCTGAATTTTGAATAATTTTTCCAGTAGTCTCGTGCCATCTGACAATTGCATGATCCGTGGAATTTCCAGTCCCGGGTCCAGAAACATCACCTATTATAGTTCCTGATCCAACCGCTGAGCTACCCATTTCTCCAGTTGTTGAATCTATTACTACAATTTCAACATTACTAGCCGGCGTAATATTTGCAACACCTGCTAAAAATGTACTGGTATGAGTAGCGAATGTACCAATACGAATAGTTGCAGATTCAACAGCTCCAATATGTTCAATATTAATATTATTTGAATCAGCTAATGTATGTAGATTTCCGGAATCCTTTCCTAGAAATATATTATTCGTTCCGGTAGTAAACCCACCTGCATTAGTTCCAATAATAGTGTTATTAGCACCTGTTGTGATAGTAATACCTGATCGATATCCAATAAGTGTATTATTATCACCCGTTTCAATTACAGCCCCGACTTGCGATCCCAACATTGTGTTGCGTGATCCTGTAGTTAGAACTAGACCCGCATTATGCCCAACTACAGTATTGTCAATAGACTCATCGGTACCAGTCGGATTCATAGTAGAAAGTGCATTGAATCCAATGGCGGTACAGCGATAGCCTCCATTGATAGTTCCGGGTTTTAATTTAAACAATGTTTCATATCCTAATGCTACAGACTGTAATGCCGTTCCGGCTGCGGTTTTATTTGCGTTATACATTGATCGATGGCCAATAGCAGTAACGCCGGTTTGAACAAGATTTGCCGTAAAAGTATCTGAACCAATTGCAATATTGGCAGTACCACTTGCGTTATTATATAAAGCTTCAAAGCCCAGAGCTACATTATTATTTCCAGTTTCATTTAGACTAAGTGATCGATATCCTACAGAAATATTATTTTGACCACTATTTGCTGTTACGCCATTGCCGCGAAAAGATTGAACTCCTACACCAACATTATTTTGCGCAGTTGCTCGTAGACCTGCTTGGTATCCAACCATAGTACAATCATTTTGTGCAGTCATATCTCCCAATGCATCCATTCCTATAGCCGTATGACGATGACCGGTTGTGATTACATCACCTGCTCCATATCCCATAACGGTATTATTGTTACCTGATGTTATTAGTACACCCGCCGAATGCCCCAATGCTGTATTATTTATGCCGCCTAAATTGGCATTCAGTGCCATGTAGCCAACCGCCGTTAAACCTCCTGTACCTGTGATTGCACCTGCCAATGCACCCGATCCTACAGCAGTCAGTTCATTAACTACGGTATTGGCAGACAAGGCGTTGTTGCCGATAGCAACAGTATTATCAGCGTCTGTTATGGCCAAACCAGCATCGTGACCTACGGCAACATTATTGATACCATTGAATAAGGCAGTCAGGGTATCAACGCCTACAGCCACATTTTCATATCCACCTGAACTTGCAGACAATGCACCTGAGCCTATCGCAGTATTCTGACCTCCAGCAGTGGCGACTTTCAGCGCTTGATATCCTAGCGCCGTGTTAAAATTGGTGCTTATGGTGAGGGTTAACGCGCTTGTACCTATAGCAGTGTTTCGGGTACCGATGGTGTTTTTGTTAAGGGCCTGAAAACCCACCGCGGTATTTCCAAAACCCTCAGTATTGGATGAAAGAGCGTCGAAGCCCACCGCGACATTCTCTATACCAGTAGTATTATCTTCAAGTGCGTTGGTACCCACCGCGGTAAGTTTCGAGATAGTGGTAACTGACGAGAGTGCATTATAACCTATGGCAACATTTTCTCCTCCGGCAGTGGCGAGAGTAAGTGCACTTGCGCCTATTGCTGTGCTTTGGCCGTTTGTGGTAACAGCCAATGCCTGATATCCCATCGCAGTGTTATAATTGGCTATAGAGGTAGTTGCCAGTGCGCGGTGACCCACGGCGGTATTATGTTGACCGCTGGTATTAACATTTAATGCTTGATATCCTATGGCCGTAAGACCTACGGCTGTAGCAGTAATTAATCCGGCCCCAAGGGCACCCGATCCAATAGCTACCAGCTTATCTACTTTTTCAGTGTAAGTACCCAATGCATTTGCACCTATCGCCACACAATCATCTGAAAGTGAGGTGGCATCCATCGCATTGTCCCCAATTATTGTATTTCTATTTCCTGTTACCAATCCGGCACCAGCATTTGATCCAATGGCAATATTGTCATTCCCTAATGCAAGACCAACTGGAACAAGTCCTGTTAAAGCATTATAACCTACCGCTATATTTTCAGTACCAGTTGTTGTTACACTATCTAGAGCATTTGTGCCAATAGCTATTCTATATTGCCCGGCAATATGCGTCATTGTTTGATCTGACGATCCAATTCTCATAGTATTGCTAGTACCTACAACACCAACATTACCAATATTAATATTACGGTCATTAACACCTGTATGAGCACTTCCGGCCAGAAAACCAATTGCAATACTACGCGTTCCTGAGACCATATTACTACCTGCTCCTGATCCAACCGATGTGTTGTAGTCTCCTGTGGTAATCGCATTACCTGCTTGATAACCAAAAGCGGTGTTATTAAGTCCACCGAGCTCTATATTTTGAAGTGCCCCTTCACCGAATGCTGAATTAAAATCGGCTCCCGATGCATGTCCTGCGTTAAATCCATACCATGTACTATTATCTGTATCTTCTGTTAGAGTGATTGATGCTAGTCCACTTATAATTTCGTCATCATTTAAAACTGTATCTGAATCTTGAATAATTTTTCCAGTAGTCTCGTGCCATCTGACAATCGCATGATCTGTAGATGAGGCGGGCCCAATTACATCACCTATTGATGAAAATATAATTGGTGTCTGATTTCCTTTACCAAATTGCCAATCACCCGTATCATTAGATCTTATAATTGATACATTAATTTTTGTAATTGTTCCTGCAGCTATTGTATCAGTAACAAATTGATTATTTGTAAATTCTTCTATAGTCGCAGTTATTCCTATACCTCTAATAGTTAATATATTTGCTCCATGAGATAAAACCTCATATATTCCATTATTACTGGAATGATTAGCACTATCAATAGCAATTATATCATTAATTGTAAATGTATTGGTTCCATTAGTTATTACTGTTGGGTTTGATACTGCAATAATTCCTGCAGTAAAATTTCCATTAACCGTATCATCTGTAGTTGTGGGTAAATATCTAACTGTTAATCCTCCTGATTGAGCTACGTTTGTTATATAATTAGAATTATTATGAATATAATTTGAAGATATTAAAACGTTCTCAGATTCAGTACTTGTAGTCGTACCTTTAACAATCAAATTTCCTGTTATTTGAGCATCACTATCTATCTTAACAAAATTTGTAAAAGGATTTATTTCTATATCGCCTACCGTTGAAGTAATTAAATTATTATTAAATTGAAGATCTCCCACATTTAATTGAGTTAATCCAGATAAAGCACCAACGTCATCCAATAATCCTATACTATCTAGTAATAATTTTCCCGTTGTCATATCCCATCGGGCAATAGCATTATCTGTAGATGAGGTTGGTCCAACTACATCACCTATTGTAATATTATCATAATTGGATGAGGTGATATTCCATCGTGATACGACATCATTAACAAGACTTAAAGATTCATATGGATTAGTTAATATTTTAGACGTATCATTATTAATTGTATTTCCAAGAAACGCATTAATCGTAATGTTGTTAATCGATGCGTTTCCTGTTAAATCTAGAATAGTATATGTTTTTTGTTTAATTTTTAATATTTGCGGTAAATTTATACTAATAGCACCAGCAATTGTATCAATACATAATATGCTATCTTTCACTGTCGCATTATACGGAGAATCGACTGCTGATAATAATTTAATTACTGTGCCGCTTGTAACTGATAAATAATGATTTTGTTCTACCATATTTTTGTAAAGCTACTTATATGATGAAAAGAATAAAAAATATAATTTTTAACAATTATAAATTTTGTTCTTATATTCCACTTTCTCGGGGAGTAAAGCCTCTTGACTCCGTACGGAGCTAGGAAGCGGGATATAAGGATAGTAAAATTTTTGTTAAAAACTGAAATAGATATTATAAATAATTAGTCACATTCATTTTCATTCAACTAAATGAATAAGTTGATACAGCAATTGGAAGAATTGGCTTTGAGTTCTAATATCGCGCAGAAACACTCTAGTGTAATTTTTAATAGTTTTACCACACCGATATGTTTTGGAGTAAATCATAGTATTTCATGTCTATCTGGATTTGACACTGTGCATTCTGAATGTGCGTCAATCGATAAGTTACTTAAATCACGTATTAAACCGTGCGTTTTATAAGCGCCGAAGATTAAAAATATTGGTAATTAGAGTTTCAAATGGAAAACTTGCTAATTCTAAACCGTGTATTCACTGCATTGAATTGATAAAATCTGTTAACATATACAAGGTATACTATTCAACGGGCGATGATAAAAATCCGATAGAATCGTGTTTGACAAAAAAAATTACTAGTACGCATGTAAGCGCGTACTATAGATATTCTTGAGAATTATTTTTTTCGGAGCAGAGATGGCAATATCAGTCTCAGAAAATGTAGATTTGATATTTTTTCTGTACTAACAATATCGTTATAAACATCAAAATATATTGGACTTGTATAGAGGAATATTATTGATATTATGTCCATCGGTATATGTTGTAATAGTAGTTGTTTTATTTTTTCAGTACATAGAATTCTAGATATAGAGGACCAATCCCATTTCATATCAATATGCTGTTCAACAAATTCGCATGTTAAGTAAAGATTTGAGGAAAATCCCTCCGTACAATATTCGCTTCTTGTTCTGTAGTATTTAAATCGGTTTAAAGAAAAAATAATTATTTCTATTGAATGACGTATCAGATAACATACTGAAAATAGGGTCTCTCCAACCCATAAGGTTTAAACCTATTATTTTTTGAAATTTTTTCTGTACTAACAAATACTATAATAACAACTGCTAAGACTAATATAATTAACCCGATTATAATTGCTAATGAATGATCTTTAATATATTGCATTTTTGATGTTGGTTTTATGATTATGAATTCTTCGTTTACATTGGGGTCTATCACGTTTTCGGAAACCATATCCCATCTACGTGGTACAGCGGGAGTATATTCTGTTGACGATGTGTTTTCCATTATGTATGAAATATAAAAATAAAACTTATAATTTTTACAACCTATATAGGGTCTATTAGAAGTGTTTTATTTTTATATTATTCCTGTGTTTCACCGAGTAGTCGCTCGTGTTTTTCCATTCTATTTCTAACAACCATTTACCTTGCACCGATGAGTCTTATACATTCTTAAATGAGATGGTATAAAATTGTACATCTGGGTAATCGGTATATTTAGATATCGTTTAAAGTGAATCTTTTCATACATATATCCATGCGGACCAGTGGCCATAGGCGATGCTAGCTATTCGGATTCCGAGGAATTCGAGGAATTCTTGTAATATTTGATCAGCCTTGCCATTAACAATCGGTATTTGTGCATTCAAGGTGAATGCCGGTGCAGAGGTTAAAGTATTTTTTTTGAAATATTTTTAACGAATGCCAACATTGTATCGTAACCTTTATATCCTTAACTTTTATAAGTTTTAAGTGTTGTTTATTGAATAATGCTTATAAATTATAACCTATGGATATGCAATATCAAAGGTTGTGTTACCGGTAGTAGTCCCATCGGCAGATCCTCGTTGATCGGTTATAGTAGATCCAACACCTATATTAACATCTCCATCGCCCATTCTCCACCAGTGTAAAAGGCTACTATAAGCAGAATGTGATGATAAATCTGTAGGTCCCGCACTATATAATTCTGTTACTTCTGAATTGGTGAGTACACGATTCCAGATTGAGACGTCATCAATATTACCATCAAATACACCTGGTATAATAAATGTATCCTGGCCAATTCTATGATCTGGTCCAGTTTGACTAGAAAATACAGATGATGACCATGCAGGGGATCCGGTAGTCGCTTGTTGAATCCCATCAACATAAATATCAATATTATCATCACTCACATTTATTATTCCAACAATATGGTACCAATTAACTGTGCTTGTAAATGTGGAGCTTGTAACAGCATTTTGCAGTGGAGTTAAACCAAACCAATGTGATCGTCCACCCACGGAAATAGTATTGTCAGCTCGTATGTCCATTAGTACTTTAGAAATTTCATTTACAATTGTAAGTTCTATTATTGTACCAATTGCTCCAATCGAGGACCTTAATATCCAAACGGACATAGTTATTGCTCCTAATCCACCTAATCCGATTGCTACCGATGATGGTAAATCAACATATCCACCGGTGAATAATTGAGAATATTTATTAAAAGTGGGTGCAGAATCAACTTCAAATGATGTGGCACCTGAAGTTGTTCCATGGGCAGATCCTATTTGATCAGTAATAATTGAATTGTTCCCAATATCAATATCATCATCACCCATGCGCCACCAATGTGTAAGATTTCCTGTTACCGAATGAGTTGCTAAATTTATAGGTGTTCCTGTATTATAAAGTTCTCGTATTTGCGTAATATTAAGCGCCACATTCCAAATCGATATTTCATCTAAATGACCGTTCCATGTATTAGAAAATGTGCCTGTATTTCCATCGCTACCAATTGTAGAATTACCGGTTGGTACATCTAACAGATCAGAAGTAGTGACAGTATTTGATACTGCGTCATGATAAAACAAATAGTTACCAGGAACAGTACCTCCTCCATCGTGTGTAATTACTATATGATTCCAAACATCTAAAAATCCAGTCGGTGCAGAAATTAATGGAGCACGAAAAGTACCCCATGCCGCGTCATCAGATCCCCAAGTTACATCTAAATAACTACCATTATTAGAAATAAGTACCAAGTAATAGGAATTATTAGTTAGTAACTTTAAAACGATGGGATTCGGTACTGAAAAATCGGGTAATTTAAACCAAATGGATATTGTATGAGCTGCACCGGAAGTAAGAAATTGTGAAGCACCAAGGTCAACATATTCGTTACCTCCAAATAAGGTGGAATATGCATTAAATACATATGGTGTAGTTGTTAAAGATGCACCGGGGCCTGATGTAATTTGTGTAATTCGTACCCAATCGATGCCAACATATGGAACCGTTGGTGTTTTATAATTATTATTTGCATCTTGTGTACCGACAGGGGCGGTTCCTCCATCAAATCTCACACCAAATCCTATATTTGCAGTGGAATCAGGCAATGTCGTTATTGAGGAAGTAGATCCTTCATCTATATCATTCACCAATAATGTTATGAGCGGGCTGTATGTCGTAGCCGCTCCGGTTAATACTTCATATCGCAATTCTGCTCCAATTTTATACCACGTATCCGCCGCAACGTCAGTTGTATCACCAGTTACCGTTGTACCAACGCCGCCTGATACGGCGATCAATCTAAATCGTGAAGAAAGAGCGGGGTCAAATTCTATATAAAATCCGTTTTGATGTCCTGTCATCGGTGATGGAGTTAAAAATCTATCACCCCATCCAAACACGGCACGTTCGATTTGCGTTGGTGTGACCCGTGAAAATTTAACTAACCATTCTATTTTTAATGGTCCTGGATCCGGATCTGTTGCGACATGTGGCACATTTAATACGTAGTTCCATATAGGTTGTAATTCATCAGCATCTCCACCAAATAACAAAGAAGCGAATGTATTGGATGAATTTAATCCTAGTGTGTCAAGTGTAACAACACCTGGATGACCCGGTTCTGCGCCATACCACCGTATTTGATTAGGACTATTACTGTAACCTATACCCCATCCAATACCTAAATCAAGTGATGACGCTGATTGTATCATAAAATGTTCCCATAAAATTGGATATCCAACCCCTCCTGCCTCTTGTATTAGTGGGTCTGTATTTAATACAGTATGAGTGTTTGTATGAGGACTGGGATTATTTGGAAACGGAATGACATCTTGAATATCGTCTGCTTCCATATTTACCATTGTTAAATTATTAGATCCTTTTGAGTCGAATAAAGTAGGATGTGTATCACCATCTCCTAGTTTCCACCAGGCTTTTAATTCATCATTAATAGTATGTGTTAATAAATCTACGGTTTTTACTGCTAAATTAGCTGCTTCAATATCTGTTATTGCGCGATTTACAATTGATAAATCGCATAAATTTCCTCGCCATGGAGTGTTAGTATCTATTCCACCATGCCATCCTATAACTAACCCAGGATGGCCCACTTCTACATAATTAATATTTGGACCCACATATAACATCTGACTTACCCCATTTATATAAATAGTGATAGAGCCGCCAGCCCATACTGCAACAACATGCGTCCATATATCAGGACGAACTACAGGTTCTGATGTAAATCTAACGGTTTCTGTAAAACCATCATCTACACCAAATGACATACGGTATGAGTTACTGGTAGCATTGTGTAAATTAGTATTACCACCAAGACCTAGAGAATATGCGCGTAACCATCCATCTACACCTACACCGGGAGTTTGAATCACGCGTGAAAATATGAACGCATTATTATCAGGTTTTACCCATACTGCTATTGAAAAATCTTCAGTTAAATCTAATGAAGGCGCGGGTGCATTTGCATATTCGTCAACCCCATCAAAATTAACCGATTTAGTTAAGAAAGATGCAACTGATTCTCCTGATAATATATCTCCTGACGAAGGAGTATTAGATGAATTATCAAAACTACGACATTCGCAACATCCAGCTTTCATTCACGAGTTTTAATTTTTTATATACAATTGAACAAAGTATATATGGCTCTATAATATAACAATATTAAAAATAGAACATATCATATATAGAACATATCATAAATATGAATTGCGCAAAATTTATAGTTTACGAAAAAAATCTTCCGTTTACCAAGAAAAGAGAATCTGAAGGGGAATTTGACCATAGTATAAGTATAGGTAATACTCTTACATATCGTATAACAGGTATTGATGCAGGGAATAGATATGTTTATAAATTTAAACACTATAATACGTTTGAGTCCACAAAAACAAAAATTCCTAGCGGATATAGTATAAGGAAATTTCCTGCCGGATGGATACAGAAATATAAATGTGGAACTAAAATCTTAATTAAAAAAGGTAATATAGTACATAAAAATGCAAAATTATATAGAATACATGATAATGGTGGCAGACCATTTGTGGTATACATCAATAAATCCATTTCATTTAAACAACGCGTACATATATATAAAATACCCCCTAATACATATTTTCCACACAACAAAAATTTAACTACCCGTTCCGCGTTAAATCGACAGTATTATACATCACTGGTAAAAATATATAATGCCGATAAAGTGTTCATAGGAAAAAGTGTAAAAAATAAAATGACTTGTTTTAATGGCTGTTATGGACCTAAATTCAACGGGAATACAATATTATTGCGAATTGGAAAAAAATACGTTTTTATAGGTCCCGAAATACTAGAATTTACGCCTCCTGAAGAAATAAATATGTATTATTCTAGCATTGGAAATAGTGATGTTCCATACCCGGTTGCATTAGGAAAACAATATGTGTATTTCATTATAGAACATGCATATTTACCCAGAATTGCATTTTGCCCGAAAATAGACTGGAGCGATGCTTATACGGAATTATATACACGTTTGTATTATAAAACGGATAAAAATTGGAAAAAAAGATACCGTAGAATTATAAGGTTTAAGACTATTCAAAAACGAATTTAATTTATTTCTATTTATGAAATTGCACCTTAAAAAATAAAATAGATTAGTTTAATATTTATATTTTGCATATACTACTATTACCGACACATTTTTAGGAGAATTTTGTAGCTGGATTTCACTTTCTTCAACAAAAACAATTTTGTCTGGATTTTTAGAGAAGACAAGTATTTCGTTGTTGGGACATTTATGATTCAGAATTCTGTTTCATGGTGGCGTTGTATACATCCACGCAATACACCAGCCGATCGTTTTGTTCCTGCATGACCTCTTGTTTGAATTGCTCGTACGTCATTTCAACATAACCCCCTTCACCATCCGCCGCGGGATAAATATTTTTGTATGCGTTTTGAAAAACTGCAGAGTCACGAATGAGAAATGTCATTGTGGGGTTATTAATTTTATATAATTCTGTACATAAACTCATACTGCAGATTTAAAAAATGCTGAGCACAGTAGAAATGCAACGTACTTACGAACGTGGACATTGGGATGGTGTCTTGGAACAATTGAATCAAAAACGAGAACGTCTTGTCGATCCGAATTGGTTTCTACCACCTACAACGATGAAACGTGAAATCGCGACTCCGGACTCTCCGTACAAAGTTGGTTTTATAGATGGTATCATAGGTATGGTAATTTTTACCACCTATGGGAAAAATTCAAGGTTCGATTTGAATACATCAATTTATTCATGTATTTCTTGAAATACGTTACCTACTTGCTTGAACACAGTTACCGACATGTATGAATCATTTAGGCCTTCCCACACTGTTTACGTGAATTCGCCCGGATACTGATTCGTGTATCTGTTCGAGTTGTATTTTGCTCGATTTATTTTTTTTGTTAAAAATTGAATAAATAAGAATTATAAATTATCCAAAATACATCCCAGGAAATGGAATTAAAGCAATCCATGCGATCTGATTTGATGGAGTTTAAACCCGTGGTTGTCATCCGCCATCGATGCTTTGAACATCATATTTTGTATTCCTTGGAATGCGATGAAGCCAAGCAAAGTCTGGCTGAATTTGATCGTCGCAGCCATGAGCAATTTAAATTATGGTGCGAACAAACTGGAGCTGAATACGACGGGCGAGTGATTGTAGGATTTGATATGGAGTGGATTTCATGGCGACGTTTAGCGTTCGATCATCGAACTTACTCTGACGATGAAATTGCTAAATACAAAGCTCATGTTGAAATGCCATCCAAAGTTGCGGTGTGTACAATTCAACTTGGTTGCGAAGACATGTCGTTGGTATTTTGTCTACCAGCTATTTATGCAAATGATCATGCAGGAGAATCTCCCTCGCTACCAATACCATTATTGAAATTTCTGAGCGGACCGATAACATGTTTCGGTGGACATCGTGATTTGACAGTGTTGCGGGATAATTACCCCGGTGCATCATTCGACTGTGAAATGTGGGATCCGATGATTACACTCAAGAGTATGGGTGCAGAATACACTAATCTTTTGGCGATGGCAAAACTACTTCTTGATTTCGAATCGGACAAACAGAGACCTGATATTAATTGGATGGAAGCTGGATATGATCGATTGGTAAGCGCAGGTGAAGATGCGATTTTGTCATATCAACTTCGTAATGTTATCGAAAATCCAGACCCTTCTGCGCAAGATTTAACATGGATTCTTACATGTCACGATCAGGATAAAAATCGACAAGTTAGAATAACACATGTGAAAGATTGCACCAATCCAATCATACGAAAAGTAATGTTAAAATTATCTGATGTTGATGATGGAATCGCAGAAAAAGGATATACGGGAGCACTTGCCACATTCTTAGCCACTATGAAATTACCGAAAATGAAGGTGATCAAACGAGAGATCGAAGTTGCGGTGCAATGGGAATGTACGGTTATGATTGATCTAATTTCTGACACACTCGAATCGACAACATCTAGGCCTACAAAAAAAGAAGCAACCAATGCGGCGGTTAAACAATTGTTATGCGATTCTCGATATCTCATTGATTGGTACTTGGTTTCTATAGGTGCGTCATCGTTTTGATGTTATTTTTTACAAAAAAGTCTGTAAGTATCAAAACGATGGAGTTATTTTACTTCGGTAGCATAGTAACACCAATGCTCTATGATATGCCAATTTTTCAAATTAAACACTCTCGAATTCGAGGTACCCGGCATTCTAGCGGAGCTAGAATTCGGACTGTTCGAGGATTTTGACCTATCTTTAAACTCACATGTTCTGTTTTATTGTTCTTTTTTCTGTTACTGTCATTGTATTTTCCTTTATTTATTTTTAATGTTTTTTGCTATGTTCTCTGATAAAGTATTAAAAATTGAAATTGCTATTATAATATATCAAACTACATGCAGTCGAATTTCCCGAATTTCCCGAATCCGAAACCCGACGAGTTCGGTATTAAACCCTTCTCGAGGTGCTCGGCATTCTAGCGGTTCGGATTCTAGCGGTTCGGATTCTAGCTATTCGGATTCTAGCTATTCGGATTCTAGCGAGCTAGAATTCGAGGAATTCGAGGAATCCGAGGAATTCGAGGATGGCAAGTTCAGCTATAGGAGAATTTCTACCGGATCTTAATGATGACATCATTAAATTGATCGCGAAGTTTACGTTTGGCGAAGAAGTTGAGGATGCTGCAGGAATAAAACTCCTTTCAGCCGTCAAAAACAACGCACGCAACGTCCACATCATCATTCGTCATTGGATCGACCAACGTGCTAACGTGAATGCTGCAGATAATACCGGTTGGACCGCGTTACATTATGCTGCAAATAACGGTCGCATTGACATTGCGCGGTACTTGGTTTCTAAAGGCGCTAACGTGAATGCTGTAGACGATGAAGGCGATACCCCGTTACATTTGGCCGTGCAGAACTGTCACGTTGACGTCATGCGGTACTTGGTTTCTAAAGACGCTAACGTGAATGCTGTAGATAATTATGATGAGACCCCGTTACATCATGCCGCGTATCTCGATCACATTGACATTGTGCGATTCTTGGTTTCTAACGGCGCTAACGTGAATGCTACAGACAATAAAGGCAGGACCGCGTTACATAGTGCCGTATATAAAGGTCACATTGGCATTGTGCAGTATTTGGTTTCTAAAGATGCTAATGTGAATACTGCAAATAGTAGCGATACTACCCCGTTACATTTGGCCACGCGGAACTGTCACGTTGACGTCATGCGGTACTTGGTTTCTAAAGACGCTAACGTGAATGCTACAAATGTTTACGATGAGGCCCCGTTACATCATGCTGCAAATAACGGCCGCATTGACATTATACAGTACTTGGTTTCTAAAGGTGCTAACGTGAATACTAAAGCTTATGGTGGCATAACCTCGTTACATAATGCCGTGCGGGGCAGTCACATTAGCTTTGTGCAGTATTCTAATATGGGGGCTGCATATTATGAAGGCGATACCCCGTTACATCGTGCCGCGTATAACGGTCACGTCGAAGTCGTGCGATTCTTGGTTTCTAAAGGCGCTGATGTAAATGTTATAGACAATGATGGTTTGACCGCGTTAGATTATGCCGCAAATGAAGGTCACATTGACATTGTGCGGTTTTTGAATTCTAAAGGCGCTAACAGAATAATAATGATGGTTTGATCGCGTTACATTTGGTCACAGAGTAGGGTACGGACATAGCTTCGCGCGCAGCTAGATTTCGACCATCGTTAAACTCACATGTTCTGCTTTACTGTTCTTTTTTCTATTACTGCCATTGTATTTTCCTTTATCTATTTCTAATGTTTTTTGCTATGTTCTCTGATAAAGTATTAAAAATTGAAATTGCTATTATAATATATCAAACTACATGCAGTCGAATTTCCCGAACAGCTAGAATTCGAGGAATTCGAAACCCGACGAATTCGACGATGACAAGTTCATCTCTAGGAGAATTTCTACCGGATCTTAATGATGACATCATTAAATTGATCGCGAAGTTTACGTTTGGCGAAGAAGTTGGGGATGCTGCAGGAATAGAACTCCTTTTAGCCGTCAAGAACAACGCACGCAACGTCCACATCATCATTCGTCATTGGATCGATCAGCGTGCTAACGTGAATGCTGCAGATAATACCGGTTGGACCGCGTTACATTATGCTGCAAATAACGGTCGCATTGACATTGCGCGGTACTTGGTTTCTAAAGGCGCTAACGTGAAGGCCGTAGACCATGAAGTCGATACCCCGTTACATTTGGCCGTACAGAACTGTCACGTTGACGTCATGCGGTACTTGGTTTCTAAAGGCGCTAACGTGAAGGCTGCAAATAATCTAGGCAGGACCCCGTTACATAAGGCTGCATATAAAGGTTGCACCGAAGTCGTACGATTCTTGGTTTCTAAAGGCGCTAACGTGAATACTACAAACAATAGAGGTGGGACCGCGTTACATTATGCTGCGGGGACAGGTCACATTGGCATTGTGCAGTATTTGCTTGATAAAAGCGCTAACATGGAGGCTGCAGACAATAGCGGTTTGACCGTGTTACATTATGCTGCAAATAACGGTTACATTGACATTACGCAGTACTTGGTTTCTAAAGATGCTAATGTGAAGGCTGCAAATAATTACGGCGATACCCCGTTACATAATGCCGCGAGGAACGGTCACGTCGAGGTCGTGCGATTCTTGGTTTCTAAAGCTAACATGAATACTGCAAACAATAGAGGTTGGACCCCGTTACATCATGCCACATATAACGGTCACATTGACATTGTGCGGCTCTTGGTTTCTAAAAGCGCTAACGTGAATGCTACAAATGTTTACGATGAGGCCCCGTTACATAATGCCGTGTGGAACTGTCCCATTGGCGTTGTGCAGTATTTGATTGATAAAAGCGCTAATATGGAGGCTAAAAACACTGACGGCTGGACCGCGTTACATTATGCCACGTGGAAAGGTCGCATTGGTATTGTGCAGTACTTGATTTCTAAAGGTGCTAACATAGATATTGCAGACAATAGAGGCAGGACTGCGTTACATTTGACCAGAGAGCGGGGTTACATGGACATAGCTACGCGCTTGAGAAGCGCTTTCCGACTTCGTCGGGTTCGGATTTCGACCTATCTTTAACTGTTCTGCTTTACTGTTCTTTTTTCTGTTACTACCATTGTATTTTTTCTTTAGATATTTCTAATGTTTTTGCTAGGTTCTCTGATAAAGTATTAAAAATTGAAAATGATATTATAATATATCACACTACACGAGCACACTCAAAATTAAAGGCCCTAGGTAATAGTGATTAAAGACCCTCGGATTCTAGCTGCACACTAAGTGCTTTCACCGCGGATTCCGAATAATTCGAGGAATTCGAGGAATTCGACGATGGTAAGTTCAGCTCTAGGAGAATTCCTACCGGACCTTAATGATGACATCATTAAATTGATCGCGAAGTTTACGTTTGGCGAAGAAGTTGGGGATGCTGCAGGAATAGAACTCCTTTCGGCGGTCAAGAAGAACGCACGCAACGTCCACATCATCATTCGTCATTGGATCGATCAGCGTGCTAACGTGAATGCTGTAGACACTGACGATTGGACCGCGTTACATTATGCTGTAAATAACGGTTGCCTTGACATTGCGCAGTACTTGGTTTCTAAAGGCTCTAACGTGAATGCTGTAGACAATGAAGGCGGAATCCCGTT
>Ga0310122_10000411_pt1 | contig 27319 bp, 27 predicted proteins | sample CB6_Bottom_1051__FD_203503 | JGI IMG/M metagenome (GOLD analysis project Ga0310122, IMG submission 203503) | Marine microbial communities from Western Arctic Ocean, Canada - CB6_Bottom_1051 | ecosystem: Environmental > Aquatic > Marine > Oceanic | place: Canada: Western Arctic Ocean | collected...
ATTTAATTGAGCTTACTGGATCTCAATCTATGATTATAAAGGATTAAAATATTTTATAGCCTGATTTTAGTTCCTTCGCCAAGCAGGAAAAGTTTCTTAGTTTTATCTTTATTATTACCATGTAGATCACAATTTGCTGAAATGATGCTATCTCTTATGTTTAAACCACCATCTATTTTACAATCAGTCATTATTATGGAATTTTCTATAACAACATCAGATGATATTACCGTATTATCACCTATACTTACATTAGGACCAATCTGAGCAGATTTGTCAATCTTACAATTTTTACCTATTATAGATGGTGTTATCACACTACTATCTGATCCAATGTTAGCTGATTTATCAATAATACAAGTTTGATTACAAATATGCTCCAACACTTGTCTATTTGCATTTAAAATATCCTCTGGAGTACCAGTATCTTTCCAGTAATCCGTTATTGTTTCGTAACCAATATTGTCATTTTGTTTTAATAAATTATCTAATGCATCTGTTATCTCTAATTCATTTCGCCAAGATGGTTTCAAATTATCTATAACTTCAAAAATTAGTGGCGTTAACAAGTAAATGCCAGTTACTGCTAGACTTGATGTAGGTTTCTTTGGTTTTTCTGTGATTTTTACAATCTTTTCATTTTCAACATCTGCAATTCCAAATCTGCTTGGGTTATCTACTTCACATAACAAAACTGTGGCATCATAATCTGATTTGTTAAAATTCTCTACAAAATCTGTAATTGGCTTTTGTATAATATTATCTCCAAGAAAAACAAGAAATTTATCATTATTTACAAACTCCTTACATAATCTAATTGCATGCGCAATTCCACTAGGCTCATCTTGTTCAATGTATGTGATGTTTACACCAAATTCTTTTCCATCACCATAATACTCTCGAACCTTATCTGCTCCTACACCTCCAATAATTATTGCTATTTCATTAATTCCTGTTTCTGCAATTGTTTCCAAACAAAATTGTGACATTGGTTTATTGGCAATAGGCAAGAGTTGTTTTGGTCCTGTATGAGTTAATGGCCTTAAACGAGTTCCATGGCCGCCATGTAAAATAATTCCTTTCATATTCTTATTTCAATCCTTATTTTTCCATGGAGTTTCACTGAAAACTTTATTTGATGTATTTACTCCCCACTCTTTATTTGTTTGATACCATTCAATTGTTCTTTTAATCCCTTCTTCAAAAGTAACTTTTGGTTTCCAATCTAATTCTCTACGAATCTTTGTTGAATCTAAACTATATCTTGTATCTTCGCCAGGTCTGGATGGTACAAATTTGATCAATTCTTCTGCTCCATCAATAATCTTCAATATACTATTAACAACCTGTAAATTATCAATTTCATTTGATGCAGAAATATTATATGTTTCTCCAGATACACCATTTTTTAAAACTGACATTATAGCTTCACAATGATCTTCAACAAAAATCCAATCTCTAATACTTTTTCCTTTCCCATAAATTGGAATAGCTTTGTTATTGATAGATAATGAAATGGCTTTTGGAATCAATTTTTCAAAAAATTGACGTGGACCATAATTATTAGTACATCTAGTTATAATTGCGTCAATTTTGTATGTCACTACATATGCATTAATTAGTAATTCAGCAGAAGCTTTTGTTGCAGCATAAGGACTTGATGGATTAAAACGTGTAAACTCTGTTGCACTACCCTTTTTTATTGTTCCAAATACCTCGTCTGTAGAAATCTGAATGAATTTTTTATTCCTATCTTTTAATGCTTCTAAAATTGTAAAAACCCCTCTAAAATTTGAAATTAAAAATGGATTTGGATCTGCAATACTTCTATCAACATGACTTTCAGCTGCAAAATTTATGACACAATCCACTTGAGGAATTAGTTCATCAAGTAATTTCCTATTTGTAATATTCCCCTTAACAAATCTATATCGCTCAGATTTTTCTAATTCTTTTAAATTATCATGATTAGAACCATCAACTTCTGCATCCAAATTGATTATTTCAAAATCATTGTAATTTTTTAATACATGGATGATAAAGTTACTTCCAATAAATCCTAATCCTCCGGTCACAAGTAATTTCATACAACTCGAAAATCTTCAATATTAATAAAATATTAGATCTAATGCTAGTTTGATTGGTTACAATCAATCTAAACTTTTATCCGCTTATTTATTCAGGAAAATTATGGATTCAGAAGATTATAGCATTAATCTACAAATACACACAACAAAAGACATCAATGATTCACATGTAAATGGGTCTCTTACGGTGATATGGCGTGATTATGACAATATCATTAACAATAATCCCAAAATGGTGTATATGAGTTCAGTTAATCCTAATGAAGTTAAAGGCCCACATACACATACAAAAAGAAATAGCTATTTTTCTTGTATACATGGAAATGTAATCTTCATCATCAAAAATCCTGATGGTTCTTATTCTGAAATTGAATCTAATCCTGAAAATGGAGTGATGGTCTTTGTTCCTAAAAATACTCCTTCTGCACATATCAATATCTCTGATGGAATTTCTAGAGTTATAGCATTGGCAGATATTGCATGGAGGCCTAATGACAATGAAATGGAAAATCTAACGTTTGATGATTATGACTGGCAAAAATGGAAAAAATAAAAAATTCTACAATATCTATTACTGATATTTTTTCTATAACGAACTTTCTAAAAAATAAAATTTGGTAATAATCTTAATTAATCATCGATTTTTTTTAATGTATTATTAAATGAAAAATTCAATTATATTTCTTGAAGGTGATATTGATAAAAAATTAATTAATAAAATTACTAATGATTATTCATCATCCCAAATTTTTACTTTAGATTATACATCACACAAAAAATTAGAATCTCTTTCCCTAAGTCATGACTTATCTGATGATGAATTATCTGATTCTGACAAAAAAGAAATAGACATGATTGTAACAAATCTGGCGTCAAATTGGCATAAAAAATTTGAAAGTAATCTTTCTTTCCATAATATCATTCTCCCAATAATGATTGAAACTGAAATGGTACTATTTCTTTCATCGTTGTACATCAAAATATTCTCTATTGATAAAATTCTTAAAAAATTTAAACCAAATTCTGTATTATCATCATCTACAATAAATGATTACATCAAAAAACAATGTGTATCATTACATTTACCATGTGAAACAGTTAAAATAACTAAAGACACTGAACTTCTTTTTGATAAAATTAATCTAAAATTTAATATCTTGGGCCTTCCAATTTCACTAAATATTTCTAGGAAAAAATTTTTAAAAATAAAAGAAATTTTTGAAAAAATTCTTTATAGTATATTAATAACTGATCTTACATCACCAAATAAACAAAATTCTATAGTTCTTTTAGATTTTAATACCGTTCAATACGAGGAACTATTATATGAATTATCTAAATTGGATAAGAATGTAATTTTAATTAATCAAAGAAGACCTGCAATTTGGAACTGGAAGAGTCTACAAATTATTAGAAATTCTAAACTTAAAGTTTTTAATTTAAATAAATTTCAAACACAATATCAAAAAATAATTAATGAATCAATAAAAAATTTTAAAATCAATTTTGATAATATATTCGATAATGAAACTCAGCTCGAAAACTTATTTTCAATTAATCAAATATCCTTTTGGAGTTCAATACAAAACTCATTTAAAAAAATTTGTTATTCACGCTTTTCCGAATCTATTTCTAGAATAATCTTATTTGAGAAATTTTTTACAAATTTTAAAACATCTGTAATTTTAGAATGGGCTGAAACTGGACAAGAAGAAAAAGACTGCCTATATGTTTCAAAAAATTTCAATATCCCCTCAATCATGCTTCAACATGCTAGGATGCCAACATCACCTATGTGGAAACCATATGGAAAATTTTTAGGTTATTTCACTGATCCACTTTTGAGTACAAAACAAGCTGTTTGGGGGGATTCTACACAAAATTATGCCATATCATGTGGACACAAAAAAGAGAATGTGATAATTACTGGAAGTCCACGACATGACAAATTTTTTAATTATAGTTCTAAACCCAATAAAAAAGGGATTATTCTTTTTGCAACTACTGGATGGGCTGGAGTTGCTGCTGAAACTTCTACTGTTAGATCCATGATGCAATTTGAGAATTTTGTTAAAACTGTGTTTGATGTTATGAAAAAATTTCCAGAAAAACAATTAATCATTAAACCTCATCCACATTCGGAGAACTTAGTTAACGCTTTAGCTATCTTTAAAAAACTAGATCCAAAAATTCAAGTTCTCCCTAATGCAAATCTAACCGAACTGATTGATTCATCAGAGATTGTTATAACCTTCACCAATTCCACAATTGCTCTGGAATCTATAATCTTGGGTAAACCAACCATGTCTTTGCAAATTGAAAATTGGGCCAAAGATGAGGAAATTGTAAAAATGAATGCTGTATTTTCAATATATGAAGAGGATGAAATTGAAGAAGGAATTAAAAAATTACTTTATGATGAAGATTTTAAAAAGGAACTTCAGGCAAATGCCAAAAATTTCTTAAATCAATATATGAAATTTCAAGGTGAATCATCAAGAAAACTTGCTGAAGAATTGAATAATTTTTAAATTAAAAAATTAATTTGTATTCGTTGTATAGGGTCTAACTATCCACATTTTTTTATTTTCTTTTGCCCTCTTTTTTTCATTATTTGATATTAATTCTTCTTCTAACTTCTCACCTTGTCTTATTCCAATAATCTTCTGTTTCTTAGAAATTTTATTTGCCATCGCTGAAATTTCATAATTTTTCATTTTTGGAATAAAGATTTCTCCGCGGTTTACATGTTCTAGACAATTTAAAATGAAATCTACAGCTTCATCAACATGGAAAAAATACCTCTTCATAGATGGATCTGTAACTGAGATGGGCAAATTTTTCTTTTTTTCCTCTTCCCAAACTTCAAAAACATTTCCACGAGTTTCAATAATATTTCCTAATCTGACAGTTGCAAACTTTGTAAGATGAAATAGATGCTCTCCTGCCCAACTGATTAACTGCTCACCTAATTGTTTTGTTGTACCATATAATGTAGATGCTTCAACTGCTTTATCCGTACTGATATTGATGAACTTTTTTGGTTTATCTTTCATTGCCATTTTTATCAAATTAATTGTACCATTGATATTTGCATCAACCGTCTCTATTGGATTAAATTCTGAAATTTCAATATTTTTTATTGCCGCCAAATGAAAAACTAAATCCACTTCATTTCCCGCCATGGAGACTCTATCTTTATCTAAAATATTTCCTAAGAGTAATCGTAACCTTGAATCATTAACTTCTTTACCTAATCTAAAAAGCATATGTTCATCGATATCTAATATTCTTACACTTTTTACTGGGTATTCTAAAATTTTTTTTGCTAATTTAGAACCTAGACTACCAGCTCCTCCTGTTATGAGTATGGTTTTTCCTTTTAACTCTCCTGCAATTTTTCCTTTACCTTGTTTTCTCTTTTTCATTTCTAATAGTAAAATTTTTAATCAAATTAATAATGTTACGTATCATTATAACGAGAAAATAGCGAACTTTATCAGGTAACAGAATTTCATATACTTATGAACTCTAGTTTCAGTCATAAAAAATCGCCAAAAATCTTTAGAAATCTTAGATTGATCAACCCCGACAAAAAAGTTGTTTATTGTAAAAAATGTGTCTTATCAAATCAAAGACCTAGAACAATGTTTAATGAAGAAGGGATTTGTGCTCCCTGTCTGTATGCAGAATTTAAAAAAACTGGAATTGATTGGGATAAACGGGAAAAAGAATTAGAAAATCTATGTGGTAAACATAGAAGTAAAGATGGTTCTTGGGATGTTGTTGTTCCAGGTAGTGGTGGAAAAGACAGTGCTTATGTTTCATTAATGTTGAAAGAAAAGTATGGAATGAATCCATTAACTGTTACATGGGCATCCTCTCTTTATACTGAGATTGGAAGGAAAAATTTTGATGCTTTTATAAGCTCTGGATTTGACAATATCCTTGGAACTCCTAATGGAGAAATTCATAGAAAACTAAGTAAAATCACTTTTACTGAATTTGGAGATAATTTTTTACCCTTTGCCTACGGACAAATAAGTTTCCCAATTCAGACTGCAGTTAGATATAAGATTCCCTTAATTTTCTTTGGAGAAGATGGTGATGTGGAATATGGAGGTAGTTTTGATAGATTTGACAAACCAAACCTTGACTTTCAATACACAATTAAAACAAAATTCACTTCTTTACCTCCAGAATATTGGAAGTCATTTGGAATAAAAAATTATGATCTAAAAAAATACAGTTTACCTTCATTAAAAGAAATTAAAGCAAATAAAATAGAAGCACATTATTTTAGTTACTATAATTTCTGGGATCCTCAAGAACACTATGATGTCTCAAAACAAAAAACTGGGTTTAAAGAAAATCCTGAGGGACGTTCTGAAGGAACTTATACTGATTATGCAAGTCTTGATGATAAAACAGATGGTTTTCATTATTATATGGCGTTCATAAAATTTGGAATTGGTCGTGCAACGGCTGATGCGGCTAATCAAATCAGAAATGGAGTAATTACAAGAGATGAGGGAGTAGATTTGGTACATCAATATGATGATGAATTTCCTACACGATACTTGAAAGAATTTCTTGAATATATGGAAATGGATATGAATTCTCTTAACAAAACAATTGATAAATTCCGTAGAGCAATTATATGGAAAAAAACTAGTGGACAATGGAAAATACGACAACAAGTGGCAAAACTGAAGTAAATAAAGCTGATGCGATTTATTTAAACTTGATATAAAATTGGATAAGATGTACATGGAAGAAAATAAATGGAAACTTCCTTTATACAAAATCTATTCAGATGATGAAGATGTCAATTTAGTTACAAAAATTATAAAAAGAGGAGAAAGATGGGCAATAGGTCCCGAAATTGAAGAATTTGAAAATGAAATTAAAAATTATGTCGGTGTTGATTATTGTTTGACACTAAATTCTGGAACATCTGCTCTTCATGCACTCCTACTAGCATATGATATAGGAAAAAATGATGAAGTAATCGTTCCCTCTTTTTCATTTATTTCTACTGCAAATTCTGTACTCTTTGTTGATGGCATTCCAAAATTTTCAGATATTGAAGACGATACTCTTGGTCTTGATCCAAATCTAGTCTCAAATAATATCACAGCAAAAACAAAAGCAATTATTCCAATGGATTATGCAGGACTACCTTGTAAAATACACGACTTAAAGAAAATATCTCAAGAAAATAATATTGTCTTAATTGAAGATGCAGCTGAAGCTTTAGGATCATCAATCAATGGAAAAAAAACTGGTTCTGTTGGAGATTCTAGTATCTTCAGTTTCTGTGGAAATAAAGTTTTAACCACTGGAGAAGGAGGAGCAGCAGTAACTGATTCTAAAGAAATTTTTGAAAAATTAAAACTTATTCGATCCCATGGAATAATTGACACAAAAAATTATTTTGAAAATCCACAAATAGCAAATTATGAAATATTGGGATATAATTGGCGAATGTCGACAATTACTGCAGCCCTTGGAATCTCTCAAATTCAAAAATTAGATAGGTTAATCAAATTACGAAAAGAAAATGCAAAATATATTACTGAAAGGATATCGAAATTTCAAGAAATTACTCCTCCTAACGTACCAGAAGGCTATGAACACATATACCAAATGTATACTATTCGATTAAAAAATCAAAAACTAAGAGATGGTTTACATGACTTTCTAATTAAAAAACAAATATTTTCAAAAATATACTTCTCTCCAATTCACACAACTAGTTTTTACAAAAGGAAATTCCCGACTGATAATACATTATTACCTATTACAGAGAAAATTTCCGAAGAGGTCCTTACCCTTCCTATGTATCCTAACATGACTAATGAAGAAAAAAATTTCCTAATTGACTCTATTTCGGAGTTTTTTGAAAAAGAATGAAATCATACAAAATATTAGCAATTATTCCGGCCAGAGGTGGTTCCAAAGGGATTAGGAGAAAAAATCTTCAAAAATTATCAGGTAAACCATTAATTGCTCACACAATTATCGCTGCTAAAAAAACAAAATCCATAAACAAAATCATCGTTAGTACAGATGATAAAGAGATTGGAAAAATCTCAAAAAATAATGGTGCCGAAGTACCTTTTTTGAGACCAAAACAAATCTCGAAGGATACTTCATCTACAATTGAAGTAATCAAGCATGCGTTAAAATTTTTACAGGAAAATCAATCTTACGTCCCTGATATCATTATTTTGTTACAACCAACTTCCCCATTAAGAACTAGTCAATTAATCACTAAAACAATTAACACCTTAAAAAAATCTAAAGCCACATCAGTAATCACTGTTTCAAAAATTACTAAACATCCATATGCATCATATTGGTTAAAAAATGATTTTCTTAAACCCTTTGAAAAAAACTTTACAAAATATTCAAGAAGACAGGAATTTCCAGATTTATTTTTCCCAACCGGTGCTGTTTATACATTCTGGTATGATACTCTAAAAAAATTTAATTCACTTCATGGTCCTAAAATTAAACCCATTGTTGTACATGATGAAGATATTGATATTGATAATCTCCGAGATTTATTTTTTGCAGAAATGATGTTAAAAAACTGGAAAAAATATAAAAAAAATTTAGTCTGACACTATAGTATAATTTTGAACACAATTTTTACAAACATTATTTTTTTGATAATCTCCAGTCTTATGAATTTCTCTTAGCTCTTTCATCTTATCATTATTCCATATTTCTTCTAGAGAATTTTCTTTCCAATTTCCTATAACAAGATCTACTGCATAAAAACTACAACATGGTAACGTATCTCCATTACTTCGTAAAGTAAGTCGTTTAAATGGTTCTGAACAATGAAACTTTTCTGGAATTGGGGAACGTTTTAAAATAATATCCTCACTCCTTTTTTCATCCTCAAAACGTCCTTCACCAAATGGATTTTGTAAGTGTTGAATACCAAGACTATCTACTTTATCCTTCCAATTACTTACAAATTCATCGTATTCATGAAAATTAATCTTACTTGTAACAAATGTCAATCTAATTTTTGGAAGCTTTTTGTTCATCTCCTTTCTAATATCTAAGAAATCATGAATATTTTGAACTGTTACGTCTAGATTTCCACCAACACGAATTTTATCGTATGTCTCGTTTGTAACAGCATCTAAGGATACATTAATTTTAGTTAGACCTGCTTCAATTAATTTTTTTGACATTTGTTTTGTTAGTAAAGTGCCATTGGTTGTGATTAATACATCAAGAATACCTGCATCAACAGCATATTTGATAAACTGATCTATATCTTGACGAATTAATGGTTCATTGATGTAACATAATCTAATGGATTTTGTTCCAATAGATACGGCTTCATCAATAACTTTTTTGTAATCTTCAAATGTAAACCAATCTTCTTTTTTTTCTGCGGTATCTTCCACTGCCCATGTACACATTGGACAACGTAAATTACAAGAATAATTAAGCTCAAATTCAAGATGTGGAGGAAATTCTGATTCTTTCTCTATCTTACAATACTTTTCCCAGTCTTCCCTGTATTGTGTCCATTGCTCATATCCTTTAATATTGATAAAATCTTGTTCATAATTATTATCAAAATAAAGATTTTCAGAAAGACCGCCGTCAAAACTCTTAGTTTCCAAATTCTCTCAATATTAAATTAAGTTCTAATTATATAATTAAGAGGATACAATGATACTACTTTCTAATGTCTTCTGAAACTCTAATTAGTTTAAGTAAATATTCTAACTCATTATAATCAAAACTCACATTATTATCAAAAAAGTTTTTTGTTTTATCAGATGTTATGTGAACTTCAATTATTTCAGCTCCTAAAATAGCAGCAGTTAATGGAGCCATAAAACTCGGGCTGTGATTAGAATAACCATCAAAATCTCTAATATTTTTAAAATCAATTTCTTTAAAACTAGACGGATATTTGGGTACACAATATAACCAGGAAATTTGTTTGTTAGAGAAAAATTTTGAATTCTTTGGAGTTATTTCACTACTGATGATAACCTGTTTTCCAGTATCTAGAACTTTTTTTATCAAGTTTGATTCTTTGTCTTCTAGAAGAGATATGCCATCAGCATGTCTAATTTTGTATCTCTTAACATACGAATCTAAAAAATCAACTGCCTCGTCATACATTGGAGTACAAAACCATTCAATACCAGAATCTAATGCAATTTTGTTTACTTGTTCAACATTATCTGAATTTACTGAACAAGTAAGTAACTTTTCTTTATCTGGATGGTCTGCTATTTCTTTTTCTGAAAATGCTTGTAATTTTACTGCATCACATCCAGCATTTTTTGATTTTTTAATCATTTCTTCTAATAACTCAAAACTTCCATTCCAATTTACACCGATTTCTGAAACAACAAAAACCATGTAGTAATCCTACATTCTAGTTATTTATGCTCTATGTTTTTAAGATAGAATTAAAAAATTATCATAAAGAAAAAAAACAATGAAACAAAAAATTTCTATTACTACTGGTACTCGTTCTGAATATGGAATTCTCCGAGAATTAATTAAAGAAATATCAAAAAGTAAGAAACTAGAATTATATTTACTAGTAACTGGAATGCATCTCTCAAAAAAATTTGGATATACAATTAATGAGATAAAAAAAGATAAAATTCCTATTCATGCAAAAATAAAGATGATCCCATCTGGAAATACTCCATATGATATGTCCGTATCTTTAGGAAAAGGCATTATAGGTTTTTCTAAAATTTTTAAAAAAATAAAACCAGATCTTAATGTTGTTTTGGGAGATCGTGATGAAGCATTAGCCTCGGCTTTAGCTGCATCTCACATGAATATTCCAAATGCACACATACATGGCGGAGAAATATCTCAAGGAATAGATGAGTATAATCGACATGCTATAACAAAAATATCAAATATCCACTTTGCTGCAACCAAAAAAAGTAAAGAAAGAATAATCAAAATGGGTGAAAATAGAAGAAACGTGATTCTTACAGGGTCACCTTCTATTGATGAAATAAAAATGTCAAAAATTTCTTCAAAACACGAGTTAGAGAAAAAATATCTAGTTGATCTTGATAAGCCTCTTTTCTTACTTATTCAGCATCCTGTTACAACTGAATTTGAGAAAAGTGATTTACAAATAAAAATGACACTTGATGCACTATCAAAATTAAAAAATCAAACAATTGCAATTCTACCTAACTCTGATGCAGGAAACGAACAAATTATTAATCAATTAAGAATTTTCTCTAAAAAATGTAATTTTCTAAAAGTATTTCCGAATTTACCACGAAATGATTATTTGGGATTTCTGAGATATTGTTCTGCGTTAATTGGTAATTCCAGTAGCGGTATTATAGAGGGTAGTTATCTTCATACTCCTGTAGTTAATATTGGAATTAGACAACTTGGAAGAGAAAAAGATGTAAATGTTATAGATGTTCCAATCTTCTCAAAATCTCTAATTCTTAATGCTTTAAAAAAATCTCTTAAGAAAAAAAATAAAAAAATAAAAAACTCATCAATTTATGGTACTGGTAATGCTAGTAAAAAAATTGTACAATATCTAGAAACTATTCCAATTAACCTACAAATGATTCAGAAAAAATTAGTCTATTAGTCAATGTTATAAAATAACACGAAAGGATTATTACATAATTAATTTAAAAATTTTATAGAAAAATAATCATGGACAAAAAACAATGGACAAAACCTATAATTAAACATGGAAAACTTACAAAATATAATTACATTGTTCAATATCCAGAAAATCTAATGATGGGAAAAAATTTTGATATCGGTACTTTTGTATATATCAATGCACATTATGGGGTTGAAATCCAAGATAATGTACAAATTGGTTCACATTGTGCTATCTATTCACACTCTACTATAGATGATAAAAAAGGTGATGTTATATTAAAAAAAAATTGTAAAATAGGAACACATTCTACTATAATGCCCAATGTTACAATTGGAGAGAATTCTATAATTGCTGCTTATTCGTTTGTGACAAAGAATGTCCCAAAAAACCAGATTTGGTCAGGAATTCCTGCAAAGAAATTAAAGAGTATTTGAATTCTAACTTATACAACTTTTTAGAATAAGAGATATTTTATCGTGATTATTAATAATTTTTATTCTGTTAAATTATGCTAGACTTTTTTAGTGAGACAAAAATAAAATGCTGCTTTAACAATATTTGATAACAAGAACGAATATGCTAATCCTATCACTCCTAGGAATTGTCCTAGAATGAATACTCCTGAAATTAATACTATTGTTGATACGATATTTATGATAACAACATAATTGCTTTTTTCATGGGCAAGAAATTTTGAGTTATACAATCCACTAATTGTTGCAGGTATTATTGTTAATGAAATCAACGGAATTAACTCAACTGATTCGTTATATTCTGAAAAAAAGATTGGAAGTATCTGTGGAACAACTAATATTCCAATTAATGCCAGAACAAAAGAAAATCCTACAGTAATAATCTTAATTTTGGTAGTGTTTACTCCACTAGAATCTTCTGGAATAGTATATTTTCTCACAATTTCAGGTACTAGTGTTAATACCATCAGAACTTGGATTGCTAAATAATAATTTCCAAGTATTATAAACCCAAACATTGGTCCAATAATCAATCTATCAACTTGATTATTTAGAACGACGCTAAGATCTATGAAAAAATTATTGGTGACAAATTTCCATTTAGTTTTTAAAAGTTGAAAGCTTATACTATGTTTCTTAAATCCTGAATAAATTTGAATTAGAAATGGCATAAATGATAATCCGATACCGATTAAGACTCCCTCCGGTCCAATCACATAATATAGAACTAATGCTAAAATAACAAACAAAATTTTCTGGAGTGTAAAATAAATAGAATATTCTCTATATCTTTTTCTTCCTAATAATTCTGAAACAGAAAGATTGTAAATTACTGCTCCTAAAACATAAATTGATAATCCAATGTTTGTAAATGCAATATACAAAACTATTCCAGAAATAATACTTGCTGTTATAGAAAGAAAGTAAATTGTAGACTCAATTTTGATTTTCTTTGCAACTAAAACTGTAATTGCAGCAGGTCCACCAATAAAAGATATTGATGTAGCCACACTCGCAATTGAAATGTAAAAAGCTAGTTCACCATAATTTTCAGCACCCATTAACGCTGCCAAATAAATCCAAAATATTGCTGCAATTCCTGAACCTGCTATGCTCGCAACCCCAATTGTACTGATATCTTTTAATCCCTTGATATTTCTAAAATCTCCCATTCAATTAAAAGAGAATTTCCGTTACCTGATAAAGTTCTCTATTTTGTCGTTATAATAAGACGTAACATTATTGTACTCTGTTTAAAAAAATAATCTATGTTTAAAGGGAAAAAAATTCTAATTACCGGTGGTACTGGTTCACTAGGTACAGCATTAACAAAGAAACTATTATCATTAGATGTAGAACAAATTAGAATTTTTAGTAGAAATGAGTTTAAACAAATTTCTATGGAATCTGAATTAAATGATGACCGACTAAGATTTCTTATTGGAGATATTAGAGATGAAAAAAGACTGATTAGAGCTACTGAAGAAGTGGATATTGTATTTCATGCTGCCGCCTTAAAGCATGTACCTAAAGTTGAGTATAATTCATTTGAAGCAGTAAAAACCAATGTGGATGGGTCACAGAATGTTATTGAAGCTTGTTTAGTTAATGATGTAGAACGAGCTGTGTGTATTGGAACTGATAAAGCAGTATCGCCATTGAATACTTATGGTGCAACAAAACTTCTCATGGAAAAACTATTTGTAAATGCACAGCATTATTCAAATCCCAAAATCCATCCAACAAAATTTTTTGCAGTACGATATGGAAATGTTTTTGCTAGTAGTGGTTCTGTAATACCACGATTTATTGACCAGATAAAAAAACAAGAAGAAATTACCATTACTGATAAAAAAATGACAAGATTCAGTATTACTATGGAACAAGCATTAGACTTTATCCTAAAAGCCACCGAAATTGGACGTGGTACAGAAATATTTATTCCAAAACTCAAATCATACTCTCTTGAACAAATTTACAGAGTATTATCTCAATTGGCAGAAACTAAAAATGAAAAAATTATTGGCATTAGACCTGGAGAAAAACTGCATGAATTACTAATTAATTTTGATGAGATGAGATACTCTTGGGAATATCAAAATCTATACATGATTCTAAACTGGCAATTTGATGAAACATATCTTAACACAAATTATCCTGGAATAAAGAAATTTGATAGCTCTGAAACGTATTCATCATATAATGCTAAACAACTAACAGATGATGAGTTAAAAAATAATATAAAAAATCTAGAACTATTATGATGTTAACAAATTTTGTATTATAATTTAAAACATTTACAATCTAAATTTTTGATTAGTTATCATCTAACTCTCTAATTAATTCAAATGCTTCAGACGCTTCAAATCCTGAAACCGTACCCCATCTCTTTGCTATGATGTCTAATGAATTAGCTGATCTTGGATGTGGAAATTTCTTAAGTTCTGTTTTGTATACCTGTATGGCTTTTTTCTTATAAGATAGTTCTCTTTTGATATCAACAAAAATGTTGGGTGAAAATGTATCTCCAAAATTCCATTCTGATGATGATGGAACTTCAAAACAAATTACTTTCTTAACATTTACTCTTGTACTAGGACGAGTGGCAGTAATAGTTGCATTAAAAATAGCTCTATGATCTACATTGATATCATTTTTTGTATGAGTATAAATCACATCGGGTTTGAATTTCTTAATAATATTTTCAATTGTTTTGGTAATTTCTAAATTTGAGATCGTATCCATCTCATTATCTGGGAAATTATAAAATTCTATATCATCTATCCCTAGAATTTTTAATGCACGTTTAGCATCTAGTCTTAATTTTTTAATCTGTTCTTCCATTTTTTTTATTAAGGTTTTATTAATTTTGTATTTTGTTTCATTTCTAAATTTATCCGAACGACGAGCAGCAATTCCAGTTGCAAGAAATACTACTTTGATATCATGTTTCTTAACTGATAATTTTCTTAACGTTCCTCCCATTCCCAAAACTTCATCATCTGGATGAGCAACAATTACTAATACTTTCATTCTATCACTGCTTCAACGCTTAATTTATTATTTTTGAGTTTTGCATGCTTGAAAATTATTTTATGCTTTCCTAAATTCAAAAATGCATTTGGATATGGATCTTCAAGCATTCTAATGAAATCATAAAGATATTTTTTTGAATGATCAAGTAAAATTTCACTATCTTTAGGTTGCCTTCTTTTGTAAGTAGAACTTCTTCCTGTCTGTTTTTTAGTTGTAAAATTGCTGGAAAGGATCTTATCTATAATCTCTAAATCATTCATTTTCATTCTCTCAACTATTTCGCTTATTCCTCCTTTAAGTGAAAGAGTCCTCTTCATAATTATTGGCCCTTCATCCATTCTCTCATTCATAAGAAATGCAGTTGTTTTGGTTTTTCCAATTCCTCGAATAATCTGATTTTGCAGTGGACTTCCGCCGCGAAATTTTGGTAGATCTGCTTCATGGAAACACACACAATCAAAATTTTGAAAAATCTCTTTTGAAACTTTCCATGACCAGTCTGGGAAAAAAATAAATTTTGGATTTATCTTTTTTATTTTTTTATAAGTTAGCTGTTTTGGATTTTTAATTAAGAAAAAATTATCGTATTTTTTATTTAATATTTCAAATAATTCAAATGCCCATTTTCTATATGCACAAAATACATAATTCAATATATTTTCAAATATGACACTTCATTTAAAATTATCAATGATTATTATTATGAATTAATATGGATAATGTTAAATTGTTAATTTGAGTTAATTTAATTATGGATAATCCTCAAAAAGAAAAATATTCTTTTTTAAAGTTTAATGATTATTCATTTGAAAACTACACTCTCTTACCATTACGTTATGAGGACATATCTAAAATAAAGAAATGGAGAAATGATCAAATATCGATTCTAAGACAAAAAAAAATTCTCACTAATACAGATCAAGAAAATTATTATCAAGAACTTATGAAAAAATCATTTTTTAATCCAAAGCCAAATGAAATTCTTTTTAGTTTTCTATTAAATGATACTTGTATAGGATATGGCGGAATGGTTTATGTTGATTGGGATAAAAAAACTGCTGAAATCTCATTCATTACTGAAACAAAACGTGCTAATCTAAATGAAATATATCAAAATGATTTTACCGCATTCACTACTATTCTATTTAGAATTTCTTTTTCTGAGTTGTTGTTCAATAAATTAACAACTGAAACATATGGAATTCGTACAAATACACTTCGAATTCTTGATCAATTAGGTTTTCAACTAAAAAAAATAGATGAAAAAAAGATTCTGATTAATAATGAAATGTGTGATTCCTTCCATCATGAATATCTAAAGAAATTTTATACTATGGCATAAAACAAATATTATAATGAAAACTAAAATCGGTAATACATCACTTTTAGAAAATTTACCAATGAAGATAACCATTGACGATGATCCGTACATACTATCACAAACTGATAATGAAATTATTCTATTTAGTGCAATTTGCCCACATTTACATAATGTTGTAAGTGAATTGGAAGCTGATTGTTGGAAGTGTCCTAGCCATGAATGGATATTTGATCCAAAGTCTGGATGTTCAATTAATACACCCAATGAATCTCTCACAAAATTTCCTGTATTGATTGAAGATGGTGTTCTCTTTGCAGATATTCCAGAAAAAATGAAACAAAACATAAAAAATTTCTCTGGAGAAAAAATTCTTCCAAAGATAACATTAGTTGGAAATGCAGCCATTTTGGTACAATGGGAATCGTATAATTTTTTGTTCGATCCTTGGATTGAAGGTCCAGCAGTTTTTGGTTCTTGGATAACATATCCTCCATCAAATATTCGTGTAAAAGATCTTCCAAAAATACATGGAATTTTTATTTCACATGAACACTCAGATCATTTTCATGAATTTACATTGAAGAAATTTGATAAACATATTCCAATTTTTGTACCTGATTTTGATAACAGAAGATTAGAATTTAGATTAAAAAAACTTGGATTTTCAAATATTACTTCATTAAAGTCAGGAATAGGATTTCAATTATCCGATAAAGTCAGAATTACATCATTTTCATCTGGTAGTGTTTGGAATGATAGTATTTTCTTTATGCAGTTAGGTAATTTTTCAATACTAAATATCAATGATGCAGGTTTTAATTGGTCTTTAAAGACTATAATCAAAGACATAGATCTATTATGCATACAATTTTCCCCTGCTAGTGGATATCCTGCTACATGGAATCACATTAGTGAAAAATCAAAATTAGATTTGATGCATAAGCGTAACGATGGTATGTTACATATGATTAAAGGACTTGTCGAAATTCTAAATCCAAAATTTATTCTCCCATTTGCAAATTTTAACCAATTGTATCTTCCTGAACATAGAAAGTTTGTTGAGATTCAGCCACGAAATTCTCCTCAATCGGTTGTGGATACTTTAGAAGAATTTGATGTTAATGTACTAAATATTATACCTGGTGAAAGCTGGGATGGAAAAAATAATTCCTTCCAAAGAACTGGTAATTTGTATCAAAATACAAATTTACTTGAAACTGTTATAGAAGATAAAGAACTTATTGATAAAAATAAAAAATTCGTTCCAAAAGATTTTGATCTAACATTTAATGATATAAAAAATTATTTTGAAGATTTTCATGATTCAGAAATTTCTAAGGAAATTGGAGATTATGATTTCATATTAGAGATTGTTAATGGACACGAAATAATTCACAGCGTAATTAAATTCAGTAATGGAAAAATTTCATGTGAAAATACTAACTCATCATCAAAAAACACGTACATGTACATGAAATGTCCTGGTCCAATTGTACAGGAAATCATTAAAAATGATTTGTCGTGGGATGAAATACAAAGTGGATATTGGTGTGAGTTTGATAGAAATCCTGATGTATATAATATTGGATTATGGAAACTTCTTCATGCACCATGGAGAGCTAGACTATCATTTCAAAAATCTAAATCAATCCAAATTTCAGACAAAACATCCATTGCAGATATAATTGAAAATGGTAATAAAGAAACAATAAAAATTCTTGAAAAATTTGGACTATATTGTGCAGGATGTGAAGCATCTATAGGAGAAAATATGAAAGATGGGTGTTCAATACATGGTCTAACTGATGATGAAACCCATAAATTGATTTCCGAAATAAAAAAAACCTCTACTAAGAGTTGATAGATAATGTTATTTTTAAGAAAAAGTTCTAAATCATATGAATAATAATTTTGTTTTATTAGGTAAAGATGTTGAGATAGGAAACAATTGTGTTTTTGATAAGATGAGGTCTACATCAAATCAAGGCTCAATCAAATTTGGTGATTATTCCAAAATTCATGAGAATTGTCAGTTTTATGTCTCTGGTGAAGAATTTGTCACAGGGGATTATTGTACAATTCATAAGAATACCTATGTCAATGGTTACAAATCATGTCACATCGGTCATAATGTTTGGGTTGGGCAAAATTCCATAATCAATTCAACTGATGAACTGAAAATTGGAAATAATTGTGGAATAGGAGCGTATTCAAAAATTTGGACTCATGCAGCATGGGGTGATGTGGTTGAAGGTTGTAGATTGTTAGTAGGAATGCCTGATATAGAATGTAAATCTGGAGCTGTAACAATTGGTGATGATTTTTGGGGAGTAGGACAGATTACAATTAGTCCAGGTGTTAAAATTGGAAATAAAGTTATTGCGTTAACAAATTCATTAATCACAAAAGATATTCCTGATAATACAATTGTTGCTGGAATTCCTGCAAAACCTATTTCAATTGATGGCGATGTACAGGCATATAAAAAACTAAATCCTACTGAAAAATACAAGTTGATGCAAAAATTTGCTACTGATTTTTCAAAGATACAAAATGTTTTAATTGAATTTGATGATAACCAAAAAACAATATCGTTGGGAGACAAACAACTAATCATAAATTGCTCTGAGAATTATATTGATGAAAAAAATGACAGTACAATTTTTGATGTTATTAAAAGAACATATACAAAAAAGCACAAAAAATTAGAAATAGATTTTATGAGATTTGTAATAGATTACAAGATTGGCTTTGTACCAAAATGAGGGTATTCATTGTTGCAGAAATTGCTTCAAATTGGGAAGGTAGTGTTTCTGTTGCTAAAAAACTAATTAAAGAATCCAAAAAAGCCGGGGCTGATGCTGTGAAATTTCAAATGTGGAGAGCATCAGATCTCTATCAAGGACACCCCGACTGGAAAATAATAAAAAAATCTGAGCTAACTTTTGCTAAAGTCAAAACATTAAAAACATATTCTGATAAACTAGGTATTGAATTTTTTTGTAGTGGCTTCTATCCGGAATCTATAGAATATTTACAGTCATTAGGTGTAAAAAGATACAAACTTGCTTCACGAACATGTACACTAAATGATCCTCACTCTCTAGAAACAATAACAAAAATTTCTAGTTATAAAAAACCAGTTGTTATTAGTATGGGTATGGGCGGAAATAAAAATAAGATTAAAAAAATTCTTAATAAAAATAAGATTACATTTTGTTATTGTATTTCAGAATATCCAACAGATTTTAAAAAAATTAATTGGAAAGAATTAAAAAAATTTAATGGTTTTTCAGATCATACATTAGGAATTACTGCACCTATAATTTTTGCAGTGATAAAAAATCAAATTAAAGCTAAAGAAATATTCATTGAAAAACACGTAAAATTAAAAAATTCTAAAGGACCTGATGCTTCCTCATCTATAGACACTAATGAATTAAAAACCTTAGTAGATGAAATTAGAAGAATTGAAAAATTAAATCTATAATCTATTCTGCAAATTCATTCACTGACTTGATTATTTTCTCTATATTTGAATTAGTTAAATTTGGATGAATTGGTATTGAAACAATTCTCTCTCCGATTGTTTCTGTAACTGGTAATTTTACTTGATTATTCTTATATAATGACATCTGATGAACTGGTTTGTAGTGAACACCTACTTCTATTTTCTCTCTCATCATTTTCTTAATGAATCTACTTCTATTCTTAACAAGAATCCAGTATAGATGATATGAACAATCATTTTCAAATGGTATTTTTGCTTCAAGATTAATTTCTTGATCATAAATCTTTGCAATCTTTTTTCTTTTCTTGTTCATACCATCTAACTTCTCTAATTGTTTTAAGCCAATAACAGCTGAAAATTCGTTCATGTAGTAGTTATTACCTAATTCTTTCACATCATATGAAATTCCTTTCCTGTCTGTTATTCCACACCATCTTTTAGCATATAATTTCTTTTTTAATTTCTTATAATCAGAATTATTTATTGAGATTAATCCTCCTGTTGGCATTGCAAGATTCTTCACTGGATGAAAACTAAAACAAACAAAATCTCCATGCCTTCCTATTTTTTTTCCATTAAATGATGCTCCTGCTGCATGTGCTGCATCTTCAATTAAAGATAATTTATGATTCTTACATATCTCACTAATCTGTTTTAAATCACATGATAATCCTCCAAAATGTACAGGTAATACTGCACATGTTTTTTTACTAATTTTTTTCTTGATATTTTCAACAGAAATGCAGCCTGTATCTGGTTCAACTTCACAAAAGACTGGAATTCCTTGATTAAGTTTTATTGCATTAACGGTTGAAATAAAAGTTAGTGAGGGAACAATCACTTCTTTATTTTTCAAATCAATTACTGATAATGCAAGATTTAATGCGGCAGTTCCACTATTAACCGCTACACATTCTTTGGAATTCACATATTTTTTGAATTTCTGTTCAAAATCATATACTGCATTTGTACCCGCTCCTGAGGCCCATAAATGACCTCTTAGTGTTTGTATGAGTATCTTTTCTTCTTTCTTACCAACAAAGGGATCAAATAATTTAATCAATTCTATCTTTCTTCCTGTTGAAATCTATATCTAATTCTAATGATTTCTTCATTCCTTCATCATGTTGGATATGTTCATTTATTCTCATCAACTCAGGTTTATTTTCAAATAATTTAATTATATCCTGAAGTAAGATAGGTCTTTTTTCAAATTCATTTACAATTATTTTAATCAATTCATAATCTTCTTTTCTATCTAGACCAACTCGAATTTTACTAAGATCCTCTTCATGTTCTATATTACCTACACTAAAATCCATTTTTTTATTTCGAATAAATGGTGTAACATGTTCTCTTTCAGAAGGTAATATTGCATTTTTCCATGTCTTTTCTAATACATCAAAAGAAAAGATTTCCGCATCCAATCCAATTGGAAATGTTCGAATTAAAGTATTTGTTACATAATCAAATTTTTCTATTTCATATTTTCTGATTACTTTGTCAACAATTTCTGGATCAATTAATGGGCAATCTGAAGTTATTCTAACAATATTATCTAAATTAAATTTTTTTGCACATTGATAATATCTATCTAAAACATCTGAAGAATCACCGCGAAAAACATCAATTTCTAATTTTTTAACTAATTCCCCAATCACATCATCTTGTTTTAAATTTGTAGTTGCAACAATAATCTTACTTATTGATTTACAAAATGATAATTGTTTAATGACATGCTCTAATACTGTTTGTTCTCCATTAACTTTCATTAACACCTTATTTGGTAATCTTGAAGAACCCATTCTGGCTTGAATTATACAATTAATCAAAGTAAATCAAAAATTCTCTTCACGTTTATAATCATTAATTTTTTTAACAAATGCTTTCACAAATAATTCTACTTTACTTTTGTTTTCAGCCAGAAATTCCATCATAACTTCATCTGTAATTTTAACATCTGCCAGTCTACCTCCATGAAAAAATTTCTTGGCATACAATTCATGGAATTCTGCACCATAAAATTCAAAGGTATTATTTTCTTTAAATGTAATAAACTCATCCAAACTCTTAGGGTCCACTTCTTTTTCCAAGCATTTTTGTATCAATTTTGGTAGTTCCTGAATTGATTCTAACCTCTCAACTGATGGTAGAACTGCCCAATCATAGTCCGCGCCAAGTATTGATGGTTTTTGATAAAATGCTGCTTCATAACCCGATGTTCCACTAAGTGTAATTACTAATGAACAATTTTTCATCAAATCTTCTGATGAACTATGAGGATGAATCACATACACATTTGGAATTTTTTTAATCTCATCATAAAATTCTCTTGTTCTCCATTGTCTTGTTATTTGACTAGGATGTTCTTTTACATATAGAACATGATCTATAGGAATCGATTTAGCTATATTTCTTATAAAATCTATTTCACTTGTGAAAAATGGCGTTTCAATTAAAGTAGAACGTTCTTGTTCAATATGTAATGGATAATAAATAAATTTTTTAGAAAAATCTACATTCTTGATTAGATTTTTATCTATGTATTTTTGACGTAATCTGGTTTTAAGTGACTTGGACAAAGCATTGATTATGGTTTTAAATTTTGTATGTCCAAAGTATGAATAGTGTGTTTTAATGCTGGGATTTTTGCTTTTAAACATGTATTCAATAGATGCATTAAAAATATTTTTTTTATTTCCAAATGGATCCACATTTTGTCTGTGAATTCTTTTTTGATCATTTCTTGAATGGTGATATTTGAGAAGTTCTTCAAAACTTCTATGAGATTCTTTTTCTTTGATATCTGATATGTTATCTGAATATTGTACCTTTTTAGCTATCTCACATCTATATCCCACATCTGAAAAGAAAAATAACATTACATTACGATTATTTGATTTACTTAATTCACAGAATAACTGATCTTGATGAAAATATGGTTCATGCATTATTACATGATCTGGATTTATCTCTCTCAAAACTGATTCAAAAAATTTACACTCATTCTCCAAAATTGATAAAATCTCATTCTCTGAAAAATTATAAAAATCATTATAATTATAAAAAATTCTTTCATTAATTGCTAATTTCCATAAATCAATTTTATTATTTTTTTCAAATGAAGCAAGGTATTGAAGATCTGGATTTTTTATTGGTAGTGTATGATCATGATAATACCATACTTTTTTAAATTTTACAATATCTTGATGTTCAAAAAATGAACGTGTGTTATGTGGAACATCAATTATTGCATAAAAATCTACATCAATCTCTTTTTGCAAATAATAACAAAGACAAAATTGCATAAAATTATTATCTATCCAAACAATAATTTTTTCCTTCATAACAATCCACATTTTTCTATTATTAATAAAAACTATAGATGAATTGAGAGAAAATTCTATTTACTTGAAGGGTTTAATTCGATTCTACCGGTGTTAATAGGTGAAAAGTCAAATATTCATTATGATATTAGTATTCAACTGAGTGAAGAAATTTGTTGAAAAAAGATATTGTTATAGGCATGGGTGAAATCGGTTTACCAATATTCAAATTACTTTCAAAAAATATGCCTGTAGATGGTCTTGATAAAATTGAAAAACTTAACTCTGAAAAATTCATAGATATAAAAAAAATTGAATTAATGCATATTTGTATTCCATTCACAAAATCCTTTCAAAAAAGTGTTATTCAATTATCTAAAAAATACAACCCTGATGGAATTATCATTCATAGTACCATTAGTCCTAATACTACAAAAAAATTACAAAACAAACTTGATCTGCCAATAATCTATAGTGCAACACGTGGAGTTCATAAAAGAATGCTAAAAGACCTAAAACGGTATACAAAATTTTTTGCTGTATATGATTATGCACCTAGTTCAAAATGGGCCTCTAGAACATTCAAAAATAAAATGAAAAAGTGTGGGGTTAAAACTAAACAAATGTCTCAACCTATAACTCTAGAACTTGCAAAAGTTGTATGTGATACATCATATTATGGATGGCTGATTAACTTTGCACAAATTAGTAAAATAATTGCAGATAAGGAAAATGTGGATTATGATGAAATGTGGTCTTTTACTGACGAAATACAAAAATTTCTAAAAAATAGACCAAAAATGTTCCCAGGTTTCATTGGTGGTCATTGTGTAATTCCAAATCTAGATCTGGTAGATAATAAATCATTAAATCAAATTTCCACAATCAATAATCTGTTCAAAAAATTTTCTTGATTCAAAATCTATCTAAGTTTCTTTTTTACAAAATCAATTGCATCGACTGGGGTTGGGTCAGTTTTTGATAAAACTGCAAGATAAATTGATGTATAATCCAATAAATAAATTAAACATACTAATTTTGAAATTATGTTCCCTTCTACTGAATAAACCTCTTCGAAATCTATATTCTTGGTACTGAAATATTCTTTAATAATTTCCCATCTCTCTTTAGTTTTCAGAAAATCATCTGTCCCTTGAAGTAAAATTGGTTTGAGATTATTCTCATTCTCCCATGTTGAAATTGAATTATGTGACGCTTCAATTACATCTTCAATACTTGCATGAATTTTTGCATTTTCCTGTAACGAGTTTTTAAATCTAATTGCAGCAGCTTTCAAACCATCTGGATAATAGATCAGTGGGCTTGAATTGATATTTTTTGCTAAGCTTAAAGCTGGATTTTCTTGATTAAGATTTTTTGAATTTATCTTTTTTTCTAATTCATTCATCTTTTGGATTGATTCAGATACCTCAGCTTTTTCTATTGGTAACACATCTTCAAATATGTTAAGAATTGAATACAAAAATGCCCCAAACGATGCTCTTGGCGAATGTATCATTGGAATATCATAATGCGTGATTGAATTATTGAAACATTTTTCCTTCATAACTCCTCCTGACGAAATGGCTACAAATTTTGCATCTGATTTTGATTTATAGTCTAAAATTGATAATGTTTCTTTAGTATTCCCTGATATACTTGTAGCTATAACTAGCGTTTTTTTATCAACTGTCTTAGGTAACAAATACCCTTTAACATTTGACACGTGAATATTTTCACGTGATAAGATTGCAGAAATTATATCTCCTATAGCTCCTGAACCACCCATGCCTGCTAAAACTACGTGATCTACATCCTTAAACTGAACTTTTGAAAATTCTTTCTCCAATGCATTTTTTGCATATGTTGGCCAATCATCATATGTTTGATACATTTTTTGAGGATCAAATTTCTGAATATCTTCTATATTCATAATTCATCTAAAAAGCACATGTAATAAAACACTAAGTATGATAGATACTCTATGTCTAAACAAATAATATAATCCTGATTTCTAAAAATTCTATGACATTAAAAACAATAGAATGGAAAGATAATTCTGTGATAATGATTGATCAAACCAAGTTACCAAATATCTTAGAATATGTAACATATACAGATTATAATCAAGTTGCTAATGCTATTCGTACTCTAGTTGTTAGAGGTGCACCTGCAATTGGCGTTTCTGGTGCATTTGGTCTCGCATTAGCTGCATTACAAAGTGACGCCACAGAAAAGGAGGGCTTGATTAATTATCTTGAAAATGCCAAAAAAATTCTATTTGAGACCAGGCCCACAGCTGTAAATCTTGCATGGGGGTTAGATAAAATCATGGAAGTCGCCAATCAAGCAACTACTGTTGATGAAATAAGAACGAATGTTGTAGAACATGCAAAAAAAATGGCAGAAGAGGACATACAAATAAACATGTTAATGGGAAAAATTGGTTCCGAATTATTTGATAACAATGATACTATAATGACACATTGTAATGCGGGTGCATTAGCAACTGTTGGTTATGGTACTGCTTTAGGCGTTATTCGTGCAACAAAAGATAGTGGTAAAAATATCAAAGTTATAGCAACTGAAACTAGACCCGTACAGCAAGGTTCTCGATTAACTGCATTTGAATTAAAGCATGATGGAATTGACGTTAGTCTAATTCCTGATACTGCAGTGGGTTATTCAATGGCAAATGGTCTTGTAAACAAAATTATTGTCGGTGCTGATAGAATTTTAAGAACTGGTCATGTATATAATAAAATTGGAACATATCAGGTTGCCACTATGGCAAAACAACACAACCTTCCATTTTATGTTGCAGCACCACTGTCAACATTTGATCTTAAAAGTAATCCTGAGGATGTTATAATAGAACAAAGAAAAGCAAGTGAAGTTACTGGAATTGGAGATACAAAAACTGCACCTGATGGAATTGATGTGATCAATCCCGCCTTTGATATGACTCCGCCAGAGCTAATTTCTGGAATTATAACAGAAAATGGCATAGCAAAACCACCATATAAGGAATCTATCAAAAAATTATTCGAAGCTAAAAAATAAAAAGTTTTTATTGATTTGAAATCATCAGAAAAAAATGAGCGCAGTTACTAAAGAGCAAATTAATAACTCCCTTAAACAATGCATGGATCCAGAAGTTCCTCTGAGTATTGTAGATATGGGTCTGATTTATGGAATAGATATATCAGAAAATAATGATGTCAACATCAAAATGACAATGACCACCAAAGGATGTCCACTACATGATACCATGATTGACGATGTTACTAGATATACAAAAAAAGTTCCTGGAGTAAATAATGTTCAAGTTGACATAGTTTGGGATCCTCCATGGTCTATGGATAGGATGTCTGATGATGCTAAAGCAAAAATGAAAGGTTTCGGGAATCAATCTACACCTGCACCAATAAACTATGAAACCTCATTACCACAGGGAGTAGGCAAATTAGTGAAACAAGAAGATGGTTCTATGATGATAGCTAATGAACATGACCAGGGATTTATGGTAAATCAAGCAATTATTGACTTTTGGAGATCATGTAATGGAAAAAGAAAGGTTACAGAATTAGTGGAGCTTTTTGCACAACAGACAGGATTACAACGTTCTCAGGTAGAAAAAGAAGTAATGCAACTACTAAAACAACTACATGAAGGCGGTCTATTAGTAATCACAACCCAGAACGATGAACCAAATGTAGAATTTAAAAGTAGAAACTAATTTTATACCATAAAACTTCCAATCAGACATGAAAAGTTATTCTCAGCATCTTAAATCAACACAAGAATTTGGTGAGACGCATTCCACCATAAAAAAACCAATTTTGCGTAGTTCTGGGATATTTCCCGTGATTCAAAACCAACACCATTCTAGTTCAATACATTTTCT
>Ga0310122_10000412_pt1 | contig 27318 bp, 22 predicted proteins | sample CB6_Bottom_1051__FD_203503 | JGI IMG/M metagenome (GOLD analysis project Ga0310122, IMG submission 203503) | Marine microbial communities from Western Arctic Ocean, Canada - CB6_Bottom_1051 | ecosystem: Environmental > Aquatic > Marine > Oceanic | place: Canada: Western Arctic Ocean | collected...
GGGTCCGGCGAGGCGAGCTAGCCGCCCGTGGGCTGCTAGGGCACCTCGCTGGAGGGGGGCAGAAAATCTTCAAGTGCCCAAACCGTGGCAGGCCCGAGAATCCTTTGTCCAGTGAAGCTGATCTGACGACCATCGGGCCGGATCTGCAAATTTCTCAATTGAAAGATCACGTCTGGATCTTTGGCCTGATCGGCCTCTTCACGCAGCATGGTCACGAGTCCGGCCGGCTCGAGCTCGCCGCCGGTGGCCGAGACGCGAAACAATTGTTGGACTCCGCAGCACCAGCCAAACAAGAGCACGTTGTCCCCGTCCGGTGTCCACGCAAGGCTATTCCCATTCAGTCGCACGTGTTCGCCGCGATAGACGAGATCTGTGAGATGTCTCGGTCTTCCACCCGTGGTTGAGATCACGCTAAGGGATCTCAGGTCGTCGGTGCGAACCGAAAAGAGAAGAGTCTGGTTATCGGGCGACAGCACGATCGCTGTCCCGATGTTTTGGCCGGATGTCGTGCCATACAGCTCGGATTCGACACCGGTTGCCAGGTCCGTCCGTACGATGGCAGCCCGAACGATCTCTCGATCGGGCGAGCGCTCCCGCTGTACGGCGTACATGGTTCTGCCGTCCGCGGACACGACGTCCGGCCCCGGCCTCTCGCTCGCTCGCGTCCTCTCTTCCACGAACCGGGGAACGGCGCCGTCTGTTCGAAGATCGACCTCGAAGACACCACGGCGGCCCCGGTGTTCCCCATACACGAACACCGATCCTCCGTCGGGATGCCACTGGATGCACTGACACCGGTTTGGCACCCTGATTTCGCGTGTGGCAACCGTTTCACTGCCCGATTCGAGCGAACGGATCACCAGGAGGTCCTCCGGTCCACGTCGCAACCGAAAAGCCAGATACTTGCCGTCTGCCGACCAGGCCGGCGCGGCTGTTGCCCCCTGGAAAGACGAGTCGATCGTGGTCGGTGGTCCGACCACCTCGACAATGTCGGGATCGAACGCCACGGTGAACGCATCGGCGGCATTCGTGTCGACCCCGTAGTACAACGCGCCATCGGGTGTTGTGCCCATGAGCTTCACGTCGCCAAGATCGGCGAGCAGCATGACGGCTGACCCGACGGGCGTCCCATCCTCGACGCGGATCCTCCAGAGCGCGTAGCGCCCGGTCCGATTGCTCTTGAACAGGAGGGACCCATCAGGCGCCCAGCCAAGCATGTCGTCATCGGCGGGCGTGTCGGTCAGCTGAACCTCGCGGCTCCCGTCCACCGCCATGAGGAACAGGTCCTTATTCTGCGACGTCTCATCCGGCCCATGGCTGTAGACGAAGTACTCCCCGTCGGGTGAGAACGGACCCATGCACCCACACCAACTTTGGTCAAGCGACTTGAGGATGCGCACGGCACCGTCGGCGACAGACAAGACGCCAAGCTCGTACGTGCCATCCAGATGCCTGAGCGAGACCGAGAGAGACCGACCGTCGGGCGACCACCCGCCGGGGTAGGGGTAGAACACGTCTTCGTCGCGATACAGCAGCCGGGACTCGAGGTCGTCGACGCCCGTCAAGCGCAGCTCGTAGGCTCCCCCCCTGACGGCGCCCTCGACCTCAACCCAATGGCTGTACGCCAGTTGCGTGCCGTCGGGAGACCACCGCGATTCCTCGGCAAAATTGCCTGGGCGGCTAAATGTCCCTCCGCTGGTGACCTGTCGGTCCTCACCGGTAAACGACATCGTGGATGGCCAGATTGCCGGTGTCCCAGTCCGCAAACGACACATACCGGCCATCTGGAGAGATTCGACCGCCGAAATCGCCTGGGTCCGTCCAGACCTGACGCGCGGCCATCGTCTTCGCGTCGGAGGCTGTGCGTGAACGCGCAATGGCGGACAGCCGCGCTCGAGCCTCGCTCGCCATGTCGCGTTGGTCGGCATACTCGCTGACCACGCGCTCGTAGGTCTGCCGGGCGTCCTGGCTCCCGAGCGTCTCGTAGGCGCGGCCCAGCCGCACGAGTGCCGTCGCCGTCAATGCGCGATCGGACGCGTGCTCGCTGATAATCCGGCGATACAGCTCGATCGCCTCCCGGACCTGGCCATTAGACCGCTCCTCGACGAGCGCCTGCTGCAACAGGTCGTAGCCGCTCTGCGCACCCTGTGCGTGGACGAGGCCGACCAAGGCCACCAGCGCACACCCGACGATGACCATTCTGGCGATGAGTTTCATGGTTTCCCTCCTAGCAGGAACTGTCATGCACGTCCCACTCTAGGACCGCCGGCCACGCGGTGTGTCACGAGCGAGCCGGCGAGATGTAAAGTTTCTGTAAAGTCCTTGGACCTTGTCCGGCACTCGTCACATGACCAGCTTGTATCCAACCCCGTGGACCGTCAGGAGATGTTGCGGCGCCGACGCGTCGTCTTCGATCTTCGCGCGCAGCGACGCGATGTGGTTGTCCACAGTGCGGGTCGTCGGGTAGTTCCGGTAGTCCCAGACTTCGTCGAGCAGCTCGTCGCGGCGCACGACCTCACCGGCACGCGCGGCGAGGAATTGCAGCATGCCGAACTCTTTGCGGGTCATCTCGAGGAGCGTGTCGCCTTTGCGCGCCTCGAACCGCTTGAAGTCGACCACGATGCCGGCGAACCGTAGCTCGCTGGGCAAGACGGTCGCCGGCTGAGCCCGGCGGAGCAGCGCGCGCACCCGTGCAAGCAGCTCGCGTACCGAGAACGGCTTGGTGACGTAGTCGTCGGCCCCGAGATCCAGTCCGAGCACCCGGTCCGACTCTTCGCCGCGCGCCGACAAGATCAGGATTGGCGTGTGCACGCCCTCGCCCCGGACCTTTCGACAGACCTCGTAGCCGCCCAGCTTGGGCAACATGAGGTCCAGGATGATCAGGTCGAGCTTCCGTTCCACGATGAGCCGGTAGCCTTCCTCACCGTCGCTGGCCGTCAGCACCTCGTGCGACTCGGCCTTCAAGTTGTCGGCGAGTCCACGGAGGATGGCCGGGTCGTCTTCGACCACCAGGATGCGGCTCACGATGCACCCTCCAGCGGCAGGTGAATCGCGACCGTGCTGCCTCGACCCAGCTCACTGCGCACCTCGAGTCGACCACCGTGGGCGCGCGCCACATGGTCGACGAGCGTCAGGCCGAGGCCGGTTCCCGGGATACGGTCGTTTTCCGGCGACCGCACTCGATAGAACTTCTCCGTCACCCTGGCCTGCTCCTTCTCCGGGATGCCGACGCCCTGATCCGTCACCTCGATGACCGCATGGCCATCGACCGCATGCAGACGCACGACGATCTCTCGACCCTCGCCCGAGTACTTCATGGCGTTCGTGAGGAGATTCAGGATCGCCTGCTCGACCGCGTCGGCATCCACAACCACCGACTCAAACCCAGCCTCTGCGTCGACCTGCAACGTGAATCCACCTTGCGAAAGGGGGTACTCCATGGCGGTCGTGGCCCGGTCGACGATCTCTGGCAGTGACGTCGGCGAGGGGTGGTAGATCTTCTGGTCTTGTTCGATCTGCGAATGATCCAGCACGTTGTTCAGTAGCCGCGTCAGACGCTCGCTCTCGCCCACGATCGTATCCAGATACTCGGCCTGCGTCGTGGGGTCTGTGGCGCCCCGCATGCGCAGGGTCTCGGCGAACATGCGAATGCTGGTGAGCGGGGTCTTGAGCTCGTGCGAGACACTCGAGACGAAATGGGAGCGTAACGCCGCGAGCCGCGTTTCACGCCTCACATCCCGAAGCAGCAGGTAGCCGCCGAACAGGGTGACGCTGATCACGAGACCCAAGATGCCGAGGTATCCCGCGCGCTGGGGCCCGACGGTCCGCGCCACAGCTGCGCCCGGATTCTCCAGGAACTCGACACCCAATCCGGGAAAACGCTGCCCCAGAAGCCCATCCTGCGCGGTTGCACTGCGCGTGAACTGGAATCGGGGCAGCGATGACGTTCCGGCCGCAGCGACGCTGACCGCCGCGAGCACGGCCGCCTCGTCGAGCGCGATCACCGTGTCCAGCTCGGCCTCCACACCGGCAACGCTCACCAGCCATTCACCGTTGTCGAACGAGAGCCACGACGCGGTGGCAGTTACGGCACGGTCCGCGTTGGAAGAGAGTCCCAACATCGGGAACTGACGCTGCAGCTCACGGACGCGCTCGACGAGCGTGATCTCGTCATCGACGCGGTCGGCGAGCTGACGCGATGCTCTGTGCTCGGTCGAGCCGCCACGAGCCCGGACAATGCCGGCAGCCACGTCGCGCAACAAGTACGCCGCGACCGGACTACGCCAGATGTTTCTGTCCAGCTCATCCGTCAGCCAACGCTGTACGCGGTCTGGCGCACCGCCGGACTCGAGAAGCCCCATGGCCGCATAAAAGGAAAACGGGACGCCGACATCATCCACGACGCTCGACGGCAACGCGAGCATCGTCTCGCGCAGCCGTGCCGCGTCGTCCACACGACCGGCGCCGGCCAGGGCGCGCGCGAGCACGAGATGCGCGAATTCAAGCTGGACCGCGTCTCGCGCCGTTCGTTCCGCGGCCCGGTAGGCCGATATGGCGGTCGCAAAATCTCGCTGACCCACCTCGGCTCGCCCACCACGCTCGATCTCGCGAGCGAACGCCGCCTCGGCCAGCGATGCCCGGGCCGCGCGGATCGCGTGACTCTCGTCCCACGGCGGAATGACGGCACCGTTCTCGATGCGGGCAACCAGCCGCACCGCCGGGTAAGCGTCGACCCGCAGGTTCGACGGCGAGTCACGGAGATCGGTGAGGGTCTCGAGGCGGATACGGTCCAACTCGGCCAGAAGGACGTCTCCGATGTCGGTGACAGCGCGTCGTCGGTCGTCCGCAACACGCTGCTCGGCGAGCTCCTGCTCCTGGCCGATCATGCGCAGCCCGAGAACCACCAGCACGACCGACGGCAAGAGCACGGCGACCAGGAACAAGAAGACTTGCCGGCGGTGTGGGAGCGACGCCATGATGATCTTGGGAGCCCGTGGGCCATTCTATGATCGGTCCACCCTGCCGAATGTCACGAAAACGTCATGAACGGGGAATGGGAAAGCCCCTTACCTAAATTGCGGCCCCCGGAACCCGCTTCGACATGCGGGACACTTCCGGGTCACTCTCCTGTCCGCCCGGACAGAATTGCCGCTGAACGGCAAGTTCTGACCTACACTGTCGGTCGTGAAGATACTCAACCAAGCGGCTGGTGGCGTCGTCACAGGAGTTGCCCGGCTCGGTCTCCTAGCCACCGCGCTCCTCGGCGTGGCGTGCGGAGCGGGCTCCCCCGACTACACGGAGACGGGTCGGGCGGAGGGAGTGCGAATGATCGTCATCAGTCCGGACCAGCTGGCCGACGACGACGAGTTGTGGCGCATTGCCGATTACCTCCAGGGTCAGCTCGAGGTCGCCGACGACCCACTGCAGGTGATTTTCTGGACCGACGAGTCGCGCGCCGGTCGGGGCGTCCCGCTGAACTTCGAACAAGTGGATGCGGAAGTAGCCCAGATCAACATCGATCCGCGTTCAGAGTTCCGCGGCTTGCAACGATACTGACGCATTCAGCCACACCCGTGTGCACTGAATTACGTCACCTGCCCCGGGCGATTAGTACAGAATCGAAGGCATGTAGGGACCGGCCGGCTCCTGATACTCGCCGATGGTCATCAGGGTGAGCGGTTGCACCAGACGCAGCCCGTTCGAGAGACACCACCGCAGCACGTCGCCATTGGTGGTCGGCAAGATGAACCCGGGCCCAAAGCAGGACGGAGCCGCGCCGATCAGCGCCTTGAGCGCGTCGTTGTGCTCGGCGACCGCGTGCCCGAGATACCCGACCGAACTGGCATAGCCCGCGATCCGGCCTTGCTGCTCGACCACCGTCGCGGTCCCTTCCGTGATGGCATCGGCGAGTTCCCCGTGTCGGTCGTGCCCGTGCACCTGCACGCAAACCGCATCACACGCGGCCAGGTCGTCGGCGGTGGCTGGGCGCACGTCGCAACCCGGGATCGTCAGGTTCAGCGCCTGTCCCTGAATGTTCGACAGCAACGCCTGCGTGTCGAATCCCAGCTTGGTGTAGAGGCAGAGCGACCGGTTGTGCCAGGTCGCCTGCAGGAGCCGCACGCCGGGTCGGCCGTCGTCCCGGATCCGCGTCAGCATGTACTCCATCAGTCGTCGCCCGACGGTCCGATTCTGCACCGCCGGGTCGACGGTGATCGGTCCCAGCCCCGTGATGTGCGAACGTTCGTCGAGGAAGTTGCTGCCCACGACACGGCCGTCGAGTTCGGCCACGATGCCGTGGAAGCCGGGGTGCTTCAGCAGCCCGCCGACCAGCCCCGTCGCCATCTCGAGAGCCGGAAAGTCGGGGGGGGAAAGCGATGCTGCTCAGCGATCGCGCCGAACGCGTCGAACACGATGCGCCCGAGCTCCGCTGCGTCCTCACCGGTCGGTTCTCGCAAGACGACATTCATGATGGTCACCTCCCCATTGCTGCACAGTCTCTCGTACCTCAACGCTTTCACGTGGTCAACTTTGGTCTCAACCCCCAACAGCGTGGTGTGGGCTTGCGGCATGACGGGCGTCTTGACAATTGATTATTTAATGACTATATTTCATTAAATGACTGCGCGCGGATATCTGGGAAGTTTCGAGTTGATGGTCCTGCTCGCGATCATCCACCTTGGGGACGCCGCCTACGGGGTCACCATTGCGCGAGAGATCGAGGCGCGCACGCGACGCGACGTCGTCCGCCGCAGCGTCTACGCGGCGCTGGACCGGCTACAGGACAAGGGTTACGTCCGGTCGAGGCTCGGCGCCCCGACACCCGAACGCGGTGGACGCGCCAAACGCTACTTCCAGGCCACGGCCCATGGGAGCCGAGAGGCGCGATCTACGCAGCAGGCGTTGAGCACCCTGTGGTTGGGCCCGCCAGCGTTGGAAGGAGAAACGGCATGACGCACCGAGCCGCCCCGCGACTGGCATCCTGGCTACTCAAGCGCCTTGGCTACGAGAACGAGCCGCTGGCGGGCGACCTGCTGGAAGAGTTCCACGACGGTCGAACCGCCATCTGGTATTGGAGGCAGGTCATGACCACCATCCTGATGGATGTACCGCAACACATGCGGACGTACCGCACGGCGGGGCTCCTGGCGCTGCTCCTGGTAGGCGCGTTCTGGTTGGGCTCCAGCCTCACGGCGCCGGGCGTCAACGCCGACGCCCTCGCGACCCTGCTCGCGCGCGCCCAGAGTGAGGGGGGCTTTGCCCGGTACAACCTGTTTACGGGCGGAAACCTCAGTCGGGTCACGATCTTCGCGCTGGGAATCATGCCCTACCTGACCGTGCTCACCGTCGGGTGGGTCGTCGGTTTCATGCGATCGCTACTCCGTCACGCACCGCCGCCATCGGCCGTGGGCCCCGACCGAATCCTCGCGTGGACGCGCTACGCGGCGATGCTGCTCTGCGCGGTACAGGCGACCGCCATCGCCCTGTGGCTGGAACGCCAGGCGGCGTCGGTCGGCGGCCTATCCCTGATCGGCGAGCCCGGCGGGTGGGGGTTCCGAATCACGCTGGTGCTCACGCTCACGGCGACGACCGGCGGCCTCATCTGGCTCAGTGAACAGATCACCACGCGCGGCATCGGGTGGGGCGCCTCCCTCGTCTTCTTCGCGGCGCTGGTGGTCGGTTTGCCGGGGGCGGTGACGGCCACGCTAGCGCAGCCGGAAGGAGCCGCCGGTCTTCAAGGGCTGGTCTCGTCGGTCGCCGCGATGTCTGGTCTCATGTGGCTCGTCGAACCCGGTCGGCGGCGCCTCTACGGGCTGATCTGACCGCGCTGGTCAAAATAGGGTCGCCATCCTGGGGCGTCGCGGCGCCCGGCCGATAAGGCGCGAGGAGCGCGTAGATCCAAGACGCCGTCTGGTCTTTGCACTCCCACCTTGCTTTCTGACCGCGTCGGGGCCATAAAGGGGACCTACGAACCCGACACGATCCGCCGGTCTTCTCCGCCGAGGTGCCACGATGACGATCTCACGACGCAAGGCGCTCACCCTGTCCGGGGCCACGCTGGCCGGGTACTCGCTGGGGGTGCTGAAGCCAGGACGGTTGCATGCGGCGCAACCGGCACAAGACGAATGGCCCGATACGCTCGTCGAGCGACCACTGCGCGAAGGGTTCCCCGCCCCGCTCCCGCTCAACGACGACGGATCGGCGCCCGAGCACCCCGAGAGCGCGGCCGGCCCGATCACCGATCCATTGATGTGGCGCACGCAGGGCCGACAGACCCCGGACATCGAGTTCGACTACCGGCAACTGCGGGTCAAGGTCGACACACGCGGCATGGGGCGGCTGGCCGGCACACTGCGCTTCTCGGATCTCGAGCCGCTGCCGACGGTGTCTCAGACGTTCCTGCTGCAGTGCGGCGCGCCGAACCCACGCGGCATCGTGAAGTGGACTGGGGTCCGCTTCAGCGACGTCGCAGACATGCTCGGCCTGATTCCGGAGGTGCACTACTGCCGCTTCGTGGCGTCTGACGGCTTCTACGCCGACGAACCGCTCTCGACGCTACGGCACCGACAGGTGATGCTGGCCTGGATGATGAACGACGAGCCGATCCCGCCACAGCATGGAGCCCCGTTGCGGCTGATTATCCCGTTCCGCTACGGCAACCGCAGCGTCAAGGCGGTCACGGAGATGGCGTTCTACACCCCGGGCCCGCGGATGCCGCCGCTGCAGGCCTGACGGTGCGTGGAGGACGCATCGGGCATCGCCCGACGCGGTGCGCGCGAGGCAGTGACTAGTGGCCTAGCGATCCGTGTCTGTCGCTCCGAGCCTTTGCAGCAGGGCCACCGTGCTCGATGGCGCCCCGCCGCCGGGCGTTCGAGCCCGCGCCAGGCTCAGCGGTGTTTCGCCCTCCACGTTGCGCACGTTCAGCGAGGCGCCGTGCTCGGCTAGCCGTGTGATGACGTCGTCGAGCCCCCGGGACGCCGCGAGGTGCAGCGCCGTATCGCCATCCTCGTTTGTGGCGTCGCCATCAGCGCCGACCTCGAGCGCCACCGTGACGGCCTCGAGGGTGAGCCGGCCTTCTGCGTCCCGGTCGGCGGGTGACACGCCAAAGCGCCCCCGTGTCGTGCCGCCCTGGAGCGCCACCATCACGGCCGTCACACCATCCTTCGAGACCAGAGGATCGGCCCCGTGTTCGGCCAGCTCGCGCATGATGGCCGGCTCGCGAAACCGGGCCGCCAACCAGAACGGCGTCGCGCCGATCAGGTTGTGCCCAAGCCTCCAGTCTGCGCTCACCCGTCGTGCCGGCGTCCCGCGTCGCAGCGGGGGGTCTGCATCGGCCCCGTATGCCATCAACGTCGTGACGAGCTCCAGATCGCCGCGCAGCACCGCCGCGTGCAGAGCGGTGTAGCCGGCATCAGCGGCGTGCGGGTCCGCACCGTGCTCGAGCAGGAACGCGGCCAGCCGGCCCTGCCCGCTGTGGGCGGCCACCACCAGGGCACTGGTCCCCATCGGCGCGACGTCGTTGACCTCGGCCCCGGCGGCGACGAGCAGTCGCGCGGACGCCAGTGCGCCATGGCGGGCCGAGAAGAGGAGCGGCGTGTACCCACCCTGCGCAATTTCGTATACGCCGCTCGGGTCGGCGTTGCCGGCGGAGTTGATCACCTGCGGGTAGCTGTGCGACCGGGCGTGCACGTCGGCGCCGCGCTCTATCAACGCCTGGACAATCGGCGCATGCCCCTGCGCCACGGCCCACATCAACGCGGTTTGCCCGTGTGACCCCTCGGTCGTGTCCACGTCCGCACCCTGGCGAAGCAGCGCCCGTACGGCGGCCACGCGGCCGGTACGCGACGCGGTCATCAGCACCGTTTCGCCTGACGGCAACGCGGAGTCGGGGTCGGCACCGGCGGTCAGGAGCACGTCAACCATCGACGCGCTCCCGTTGTTGCTCGCCAACCAGAGCGGGGTCACACCCAGGTCGTTCCTGGCGTCCAGGCTCGCACCGGCCGCCAGGAGCCGACGGGTCTCGGACACAGCATCCCAGTACACCGCCCAGTGGAGCGCCGTCGCGCCGTCTCCCTGTGGGGCGTCCACGTCGGCGCCCTCGTCGAGCCGCGTCTGGACGCCGGCCCAGTCCTGCCGCTTGGCCGCGTCGGCGACCGCACTCGACGACCCGTACTGGGCGGCCGGTCGCGCGCCGGTCGCCAGGACGAGCCCCAACATGACTACGCCCCCCACAAGACGGTCTCTCGCGAGCATAGGACCGCATCGTAGTGGAGGACACGGCCCAAGACAAATACGCACGGCCGGCCGTGACGCATCCCGCCTCGCGTCGCGTTGACAACGTGTGTGCCATCGAGGACGATCGAACGGATCGAAGAGTGTTCCACGATGACCCGAGGCCTCTGCGTCCTGCTAATGACGTGCGCCGGCATCGTCGGCCTCGCCTCCCCCGAGCCGGCCGCTCGGGGACTGGCTCAGGGCGCCGCACAACCGCCGACAACCTCGCCTCCCGTCAGTGCCCGCGTGACGGCGCACCGTGGCGTGCTCGATCGCTACTGCGTCACCTGCCACAACGAACGGCTCCGCACGGCTGGGCTTGCACTCGACGCGATGGACGTGGCGCGCGTCGACGGCGGGGCCGAGGTGTGGGAACAGGTGGTTCGCAAGCTCCGGGCCGGGGCCATGCCGCCCCCGGGACGCCCCCGACCGGACGCGGACACCGCCGCGGGGCTCATCTCGTATCTCGAAACCCAGCTCGACCGGGCCGCGGCGGCCGGACCGATGCCCGGTCGGACCGAGGCGTTTCACCGGCTCAACCGAGCCGAATACCAGAACGCCGTTCGCGACCTGCTCGCGGTTGACGTCGATGTCTCGGGGCTGCTGCCGGCCGATGATGCGGACGCGCACGGCTTCGACAACATGGCGGACGTGCTGACGGTGTCGCCGGCGCTGCTCGACCGTTACCTGTCGGCGGCGCGCAAGATCAGCCGGGTCGCGGTCGGGATCGCGCCGACGGCCGCGACGATCGAGACCTATCGCATTCCGCTGCTGCTGTATCAGGACGACCGCCTCAGCGAGGATCTGCCGTTCGGGTCGCGAGGCGGTATCGCGATTCGGCATCGGTTTCCTGTCGACGGCGACTACTCCATCAAGCTGCGTCTCCAACGCACCTACACGGACTACATCCGGGGCCTCGGCACACCCCAACATCTGGACGTGCGGGTGGACGGCCGACTCGTGCGGCGGTTCACGGTGGGGGGCGGGGCGCCGCCGGACGCCAAGGCCGTCCCGGCGAGTTTTGCGGGCAACACGCCACTGTTCGGCGATCCGGAGTGGGAAGTCTACGTACTCGAGGCGGACAACGACCTCGAGGTGACGTTCCCGGCGCGCGCCGGGCACCGCGTGGTCGGAGTCTCATTCGAACGCAAGCTCTGGCAGCCCGAGGGTGTGCTCCAGCCGCGACAGACCGGGTTTCCGCTCGCCATCAACGAACGCTGGGACGGCAACGCCGCGGTGTCCAGCGTGGAAATCGGCGGACCGCTGACCGTCGATGGTCCGGGTGACACCGCCAGTCGGCGCACGGTCTTCGCCTGCCATCCGAACCGCGGCGCGGACGAGGTGCGCTGCGCGCGAGACACGCTCGCCCGGCTGGCGCGCCGGGCCTATCGCCGCCCGGTGACGGACCACGATGTCGATGTGCTGCTTCGGTTCTACGAGGAACGCCGGCGCACCGAGGGGTTCGAGGCGGGCATCCAGCTCGCGCTGCAGCGGATGCTGGTAGACCCCGAATTTATTTTTCGCGTCGAGCGCGACCCGGTGGACATCGCGCCAGGCGCCGCCTATCCGGTGAGCGACCTCGCGCTGGCGTCCCGGTTGTCGTTCTTTCTGTGGAGCAGCATTCCCGACGACGAATTGCTCGATCTCGCGATCCGCGGCGAGCTCGCCGATGCCGCCGTGCAGGAGCGGCAGGTGCGCCGGATGTTGGCTGACCCGCGGGCGTCGGCGCTGGTCGACAACTTTGTCGGCCAGTGGCTCCTGACCCGCAACGTCGCCACCGTGACCCCCGACCCGATCGCGTTTCCGACCTTCGACGAGAACCTGCGGGCCGCGTTTCGCCGAGAGTCGGAGCTCTTCGTCGCCAGCATCATCGGTGACGACCGCAGCGTCGTCGACCTTGTCGACGCCGACTACACGTATGTCAATGAACGACTGGCCCGGCACTACGGGATCACGGGCGTCTACGGCAACCGGTTTCGCCGGGTGACGCTGCGGGACCGGCGACGCGGCGGGGTACTGGGCCACGGCAGCCTGCTGACGGTCACCTCCTATCCCAACCGCACCTCACCGGTGTTGCGAGGCAAGTGGGTGCTCGAGAACCTGCTCGGCACCCCCCCGCCGGCCCCACCGCCGGACGTCCCACCGTTGCCGGAGCGTGGGCGTGGGGGCGAGCCGGTCTCCGGGCGTGCGCTCTTGGAACAGCACCGGGAGAACCCGGTCTGCGCCGGGTGTCACGCCCCGATGGACCCGCTCGGTTTTGCCCTCGAGAACTTCGATGCCATCGGCGGGTGGCGGACGAGCGACGCCCGCGCGCCCATCGACGCCTCCGGCGCGCTGCCGACCGGCGCGCAATTCGAGGGACCGTCCGGGCTGCGCAGGCTGCTGGTGGCTGACCCAGAGCCGTTGGTCAGGACCGTGACCGAGAAGTTGCTGGCCTATGCGCTCGGGCGCGGGCTGGAGTACTACGACTATCCCACAGTGCGACGCATCACGCGGAACGCGGCGGCCACCGACTATCGATGGTCGTCGATTGTCCTTGGAATCATCGAGAGTCTGCCGTTTCAGATGCGGAGCACAGGATCATGATCATCACCAAGAAGGCCCTCCCCCGACGTACGGTCCTGCGCGGCATCGGCGCGACGCTGGCCCTGCCGCTGCTCGACGGCATGGTGCCCGCGCTCTCGGCCATCCGCCAGACGCCGGCGCGCGGCATGCGGCGGTTCGGCGTGCTCTACGTCCCGAACGGGATGGCCATGCAGCATTGGACCCCGACCGGTGACGGGACCGCCTTCGACCTGTCGCCGATTCTCCAGCCGATGGCCCCGTTCCGCGATCGCACGCTGGTCCTGACCGGTCTGAACCCGGGACCCGGCGGTGGCGCGCACGCGGGCGCATCCACCAAATTCCTCACCGGCGTGGCCGGTCGGCGGACGGATGGCGCCGAGATCGAGTCCGGTCCGTCCATCGACCAGCTCCTGGCCAGGGAACTGGGTCGCTACACGCAGCTCTCCTCGCTCGAACTGGCGCTCGATGGCCGCGACTTCGCCGGCACCTGCGATGCCGGCTTCAGTTGCGCCTACACCAACACCATCTCCTGGCGGACGGACACCACGCCGTTGCCCATGGAAAACGACCCCCGTGTGGTGTTCGAGCGTCTTTTTGGCGACAGCGACAGCACCGACCCCGCGGTGCGCCGGGCCCGTCTCGCCGAAGACCGCAGCATCCTCGACTCGGTGACTGAGAAGGTCGCGGAGCTCGAGCGGGGAATCGGCCCGGACGATCGCCGCAAGGTCGACCAATATCTCGACGCCGTGCGCGATGTCGAGCGACGCATCCAGCGGGCCGAAGAGCAGAGCACGCGAGACCTGCCGCTGCTGCAACAACCGGCCGGGGTGCCGTCCACCTTCGAGGCGCACATGCGCCTGATGTTCGACCTCCAACTGCTCGCCTATCAGACCGACCTGACGCGCGTGGTCAGCTTCATGGTGGGGCGAGAGATCAGCGGGCGGACCTACAACGAGATCGGGATCCCGGACGCCCACCACCCGCTGTCGCACCACCTCGACGATCCGGCGAAGATCTGGACCATGTCGAAGATCAACACATTCCATGTGTCGCTGTTTGCGGAGTTCGTCGACAAGATGCGTTCGACCGAGGACGGTGACGGGTCGCTACTCGACCATTCGCTGCTGTTGTACGGGGCCGGGATGTCGAACTCCAACGCGCATGCGCCGGTCAATCTCCCGGTCATGCTGGTCGGCGGAGCGGCGGGCGGACTCGACGGCGGTCGCCACCTCACCTATCCCGAAGATACGCCCATGGCCAACCTGCTATTAGCCATCATGGACAAGCTCGGCGTCCCCCTGGAGCAGATCGGCGACAGTACCGGCACCCTCGACGTGCTGTCCGTCTAGCGGGGAAGACGTCCAGGCAGTGTTCACTGTGGTCGAGCCGTTGGTGTCTCTGACGACAGGGGCCAATCACCACATAAACGGCTGGTCCGGTTGAGAACAAAAGGGCTCCGCGATCCAGGCCAGCCCCGGATCGCCGATGGGGCTTCCGGGCGGCGCACTCGGGGCCACCCAGCGGCCATCCGCCTCCGTGGGGGTGTCAAAGAAGCGCTGGATATCGCGGCCAAGCGCCGCCATGTGCGCGCGCCCGCTGGAGCCACCGATGTCGGCGTCGCGGGTCTCGTCGATCCGGCGCGCGAGATCCGCGAGCCAGTACTGAGATACGGCCCGCACCTGCCCCATGGGCGACACCGAACCGAGGCGCATCAGCCGCGCCACGACAACCCGCTGGACCACCCGCTGCAACTCGGCCTCGTAGGCGTCCGCTGATACGGATCCGAACGTGATCTCGAGCAGACGCTCCACCACATCGAAGAGCCCGGGCAGCGCCTCGTCCCGGGTCCGCTGCTCGATGAGACGGGCCGCCCGGGTCGGCTCGAGCAGACTGGCGGCGACCAGGTCCGCCGCCACCGCGGCGGGACTGACTCGATCGAACATCGGTCCCGTATTCCGGGGAAACAGCTCGCGGTGCCGGGCGAACCCCATCGGCCGTGGCGGAATCAGATCGGTCACCGACTCCGGTAGCCGTAGCTCCTCCACCCGCAGCGCCCGCATCAGCGCCTCGAGGGCGGCGTTCTGGGTGTCGGCCGGGATCGCGCTGACCGCGCCATCCGGATCGCCCCGCACGACGTACCCGTAGCTCAGCCCGCCGAGTGCCGACGCCGTCGCCTCGATCTGATAGCGATGGTGCAGGTAGAGCGGCACCAGGGCTTCCTCCAACAGGGCCAGGGGTTGGCCGAGCCGCACCGCGCCCTCGCCGAACCGGTCGATCGCGGTGCGACGCACGTCCAACATCCGGTGTAACTCCGCCCCTGGGTCTGTCCCATTGGCCCAGATGTGCACGCGTGGGTTGGCGCTCGTGTCCTGACCGGTCATGAACCGCAGGTCCGCGTCCCACGCGGTCTTGAGCCCCGCCTCGAGGGTGGCCGCGTCGTCCACTCCCCCGGCAAAGTCCTGATACCCGTAGGTGATGGCCACCGCGTCCCATTCGCCGATCCCCACGTCGTAGGCGTCCGACACATCGACCACGCCGTCCTGGTTGACCGTGACGAGCGGATGGGGATAGTCCATCACCGAGATGCGACCCTGCTCACTCGCGTAGTAGTTGTGCGCCAGCCCGATGGTGTGCCCCACTTCGTGCGCCGAGAGCTGGCGCACGCGCGCCAACGCCATCTCGGACAGGTCACTCGGCACGTCGCCGTAGAGATACGGCGACAACAACCCCTCCGCCAGCAGGTAATCCTGACGCACGCGCAAGGACCCCAGGGTGACGTGCCCCTTGATGATCTCGCCGGTGCGCGGATCGGTCACGGAGTTGCCGTAACTCCAGCCGCGAGTGGACCGGTGGACCCACTGAATGACGTTGTACCGAACGTCCAGGTTGTCAGCCCCCAGTGGCATCATCCGGACCTGAAACGCGTCACGATAGCCAGCCGCCTCGAACGCGTCGTTCCACCAGCGGGCGCCCTCCAGCAGGGCGGACCGAATCGGCTCCGGGGTCCCTCGGTCGAGGTAGTAGACGATCGGCTCGACCGGGTCACTGACGCTCGCCCCCGGATCCTGTTTCTCGAGGCGATGCCGTCGCACCAACCGACGCGTCATCGGTTCCCCGAGCGGCGTGCTGTAGTCGTCGTAGCTCAGCGCGTTGAAACCGGCGCGCGGATCGTACGCTCGTGGCGTGTACCCGGCATCCGGGAGCTCGACGAAAGAGTGATGCTGGCGCACCGTCACGGCCTGTGCCGTGGGCGCCACGACCCTGATGGAGCCGCGACCAAAATCGGCCCCGGCACCGCGTCCGTCGCCGGTAAACGTCAAGGTCGCCTCGAGCTCCGTGTTTTGGGGGAAGCCTTTCGTCCGCGGGAGGTAGACGGCGCTCCGGGTCAGATCGAGCGTGTAGGCGCCAGGGAGCCGGTCAGCGGCGCCGTGCGCGTCACGCAAGACGAACGGGGTCACGTCGACCAGCACCACGCCATTGGTCTCCGCCTCGACGGTGAACCCCCAGAGCACCGAGGTGGCAAACGCCTCTTCGAGCGCCCGGACCTCGTCGGCGTTGTCCGAATCTACACGGAACCGCTGGTTGGGTTGCACCATCAGGATCTTGGGCCCGACGCGCTCGAACCGCACGATGGCCGTCGCACCGATCTGCCCCCGGTCGAGACCGATGTCATTCGACCCAATCCCCGCCGCCAGCGCACGCACGTAGAGCAGCTCGCTGTCGAAGCGGGCTATTTCCATCCACAGCGTGCCGGCGCGCGCGTCCCAGTGCATCGGCATGAACCCCTCGATGCGTTGCATGCCTTGGGTCCGGTCGGCAATGGAGGGCGGCGCTTGCGCCAACCCCGAGGCGGAACTCCACACGAGCCCCAGTCCGAGCGCGATGACGCGGGTGGTCACGACCAACGGCCGGCGACGGCGCCCCGACTCGCGTCGCGGGCCCTGTGTCACGTCTGATGGCATGGTGTTCTCCTGAAGTGCCCGGGCGGCGACGCCCGCATCCGTCCCGAACCGACGGCCCCTATTATGCCGTCCATCGCCCACGGTGAACGCCCCAGACCCCGTCCTCCCCTTGACAATCTACAACACGCGGCCTAGGATGAGCTTGTTGTAGCTAATCTAGGGGTATGTCATGAGCGAACAATCCGATCTGCTGCCCGGCACCTTGGACCTGTTGATTCTGCGGACGCTCGTCCTGGAACCCAGTCATGGCTGGGCCATCGCCCAACGGATTCAGCAGGTGTCGAAGGAGCGCCTCAAGGTGCCGCAGGGGTCGCTGTATCCGGCGCTGCACCGCCTGGAACACCAGGGCTGGATCCGGTCGAAGTGGGGCAGCTCAGACCAGCAGCGCCGGGCCAAGTTCTACTCACTGACCCGCGCGGGGCGGAGCCAGCTCGCGACCGAAGCGTCCAAATGGGAACGGTTGTCCGGCGGCGTCAACCTGGTGATGGCGAACGAGTAAGGACCTGTCATGCGATTGTGGAATCTGGTGGTCGCCCAGGTGCGGTCGCTGGTGCTCCGGACCCGCCGCCAAGACGAACTTGATGAAGAGCTCCGCCTCCATCTCGAGCAGGAGATCGCGCAGCAGGTCGCGCGCGGCCTGTCCCCCGAAGAGGCCCGCCGGTCGGCGCTTCGCACCTTCGGCGGGGTCGAGAAGATCAAGGACGAGTGTCGGGATGCGTGGGGCCTGAGGCTGGTGGACGAGCTGGGGCGCGACACGCGATACGCCACCCGGCGGCTCGCCCGCGACTGGCGGTTCACGCTGCTGGCCGTGTTGATCCTGGCGCTCGGCATCGGCGTGAACACCGCCATGTTCAGCGTCATTAATGCGCTCTACTCCCCTCCGGCTACGTACACAGATGCCCACCAGCTCGTGAACCTCTACCAGAACGATCGCGACTCAGGCCAGCCAGGGTTCCTGGGCACTTCGTATCCGGCCTACGAAGACATGGCCGCCTACACCGATCTCTATACCGGGGTGATGGCCACGACCGTCCCCTATCCGATGGGTATCTACCATGACGAGCGCGTCCTCCGGGGGGTGGCGGAGTTCGCCACCTCCGGCTACCTCGAGGTGCTGGGACTGGCCCCCTCGAGAGGGCGCTGGTTCACAGCGGCCGAGGACCGGCCTGGCGCCGAGGCGGTCGCGGTCCTCAGTCACCGGGCCTGGACCACCACGTTCGAGGCGTCGCCGTCGGTGATTGGCGAGACCATTCGACTCAATGGTGTCCCGGTGACGGTGATCGGGGTCGGCCCGGAGGGGCACAGCAGCGGCTGGTGGGACGGCATCACGACGGACTTCTGGCTCTCGATCCCGACCATGCTGGCGTTCGACGACTCGACGAACGGTCTGGAGCGGGATACGCGCGAAGCGCCCTTCCTGGTGAAAGCCCGGTTGCGCGACGAGGTGAGCGTGCCCCAGGCCCAGGCGGCGATGACGACGCTCGGGGCGCGTCTGGCGAGCGAGTTTCCCGACGAGGATCCGGGGCGGGGCATTTCGGTCGTGCGATCGGACACGGTGCGCATCCATCTTGAGTTCGATGGACCGATCACGGCGATTGCCTGGCTGCTCATGGTCGTGGTGGGCCTGGTGCTGGCCATCGCCTGCACCAACCTGGCGACCTGGCTGCTCGTCCGCGGACTGTCGCGCGCCAAAGAGGTCTCGGTGCGCCTCGCGTTGGGTGCCACACGCGGGCAACTGGTGCGCCACCTGCTGGTCGAGAGCACACTGCTGGCGGGCGCTGGCGGCGTGGTGGGCGGCCTGCTGGCCGTCTGGGCGATCGGTCTGGTGGCCCTCCTGGACCTGCCGGTCGACGTGGACGTGGGCCTCGACTATCGGGTGCTGGGCTTCACACTGGCGCTGTCGCTGGTGACCGGCATGACGTTCGGGCTGGCGCCGGCGCTCAAGGCGACCCGGGTCACCCTGACCCCCGCGTTGCGGGGCGAGGGAGACAGCCCCGCGTCCGGCCGGCGCGCGTTCACCCTGAAGAACGTGCTGGTCGTGTCACAGGTCGCGCTCTCGTGCGTCCTGCTCGTCGGAGCGGGCGTGTTTCTGCAATGGCTCACCACGATGGAGACAGCGGACGTCGGCTTCCCGATCGACGGTCTGGCGTTTGTCGAAACGGACGCCGGTCTCGCGGGGTACGCGCCCGACGAGGCGGCCGCGTTGTACGAGACCTGGCGCACACGGGTCGCGGCGCTCCCCGGCGTCGAGTCGGCCACCCTGGCGGCAGGTCCACCGACCGGTGGATTGGACGGGCCCTTTTCAACCCGTGAAATCGAGGTCGACGGGTATACGCCGGCCGACGACGAATTCGTCCGGGGGCGGTGGACGTGGGCGGGGCCCGGGTACTTCGAAACGCTGGGACTGCCTCCACTGTATGGGCGAACCTTCACCGAGTTCGACCGACCCGAGACCCCAGGCGTCGTCGTGATCAACGAAGTCATGGCGCGGCGATACTTCGGGACGCCGAACGCCGTCGGGGGGCGCTTCCGTGTCGTGGCTAGGTCCGGTGAGGCGGAAACGGGCGCCGGCGTCGAGTTGGAGGTCGTGGGCGTCGTGCCTGACACACGTGACTGGGTGCTCAGGGACCCGCTGCCGAGCTTCTACCGCTCGTCCAGCCAGGGCGACGGGCTCACGCCGACGGTGGTGGCGCGGACGGCGCTGGACCCGGTCAGCCTCCTGCCACTCATGCGACAAACGCTGCGGGACCTCGGCGGTGAGCTGCCGGTCCTCTGGGCCCGGACGATGCCCGAGCACGTCGCCGCCGCCCTGGGCCAGTCACGTGCGGCCGGGGCGTTCCTGAGCGGGCTCGGAGCGCTGGGTCTTGGGCTGGCCAGCCTGGGTCTCTATGCGGTCATGGCCTTCGGCGTGTCACGACAGGCGCGCGAGATCGGGATCCGCCGCGCGCTCGGGGCTGGACGGACCCACGTGGTCTGGACGGTGTCACGGAGCGTCGCGACGCTGCTCGGGGTCGGTCTGACGATCGGCCTGGGGCTCGCCTGGGCGAGTGTGCGGGGGGTCGCGGCGATTGCGACGAGCGTCACCCTCACAGTGCCGGCCATCGACCTGATGACGTTCGGGGCCGTGTCGGCGCTCCTGGGTACGGTCGGACTGGCCGCGGGGTTCTTCCCCGCCCGCCGTGCCGCCAAGGCCGATCCACTCGTGGCGCTGCGTCATCTGTAGGCCGCAGCCCGATCAGGCGGCCGTCAGCATCCCCAGTCGATGGTGCGCTCCTCGTCCACCACGATGGCCAGCACATTCTTGGTGAGCACCCGCAGCGCGTTCAGCCGACCAGCCGTCTCGGCGACCGGGACTTTCACCACGGACTGCTAACCCACCAGGTGCGTGACGCGCGGCCCAGGAGAATACCGGGTACCATGGGGGGTCTGGCTAGTGTCCTGTAACCGTGATTCGCTGCATAGGTCGGTGGTGCGGCGCGCGGCTGAAAAGGCGTGACAAGGGAGCAAATCGGCCATTTGTGACCGCGGAACAACGCATTCAGGCGTGATGCTGCGCCAGCGACTTATGTTGCGAATCACGGTTGCAGGACACTAGATGGAGGACACGAGCGCAGCCGTCACGAACCATGCGGGCACCGACCAGACGGGCCTCAAGACCCGCGCGCTCCTGGTGTCGGTCTTCACCATCGCCACCTGCGGGCTGATCTACGAACTGCTGGCCGGCACCATCGCCAGCTATCTCCTCGGCGACAGCGTCACCCAGTTTTCCACCATTATCGGGGTCTATCTGTTCGCCATGGGCGTGGGCTCCTACCTCTCCCGCTATTTTCAGCGCGATCTGATCACCCGGTTCATCGAGATCGAGATTCTGGTGGGGGTCATCGGCGGCATCTCCTCTCCGGTGCTGTTCTTTGCGTTCGGCCAGATCGACGCCTTTCGGGTCGTGCTGTATGGCTGGGTCACGGCCACGGGCATCCTGGTGGGTCTGGAGATTCCGTTTCTCATCCGCATCCTGGAAGACCAGTTCCCGTTGCGGGACCTGGTCTCGAAAGTGTTGTCGCTCGACTATCTGGGCGCCCTCGCGGCGTCGTTGCTCTTTCCGCTCTGGCTGGTGCCGCAGGTCGGGTTGATGCGGTCGTCGTTCGTGTTCGGGCTGCTCAACGTGCTGGTGGCGGTCTGGACCTGTCACCTGTTCAGCCGCCACCATCGCCGGCCATGGCTGACGGCCCAGGCCTATGGCGCCGTCGTCCTGCTGCTCGCGGGGGCGGTGTTCTCGGACGACCTGATGGAGCGGTCAGAGCGTCAGTTGTATGAGGACCCGGTCATTCTGTCTCGCTCGTCCCCGTATCAGCGCATTGTGCTGACCCACAAGGAAGGCGAGGTCCGTCTCTTTCTCAACGGTGATCTGCAGTTCTCGTCCCTCGACGAGTACCGCTACCACGAAGCGCTCGTCCACCCGGGGCTGGCCGCGGTGGCGGCGCCACGTCGGGCGCTGGTGCTGGGCGGGGGTGACGGGATGGCGGTGCGCGAGATTCTCAAAGACGACCGAGTCGAGCAGATTACGCTGGTTGACCTCGACCCGATGATGACGGAGATCTTTGCCGAGCACGACAGCTTCGCCGCGCTCAATGACTATGCGCTGCATGCCCCACGGGTCGAACTGGTCACCGCCGACGCGTTCATCTGGCTCGAGGACCAGGCGGGCAGCTACGACTTCATCGTGGTCGACTTCCCGGACCCGTCAAACTACTCGCTGGGCAAGCTGTACACCACCACGTTCTATCAGCGACTGGCCGCCCACCTGAACCCCGGTGGCCTGCTGGCGATTCAGAGCACCTCGCCGCTCGTGTCCCGCCAGGCGTTCTGGTGCATCGTCGAAACGGTGCGCGCGACGGGGTTGCACGCCGCGCCGTATCACGCCTCGGTCCCCAGTTTCGGGGAATGGGGGTTCATCGTGGCCTCCCGCGCCCCGTTTCGGGTGCCCGAACGATTCCCCGACGGCTTGCGGTTCCTGACGCCGGCCGTGGCCCGATCACTCTTCGAGTTCCCCCCTGACATGGCCGCCGTGCCGGTCGAGGTCAATCACCTCAACAACCAGATTCTGGTGCATTATCACCGCGACGGCTGGGACCAGTACGCGCGCACACCTCCGCCCGCCACCGAATGACACCAGCGCCGCGAGATCACGCGAGATGACGCGTAGGACACCACCGAGCACGCTGGGGGCCGGCGCGCGCCTGAGCCCCGCCATCGCGGCGAAGGCACCGAAGGCCGGACTGACCCGGCGTGACCTGCTGCGCCTGGGCCCGGCCGCCGCGGCCGCCGTGGCGGCCGGGTGCTCGCCCCGGGCGCCGCGCGACTCCGGTCACGTCGGTATCGGTGGCGCCATTGTCGGCGCCTCACACCAGGCCGGCCACCGGCTGCGTGAAGGCGGGCTCCCGGAGCCGCGGACGACGCGGGACGTGGGGGTGGTCATCTTGGGGGGAGGGATGGCGGGCCTCTCCGCCGCCTGGAAACTGGCCAAGAGCGGCTTCGACGACTTCGCGCTCCTCGAACTGGAAGAGGACGCCGGCGGCAACGCGCGCTGGGGACAGAACGATGTGTCCGCCTACCCATGGGGCGCCCACTATCTGCCGGTGCCCCCCGTGGAGGCGCCCGCGGTGCGAGAGCTCCTGGACGAGATGGGGCTGGTCCAGGCCTACGGTCCAGACGACGAACCGATCTACGACCCACGGCACCTCTGCCATGCCCCGCAGGAACGGGTCTTCATCGACGGCGAGTGGCGTGAGGGGCTCTCGGCGCGGGACCTGCTGGACCCTGAGGGCACCGGCGGGGTGGCGGTGTTGGCCGAGTTCGAGGCACAGGTCAGCGCGTATCAGAACTACCGAGACGCGCAAGGCCGCCGGGCCTTCGCGCTGCCTGTTGCCGCCAGCACGACCGACGCCGAGATCCTGGCCCTCGACGATATGTCCATGCGTGAGTATTTTGACCGGGCCGGATGGGCGTCGGCGCGGCTTCGCTGGTATGTCGACTACTGCTGTCGCGATGACTACGGCTGCACGCTCGAGACCACCTCGGCGTGGGCCGGCTGGCACTACTTCTGCTCGCGCCCGCTCAACGGCGAGTATCTGACCTGGCCCGAAGGCAACGGTCGTATCGTCCAACACCTCATGGACCGCGTGGGGGACCACGTGCGCGCCGGCATGCTGGTGTATCGGCTCCGCTCCACGAGCGGCGACGACCACGGCTCGTCGGCCGGCGTGGAGGCGGATGTGCTGGACACCGCTACGGACACCCCCGTGCGGTACCGCGCCCGGCGCGCCATTTATGCGCTCCCGCGTTTCACCGCCGGGCACGTCATCGAGGGATATGCAGCACCCGCCCCGGGGGCGTTTAGCTACTGCCCGTGGATGGTGGCGAATCTGACCGTCGATCGCCTGCCGGACGGCGCGGCGTGGGACAACGTGCTGTATGACAGTCCGTCACTCGGCTACGTGGTGGCGACCCACCAGAGTCTGCGCGTGACACCGGGGCCGAGCGTCTTGACGTACTACCGTCCGCTCTCGATTCCCAACCCCGAGGTGGCCCGGACCTGGATGCTCGAGCAACGCTGGGACGACTGGGTCTCGCTGATTTTCGCCGACCTGGCGCAGGCGCACCCGGAGATCGAGTCGTTGGTACGCCACGTCGACGTCATGCTGTGGGGGCACGCGATGATTCGTCCCGTGCCCGGCTTCGTGTGGGGCGAGGCGCGCCGCCGCGCGATGGACCCGCACGGCGCCATCCGCTTCGCCCACTCGGACATGAGTGGCATCTCGCTGTTCGAGGAGGCGCAGTATCACGGGGTGCGCGCGGCCGAGGCCGTGATGCACGACCTGGGCCACGCGCACCCAAGTTCGCTCTAGCTGCTCGCTGCGGACGCACTGGCGATGCCCATCTTGGCCTTCAGCGCGGCCAGCGAATCGGCGCCGGCGCTGCTCGAGGGCGCGGACAACGCCTTGTCGATATCCTCGTCGATGTCGCCACCCACGTCGGCGAGCTGGTCGTAGGCCTCGGCCAGCGACTCTTCTTCCTGCACCTTCTGTTTCATCTTCTCGAGCATGGCGACGGTGCCTGACGCATCGGCGCCGGCCAGCTGCTGGTTGATCTTGCGCATGGAGGAGGCGGTGCGGGCCCGAGCCTTGAGGGTGATCGCCTCGTTCTCGTAGGTGCTGATCTGGCGCTTGAGATCTTCGACCTTGGCCTGAAGCGTGTCCGCCATCCGCTGCTGGGTCTCGTGATTGGTGGTCGCCGTGGCGGCCTGCCCCAGCCCGGCTTCCTTCTTCTCGAGCGCCGCCGTGGCCAGACGCTCGGCCTCACCCGAGTCCATCTCCCCCGCTTCCATCTTCTTGAGAATCAACATCGCCTTGCGCTCGTAATCGGCCGCCCGCTTCTTGTGGTCGGACGCCTCCTTCCGCATGCGAATCGCGAGCGACTTCACCTGCGCCAGGCTGACCATCGCCGCCTGCAGATTCTTCTTGAGATCACGAATCCCCTGTTCGGTCATCTTGATGGGATCTTCTAGATTGTCCATCGCGGCGTGGGCATTCGACTCGGCGACCTTGAACAACCTCCTGAAAATACTGGCCATGGTGTGTCTCCTTCGACAATGAACAATGACAAGAGCTATTTCTTCAAGAACGAGAGCAGCTCGGCGCCGTACTCCGCCAGCGCCAAGGAGAGGGCCCGAATGGACCCCTCGAGTTCATTCGAATCGAGATTGGCGAGCTGCAAGGTGTCGCGATAAAAAATGCGTTCGGCGGTTTCGTCCAACACAAAGGCGCCGTGCACCAGGGTGTTGTTCATCTGCAGCAGCCGAACGAACAGATTCCCTGGCTCCGCCGGCACCTCGGCAATCAACTGTTCGAGGACCACGATAGGGGGCTCACAGTCGATGACCAGCTGCTTGATCCCGTTGTCCTCATCGTCTACCACGACCAGCTCGTCTGCCTCGTTCTCCGTCACGATGGTGAGCCCAAGATCCAGCAGGTAGCCTTTCACTCGATCGAGATGTTCAGACATTCACACAACGCCTCCTTGCGTCTCAGTTCTCTCTACGTCTCCGAGATCAAACTATTCACCGGGGTGCGAACTTCGTGTCGCCCGGTCCGCCGCCCGGTCGCTGTTGATCCTACCGTTCTTTACGATCGAGCCGGCGGAGCAGTTCGTCGTGCGCACGGTTGAGGCCCTGCGCCACCGCGGTCGCGGTCCGTTTCCTCGCGGGGTCGGCGGAATGGAGGTCGGGGTGGTATCGCTTGAGCAGCCGCCGCCGGGCCTCTCGCACCGCCTCGATGTCGGCGCCGTAGGGTAACTCCAGGTTGGCGTAGTAGCGCGCCAGTGTCGGGTCCTGTGCTGCCTCCTGTCGCAAGCGGTCCGCGGGTGCGTCTTGCACGGGCGGCCCCCCCTCGCGGGCGGGATCGGGCCCACGCGCCTGCCGCTGGCCGGCACGCCGCGAGCGTGCGCGCCACCGCGCAGTGACCTCGCGTCGAACCAGCCGGCCAACGCGACTGAAGAGGGACATGTCGTCACGACGTCTGCCGTTCGCCGGCCGAGACCACCACGAGGCGGTCGTCACGCTTGACGATGATGTCGCCGGCCGGGTTCGTCACCACGCCCGCGACTCGGGCCCCGTCGCCGGGCGCGAGAATGGCCATGGCGATCATGCCGTGGTCGCGCTTCAGGTCGCAGAACACGTCGAAGAAAGGGCGCCCAGCCAGCGCCTCGGGCACCGGCACGGTGATCAGGTCGTGACCGACCTGGGCGCTCAACAGCTCGCGCAACACGGTGGAGATGCCGTGGTCGAGGGTCGCCGTGGAGATGACCCGACTGCTGAACTCGGCTCCCACGATGATTTCGTCGGCGCCGGCGCGCTCGCAGTGCCGCACATTGTCCTCGCTGGCCAGTTCGACGATCGCATACACACCGGGATTGAGGCTCTCGACCGTCAACATCGACAGCACCGCCTTGGCGTCCCGGGCCACATACTCCAACGACCGGTCGCCGACGAGCACCACGGTGGCCGCCCTCTCGATACCGGCCCGCTTCAGGTGTGCCTCGGTCAGCTCGCCCCGCACGAAATGGAGCTGCTCATCGTCCACCGGCTTCGCCTCGATGTCGGCCACCAGCACGATCGGCGCCTCGGCGGCGCGCGCGTCGGCCCGCAGGTCCTTGAGAATCTCCTTCGTCCGGTCGTTCCATCCGCACAGGATGATGTGGTCCTCCAGGTCGCCGTACGAGCCCATGCCCCGCTCCTTCCTCAACCGCTTCTCGACAAACACGCCCGCGATGGTCGCGGTGAACGTGCCGAGCACACCAATGCCGAAGAACATGAGCACCACCCCGATCAGCCGACCGCCAAGCGACGTCGGAGAAATGTCTCCGAAACCGACCGTGGTCAGGGTGACGATCGCCCACCACAACGCGTCAGGGAAGGGCCGATTCTCTTCGAAATACGTGAGACCCGCGGCCCCCAGCACCACCAGCACGACGATCACCCCCATCAATCGAAAGAGGTTCTCCCGGTGCAGAAACGCCACGAGCGTCAGAAACGGCCGCGCCACGTTGGTCTTGAGGGTACTCATCGCGGGCGGACCACCCGTCAGTTCAGGGCCCAATCGCCGTCTCGATAGTAGTAGAAAATCGCGAAATTGGTTTCATCGCTGACATCCACCTGGTCATCGAATCCCTTGCCAAAGTGCAGCATGCTGACCATCGCGTCGCGGTTGAGAAACCGCGTGTCCAACGACGTGAAACGGAGCCCGGCCAGGCGCTGCCGAAGCCAGTCCCGGTCCCGGGCCGCCGACACCCCGGTCTCGTCTCGACCCCGCATCCCCAGCACCCAGCCCACCTCGCCCATCGTGGGCACGTGGTTGTGATACGGCGCGGTCACCAGACCCGCCGCGCCCATCGTCGCGGCCACGGACAGGAACGCGCGGCGTGTGAAGAAGGGGCTCGTAGCCTGGGTGACGATGACACCACCCGGGGAGAGGTGCCGGCGCGCCAGATGATAGAACTCGCGTCCGTACAGTCGGGCCAGGTCGATGGTCCGCGGGTCAGGGAGGTCGACCAGGATGACATCCCAGAACCGGCTGTCGGCATCGCGCAGATAGGCGTACCCGTCCTGATTTGCGACCGACACGCGGGGGTCGGCGAACGCGCCGTCGTTCAGTGCCGCCAGCACTTCGTGCGTCTGGCCCAGCGCGGTCATGGCCGGATCGATGTCCACCACGGTGACCGCCGACACCTCAGGATGTTTCAGTACTTCGCGGAGCGCCAGACCGTCGCCGCCCCCGACGATCAGAATACGACGGCGCGCCGCGCTCGCCAGCATCGCGGGGTGCACGAGCGGCTCGTGATATCGCTCCTCGTCGTAGGAGCTGAACTGCGTGTGACCGTCGAGGTAGAGCCAGTGGTGTTCTTGGAACCGTGTCATCACGATCCGCTGGTAGCGGGTCTGGTCCTGGTAGATCACCTGGTCGCG
>Ga0310122_10000413_pt1 | contig 27253 bp, 29 predicted proteins | sample CB6_Bottom_1051__FD_203503 | JGI IMG/M metagenome (GOLD analysis project Ga0310122, IMG submission 203503) | Marine microbial communities from Western Arctic Ocean, Canada - CB6_Bottom_1051 | ecosystem: Environmental > Aquatic > Marine > Oceanic | place: Canada: Western Arctic Ocean | collected...
AGGCGACGTGGCCGCACTCGAGGATGGCGGAAACACCGACTACCGTTTTCCGGAAGGTCGGGGAGCCACGTTCGAACCGATCATAGTAGACCAACAGCTGCAGCACGGGGACACGATCGAGCTCGGGCGCACGGTCATCACCTTGCACCATCATGGCGGTCACACTAGGGGCGCGAGCAGTTTCACATTCGATACCGTAGACGACGATGGGGAGCGTTACTCGGTGCTCGTAGTCAACATGGGCTCGATCAATAACGGCGTCAAGTTGCTCGACATGCCCGCGTATCCGGAGATCGCAAGCGAGTTTGAATCGACGTTTGCCGCGCAAAAAGCCTTGTCCGCAGACGTCTGGGTCTCATCCCACGCGGGGCATTTCGATCTGCATGACAAGGTCGCCCCCGATGACCCGTACGACCCACAACGTTTCATGGACCCGGGTGGATATCGGGAGAAGATCGAGCTCTACGAGCGACGTTATCTTACGCAGCTCCAACAGGAACGAGAGCAGGCTTCGAAGTGACCGGCGTGCGAACCTCGACGAGAGTGCAGTCGGACTGAATCGGGCGCAGCACAAACAGTTGTTGCGCTTCGCCCCTCATAGGAAACCGGAACTAGTCTGCGCTATATCGCGTAAAGGCGCCCTTGGCGATGGGTATCGAAGCGGGCCCTTCCGCAACGAACACGGTACCGTCGGCATCCACTGCAACCCCTTCACCAGCGGTAGATTGATAATTACGTGTCTCGTCCGGATATCCCGGAATAAACGCTGTCAGTCGATCCTCGTTGAGAGGGCCGATGCGAACGCCCGCAATCCAGTTGACGTGTCTGATGGGATCGGATTCGGAATCGGTCGCGTAGAGCATATTGTCGGCAGTAATGTAGATCCCGCTAATGCGACCGTAGCTGTAGCGAGACTCCAGATAGTTGCCCTCAAGATCGAATAGCTCCAGGCGATGGTTGCCGCGATCCGCTACCCAGAGCCGATTTTGCGAATCGATCTCGAGACCATGGGGCGTACGAAAGTCACCGTGATCCGTGCCGAGCTGCCCCCATTGCGTAATGAAAGTGCCATCGGCAGCGAACTTCATAATGCGGCCCGTTTTTCCGGCCTGCCTACCCTCTTCGATGGCGGTGACACTCGTCATCGTCTGCCCATCGTGGCCGTCGGCTACGAAAATACTGCCGTCTGCTGCGACAATAACGTCGTTTGGCCCATTGAAATGGGCGCTGTCGTTACCAGCCTGCCCCGCGACACCCAGACTCATCAATAGTTCGCCATCCGGACTGAACTTGTGCGCTTGCTGACCTTTGGTGCCGCTCGCATTAGCGACAAAATCCGTGATCCAGACGTTACCGTCAGAGTCCACATCGATCCCGTGCGGTATGACGAACATTCCCGCGCCGAAATTGGCCAGCACTTCGCCCGTGTTGCGATCGAACTTGAAGATCGGATCCACTGGATTGGTATCGCAGTTAACCGCTCCGTCGGCAGGGCCGGCGGAGCCACCACCGGCTCCACACCGCTCATAGGCCCAGATATGGCCATCGGTGGGATCGATATCGATTCCGGCTGTGTGCCCCCAGGCCCGCCCGGCGGGCAACTCGCCCCACTGATTGGTGACCACGGGAAACGGGTTTGGAATACCCTCGCCCGTGATGATGTTTCCGCCGCCTGAACCGCCTGAGCCATCTGACCCGCAACCTACGAGAAATAGAAAGACTCCCGGAACGGCCCATTTCAATCGATCAATAGACATGCGATCTCTCCAGTAGCAAACGGCCTCTTAGGGTCGATTCGAGACTATAAGACTGATTCTAACTCGATCCTAAGAAATATCCGCTTTGGGGGCCAAAGTCGCCGTTAAACAATGTTAACGAGGGTCAGCAAACGTCCACAAGCAGACTAAAGCTTACCAGGGGCGGCCTCCCGAAAGGAGGTCAAAATGGCAAGACAGCGAAGGCCGGGACTCCGCAAGAAAGGGCGGATCTGGCATATCGAGAAGGTCATCCCCGGTTACGGCCGATTCCGTGAAAGCACTAGCGAAACGGATTATGGGAGAGCGGAGCGCTACTTCGACAAGCGGGTCGAAGAGCTGCGTCAGATCTCAGTCTACGGCGAAAGACCGAAGGTGACATTGGTTGAGGCAGCGGAAAAGTTTCTCAGGGAAGAGTGTCCGCCAAAGTCTGTCGAACGAGCGGGGTATGCGTTGGCACAGGTGTTACCCGTTGTCGGGCATCTGCTAATACAGGATGTCTACGACGAGACCCTTAGACCGTTCAAGGATACTCGACGCGAATCGGTGTTGTTTGGGGGTCATCTAAGGTGCCCAAATCCATCTCTACTAGGATTTACATATAAAGTCATAACCTATTGTTTTTATTGGTCGGGGTGATAGGATTTGAACCTACGGCCCCTGCCTCCCGAAGACAGTGCTCTACCAGGCTGAGCTACACCCCGATCTCTCTAAAAAGCCAATAATCACGCGCCCTGCAGCGATACTCTTAGTGGAGCGCCGCCTTTTTGTCAGCCGTAGTGGCTGGTATTCGTCTGGCGAAGCCCTCATGCAGGGCAACGTCAATGCGTTCGTCTTCGCGCTTTTCGACATGCTTGATAAGCGCGCTAAGTTCGGGAGCGCTGTATCGTGTAGTCATCTCACCGCCCTCGACCGTATGGCCGAGTAGAGCAGCTCTGTCCTCCAACGATACCTGCGCAGCTCGTAGTCGAGTCGCATAAGTGTGACGAAGCGAGTGCCACGTAAGAAGGATGTGCCAGATGCCGTTCCTATCTCGCAGCCCTGCGACTTTCCTCTTCTTACTTTGCATGATGCGGTTCCTCCATTTTCATCGAGAGAACCGCTCGCAGCGGAACCATTATCGCTTGAAAGTAGGTTCTCCGCTACCGACCTGTGGGTGGCGAATTAGTAATTTTCAGTAAATGCCACTCCATTAACGTTGTTAACGGAAGTCGTTCCAGACCTATTCGGATTAATAAGCCAGCTCGCCGAGATCGTCGAGCTGGCATTCATTCAATGATACGTGAGAAATAAGTCGTTGATTTCTAGGATAATCCCAGGCCATTTTGTAATTCGCCACCCACAGGTCCAGAAATTCACTTTCACGGGCTTCGTTCCATTGCCGAGCGTGAGCAGGAACCGATAGCGCGTCAGCAGGATGCCGTGCGGGCACGAGAGTGGTCACACCGTATCTCTGAGCCTTCGGCGCCCGCGGGGGGAGCCTCTCAACCGGACCCCCAAACTCACGTGCTTGATCTGACGGTGACCCGTCTCTGGGCTGTGAGTCCGGCGGGAGCCCGAGGGGGAGCACTAGCGGGTCCCGGCGTCTACAATGGGTCATCAAGAAATCGAACAACGCTCTGATTTGGCGACCCACCCGAAACGAGCCGGTCGTCACATTGTGTCTCCTACGGACCACCTATGGGAACTGCGGGAAAGATAAACTTCACCTTCGTCATCGCCATCGCCATAAGCACGATCGGGGGATGGGCGGCCACAAACCAGCCCCGACTCGAAGCTTCCTGGCCGGCCAGCGTTAGTGGTTTTGCATTCTCGCCATTTCGCCGCGGGCAAACGCCGTCACGTGGGCAGTACCCGCTGTACGACGAGATAGATGCTGACTTGGAGCTGATTGCGCACAACGGCAGCGCGGTACGTACCTACTCTTTGGATGGATCTCTAAGTGAGATTCCCAACATTGCGTCGCGCCATGGCCTCGACGTCACGGTAGGCGTCGAGCTCGACGACGATCCACGCAGTAACGATCTGAGGCTGGAGGAGCTGCGCACCTTAGCATCGCGCACTGACAATGTGAGGCGTGCAATCGTCGGTAACGAGACGCTGCTCACCTCAGAGCTCACGATCGATGAGTTGACGAGCCTCCTCGATCGCGCGCGTCACAATTCGAAAGTAGCCATTGGTACGGCCGAGCCTTGGCACATGTGGATCGAACATCCCGAGCTCGCCGACCACGTCGACTTCATCGCGGTGCATCTGCTGCCGTACTGGGAAGGCATTCACGTCGACGACGCAGTCGACTACATCGTGACGCAAATGGATACGCTCAAGGCAACGTTCCCGGACAAGCCGATCGTCATCGGGGAGGTGGGCTGGCCAAGCTTCGGTAGGACCCGTGGCAAAGCAGTCGCTTCACCCGCCGATGCAGCCGTCTTCCTCCGACGCTTCCTACGGCGCGCCGATGAGGAAGGATATGAGTATTTCCTGATGGAGGCGTTCGACCAGCCGTGGAAGCGCTTCGTGGAGGGTGAAGTGGGCGCGTACTGGGGCGTCTACGACGTCGACCGCCGGCCGAAGATCCAATTCAGCGGGCCGATCACCCCCATACCGAGATGGGGCTTGTGGTCGTTCGTATCCGCGCTCCTCGCAAGCCTGGTATTTTGCACGATGGTTGCGGACGGTCGCAGGTTTCATGTGACTGGGCGCTTCTTCATGGCTGTCATTGCCGCGGCCGTCGCGACGGGTGGCGTCTGGACGCTCAGCACGTACGCGCAACAGTACTGGAGCATCGTTGATGCCCCGGCCACGATCCTAATGCTCGGGGGCATGCTCGGCATCGTGCTCTTGGTTCTGGTCGAAGCTCACGAATGGGCAGAAGCAAGGTGGTGCGCCCGTGCGCGTATAGTTCCCGAAGTTGACCGAGAACCGGTTGAGCGCCTTCCCAAGGTGTCGATCCACGTGCCTACCTATAAGGAACCTCCAGCGCTCGTCCTCGAGACCCTTAGAGCGTTAGCCGATCTAGATTACCCAAACTTCGAGGTAATCGTCGTCGATAACAACACGAAGGACGAGCGCTTGTGGCAACCCGTAAGGTCATGGTGCGCCCGCCTGGGAGAACGTTTTCGTTTTTTTCACGTGGACCCGCTGCCCGGATATAAGGCCGGAGCCCTAAATTTTGCTCTGCGGCACGCCGCCAGGGACGCCAGCATCATCGCCGTCATCGACAGCGACTACAAGGTAGACCCGAAATGGTTACGCGATCTCGTTCCTCAGTTCGCAGAGCCAGCCGTGGCGATCGTGCAAGCGCCTCAGGACTATCGTGACAGTACCTCGAGCGTATTCAAAGCGATGTGCAATGCCGAGTATCAGGGCTTCTTCAAGATCGGGATGGTCACGCGCAATGATCGTAACGCGATCATCCAGCATGGCACGATGACGATGATCCGCAAGCGCGTGCTCCGCGAGGTCGGTGGCTGGGCCCAGTGGACGATCACAGAGGATGCGGAGCTCGGACTACGCGTGCTCGAGCACGGTTACGAAGCGAGGTACACATGTGAGAGCTATGGCAAGGGCCTGACACCGGATAACTTTCAGGACTACAAAGTGCAACGATTCCGCTGGGCGTTGGGTGCGACTCAGATTCTTCGCAGACACGGTCCATGGTTGCTCGGCACCAAAGCCAGCGCGCTCAGCTGGGGCCAACGTTATCATTTTCTTGCCGGCTGGTTGCCCTGGTTGGCGGATGGGCTCAACTTATTGTTCAACGCTATCGCAATCGTTTGGTCTCTAATGATGCTGATAGCGCCGGAGCGGTTTCATCCGCCCCTCGCGCCTTTCTCGGCGTTTGTACTGACACTCTTCGCGTTCAAACTCACTAAGATGCTGGTCTTGCACAAAGCGCAAGTTGGGACGAGCCTTTGGCTGAGTCTGGGTGCAGCGGTCGCGGGCCTCAGCCTCGTGTATACCGTTGGTAAAGCCGTCATCGTGGGCCTTTTTTGTCAAAACGCCCATTTTTGCCGCACCCCGAAGCTGGCTCGCCCTCACCGCGTGACGGGCGCCATTGCTGCGGCAGCACCCGAAGCCACGTTCGCGTTGGCTCTGCTCGCTTGTACTTTTGGCATCTCGAGCACGGCGACGTTTGACAGCATTGATCGAGACCTCTGGTGTGCGTTATTGGCAGTGTTCGCTGTGCCTCATCTAGCCGCGTTGCTGTTGTCGTTGTCCAACGCCCTACCCGGTGCGCGCGCCGGATCACTGGCTCGGGAGCTCAGCGACGCAGTCGGCGACGCTCGACGTGGATGAACCCTGGAGCTGAACCAAGCAGAAACACATGAGCACGATGTCGAGATTACTGGGCGTTGCGCGCTCAGCCGTCACCTATTACGGCGTCCCGTTCCGTGCCCGACGTCTAGAGCAATTCTATTCCCAGTTCGTACACGAAGGCGCGCTGTGCTTCGACATTGGTGCGCATGTGGGCAACCGGATACGGTGCTGGCGCGGCTTGGGTGCCCGGGTCGTGGCGGTCGAGCCCCAGGAGGACTTCTTTCGGATTCTGCATCGGCTTTACGGCCGGGATCCATCCGTGACGCTGTTGCAGCGCGCCGTCGGATGCGAGTCAGGCGAAGCCACACTGTTCATCAGTGAGCGTCACCCGACCGTAACCACTTTGTCCCGCGAGTGGATCGAGCGCATCAAGACGGATCCGACCTTCAAGGATGTCAGTTGGTCAAAGACCGCACAAACAAACGTAACGACCCTGCAGGAGCTCATCGAACATCATGGTTTACCCGAGTTCATCAAGATAGACGTCGAGGGTTACGAGGCCGAAGTGCTGGGTGGGCTGTCGACCGCGGTCTCCTCACTGTCCTTCGAATGTCTACCCGTCGTTCGCCAAATCGCGCTCGAGTGTGTGGACCGTTTGTCGCAACTGGGGGATTACCACTATAACTGGTCGACCGGAGAGAGCCACCGGCTGAGGGGCAACGATTGGCTCGACTCGCAGGCCGTTAGAGAGCTAATCTCCAGCCTGCCCGAGCGGTCCCCTTCCGGCGACATCTATGCCCGCGTGGTTGGCGTCTGACAAATCCTCTCCGGGAGACGGTCGGGCGGAGCCAGACGCTGCTCGAAGCAGTAAGGTCGTCAACTCGTGCATGGGCCCGATCGCTTCACGCTCGGGCTCTAACCCATCCACGAATCCAGCGCCTAACAGTATGTCCAATGCCTCCTGACGGTTTGCAATCACGTGCACGGGCACGTCCCAGCGTGTCTGCGCCCCACTGACACTTGCCGGCGGTTGATGATCGCCGAGCAGTACCAGCAACAGGTCCAGATCAGGGCGCTGCCCGAGATAGCCGCTGAGATAATCGAACGTGTAGGCAATGGTATCGGCGTAGTCGACGATCAGATTCGTCCAGTCTGGTTCCACGGCGAGGCTCTCCGCCACCGCGTTGGGCTCATAAGGCTCTTCCGCCAGCAGGCGCGACCAGTCTGGCTGGTACGGTGGGGTAGGACGAAAAGGCATATGTGAGCTGATCGTCGGGAAAAACACAAAGAGCGGCGCCCGGGGGGTTTTGACGAGCTCCAATTGGTCCAACTTTGCCAGCGCGTACTGATCGGGAATGCGCCACCAACCGAACTCAGGACCACGGTAATCCAACGCCCGTTCCCCATAGATCTCGTCGAATCCATAGAAGACGCCTTCTGGCCATTCACTCTTGAGGCCTGGCATCAAGCCAACGACTCGATAACCGTGTCGCGCAAATTTCTGTGTCAGGACCTCGCAGTCCTGAGTCAGCAAGAGGTTGTACGTGCCATTGTCTCGGATGGGACGGCCGGTCAGCAGGCTCATGTGAGCCAGCCAGGATGCACCGCCGAATGTGGGAGACTCGACATACGCGGATACGACCCCTCTGCCACTGGCTCTGACCGCGTCTGCAAGCGCCTCGCGGCCTCGTACGAGAGTCTGGGCTATTTCTGGTCTGTCGTAGGCGGTCGCCCCATAGGATTCCAAAAACACCACGAAAACATCGTCGCCAGCCAGGGAAGCGAAGTCGGAGTCGCCGGCTGATTGCGGGCACAGTGCCGAGTTCGGAGTCCTCGCCTGCTGATAGGCGCCGAGCGTGAACTCCGCCTGTCTCCAGTAAGTCGCGCTGACTGGTAAAGAGAACCAGCGCAGCGTACGCAAGGGCGAAGGCGTATGCCCGACGAGGTAGAGTGCGATGAGGCCCGCAGCTGCAACTGCCAGGGCTCGTCGTGCTGGTGGAAACTGCAGACTCTCGCCTACTCGAGTGAGGCACCACTTGAGTACCAAGAAAATCAAAACCAGGATGGTGATCAAGCCAAATCCTACCAGCACCGAGACAACGGGAGAAGCTGCCTGGTTTATCATGGCGACGACATTGAGCAAGTGGGGGGCATCCCAATAGAGATTAACCGGCCGACCATAAAGCGCCGGTGCGGTAACCTCGGCGTAACGCCCCATACAGAACACGACGAGCAAAATAGCAAGACCGGTTATTGTGCCGCGAGAAGGTAGTTTCACCGCCTCGCTGTACAACGCGAGCACGAGGACCAGCACGGCGATCTCAACAGACAATTCATGACGTGTGGTGATCCACAAGGTTGGCCACACGTTGTGGAAGGTCAATGAGAAATTGAGAACGATTAAGGCTGCCCCCATCGACAGCCACGGCCTCAAGGACGCAGGGTCTCCGAGAGAAAACCAGGCTCTGCGAAGGAAAGACCAGGGCCGATCTTTGGTTGGCGGACGTTTCGCGGTCGGAGACGTCATGAGGGCGACTGCCCCACCAGATCACCCGTATCTCGAGCTAGATAAACAACATCAATGGCAAACGACAAGGTCAGTAGTCCAAGCCCGACCAACGCGATCGCCCCGCTAACGGGCTGAGCGACAACCGGCGAAATACAGACGATCAAGGCGATCGCCTGGACGACAAATGCCGTTTGGCGCCGACGCTTAGGCGGCAGGGAGCGTCCGAGAAACGGCAGCAGAAAACTCGACGCGACAAAAAGGTAGCGCATGAATCCCGCAAGCAGGATCCACGGTCCCGCCTTTCCGTACTGCCATGCCAGAACCGTGAGAACCAAGAGCAGCAATGCGTCGGTTTCCATGTCGAAACGCGCTCCGAATTCACTCGCGACATCGAAACGGCGGGCCAGCCAACCGTCAACGCCATCCAATGCGAGAGCGGTAGAAGCAACGACCACTACGGGCCACGCAGCCGTGAAGTCACCGATTAAACCAAACAGCAACGCGACCAGACCTCCACGCGCAAGCGTCACCTGGTTTGCCGGCCCGAAAGAACGCGCGGATAGATGCTTGACCGTGAAAATGAGCGTGAGCGAGCTTCCCAAGACGAACACCGTGATCCCTTTCCATGGGAACAACTCGCTCAGCTGTGCTATGCGTTGTAAGGCGATCGCGAGCGCTGCCAGAACAACGAGAATCAACAGGCCGTTGCGCAGAAAGTCGAGCAGGAGACTTCGGCTAAGAGTGCCTGATCGGTAACGTGAAAACATGTTTCGACGCTTGCATGTTTTGAATCTTCTTGCAAGTATTGTGCTGCCCTCAACTACAAACTCACTCGGGCCGCTCATGTCTAATGAGAACAATGCGCGTGCTTTCTGGATAACAGGAGCCGGACGTGGAGAAATCCGTACCGAGGTCTTGTCAGAACCTTCGGATGGAGACGTTCTGATCCGGACGCTCTATACGGCAATCAGCCGCGGAACCGAGGCGTTGGTGTTCAACGGAGCAGTCCCAGTGAGTGAGTTCGAACGAATGCGGGCTCCTTTTCAAAAGGGGGATTTTCCCGCGCCGGTCAAATACGGATACATCAATGTTGGCGTTGTCGAGCGGGGACCGGATGTGCTTCGAGGACGTTCGGTATTCTGTATGTATCCGCACCAGACACGCTACGTCGTGCCCGCCGAAGCCGTATACCCTCTGCCCGAAGGCTTGCCGGCAGAACGCGCCGTGCTTGCCGCCAACCTTGAATCTGTGGTGAATGGACTGTGGGATTCGACGCCGAGAGCGGGCGATCGAATCGCCGTAGTTGGCGCGGGGACGCTCGGATGTTTGTTCGCGTGGCTGGGCGCGCGCTTCCCCGGCTGCACGGTCGAGCTGATAGATACCAACCCCGAAAAAGCGGCTGCGGCGAACGCGCTCAACGTACCTTTCAAGCTTCCCGATCAAGCAACGCCAGAGGCCGACCTTGTCATTCACGCCAGCGGCACCGCCGAAGGACTCTCCACGGCGCTTGGTCTTGGTGGTTTCGAGGCGAAAGTGCTTGAAATGAGTTGGTTCGGCGATCGTCGTATCACGCTGCCTCTGGGCGAGGCTTTCCATGCACAACGTCTGTCCCTGCAGTCCTCCCAGGTCTCCTCTATCGCGGCTGCTCAACGGGGTCGCTGGACTCCGCGGCGAAGGATGGAGTTGGTGCTCCGCCTTCTCTCGGAACCCTGCCTTGATGCACTGATCACTGGCGAGAGTCGGTTCGACGAGCTCCCCGTCGTGCTCGAGACGCTCAGCGCGCAACCCGGAACGACGCTATGCCACCGCATTAATTATACCGATGAGGCGGCCTCAGCCTGAGAGGATGCCGATGCACAGCGTTTGTGTCAGAGATCACTTCATGATCGCCCACAGTCTCGAAGGTCGGGTCTTTGGCCCTGCCCAGCAATTGCACGGAGCAACGTACGTCGTCGATGTGGAGTTCCGCCGTCGAGAGCTCGATGCAGACGGCATCGTAGTCGACATCGGACGGGCCAGCGAAGCTTTGAGATCCGTTTTGTCCGAGCTCAACTACCGTAACCTGGATGAAGACGATACCCTTTCCGAGAGCAACACGACGTCGGAATTCCTCGCTGTCGTCATTTTCCAGCGCATGGCGGCTCGGGTACGCGATGGGACCCTCGGTCCCTCGGCCCGTTCGTTGAGCTCCATGCGCGTGACCCTGCATGAGTCCCATGTCGCCTGGGCGGCCTACGAAGGTCAATTGGATCAGGACCCCGAAATGTGAGCGCCGAGCTCGCGCTCGACTTCCTGCTACCGGGCGATCCACAAACGCGCACGGGAGGGTACATTTACGACCACCGCATCATGCAGGGCTTGGCCGCGCTGGGATGGCGGGTGACGGTGCATTCTCTCGATTCCAGCTTCCCTTCCCCCTCCTTGTTCGCACTGGAGGATGCCCGATCGACACTGGAGAAGATACCCATCGGGGGGATAGTGGTCATCGACGGCCTAGCCCTGGGTGGAATGCCGGACCTATTGGCAGATCAAGCGGGCCGCCTGCGGCTGGTGGCATTGATACATCACCCGCTCGCGTGTGAGAAGGGGCTGGCGCCCGAGCGACGGCGAGCGCTGGAACATTCCGAGGAACGCGCGCTGGCTGCCGTGGATAAGGTTATCGTCACCAGCGGGTGGACGATGGAACGACTTGCCGGCGACGGCGTGCCCGCCGAACGCGTTCACGTCGTCATGCCGGGCACGGATCCGGCGCCACTGGCCCATGGGTCGGGCGGCTCCTCACTGAACCTGCTTTGTGTCGCTACGTTGACGCCACGGAAGGGACATGCTGTGTTGTTCGATGCGCTTAGCCAGCTCCGTGATTGGTCCTGGCATCTCTACTGTGTCGGAAGTCTTCAACGGGATACCACCACCGCGACGGAGCTGCGCGCCCAAATCGAACGGCTGGGTTTAACGGGACGCGTTACGTTGACCGGAGAAGTCACCGAAGACGCGCTCGCCAACCATTACGCGAGTGCTGATTTGTTCGTGCTCGCCTCCTACCTGGAAGGCTACGGCATGGCGCTTGCCGAAGCTTTATCCAGGGGCCTCCCGCTCGTCAGCACCTCGGCCGGCGCCATTCCGGACACGGTCACGGCCGACTCGGCGATACTGGTGCCCGAGGGTGACAGCGGCGCATTGGCAAACGCGTTGGCGAAGACGATGGATGACCCAAGGGTATTGAGGGCTCTGGCCAGTGGAGCGCGAATCGGTCGTGACAACCTACCCAGCTGGGAACAGGCCAGCGAGCAATTCGCCGCTGCGCTCAGATCGCTGTGGTGAGCGCGTTTTCCAGCGCATGGCTCGGCTTACGAGAACCGCTCGATGCGGCGTCCCGGGCACCGCAGATCGCGAAGGCGCTAAACCGAATGAGGCCCGACCGGACCGTTCAGATCACCGACCTGGCGAGCGGCACGGGAGCCAATCTGCGTTACCTGAGTCAGGTTATCGGGGGTCACCAGGATTGGTGCCTGATCGACCACGATCGAGCTCTGCTCGATGCGATTCCTGCCCGGATGAGGGAATGGGCCGCGGAGCGCGGAGCAAGAGTCGATCAGTCGGGGAGAGAGCTCATCATCAGCGGACGGGACTTCGAATGCCGAACGCGCAGCGTGCAGCGAGATCTTGCCGTTGATCTGCCTGAAATCGAACTACCTGCAGAGGCATTAGTCACCGCGTCCGCATTGCTCGACCTCGTTTCTGAGGCCTGGCTGCAGACGTTAGCGCAACGCTGTTTGAGCGTCCGAGCCCCGGTGCTCTTCGCCCTCACCTATGACGGGCGCGTCCGTTTTGACCCGCACGAGCCAGAGGACGAGCGCGTGCAAGAGCTGGTTAATCATCATCAAACGTCCGATAAGGGATTCGGACGAGCCCTAGGACCTGCGGCCGCAGGGAAGGCGACTCGGAGCTTCGAGGCAATTGGATACCGCGTCGAATGCGAGCGCAGTGATTGGCACATCAACCCAAGCGACCAGAGTCTGCAGGAAGCGCTGCTCGAGGACTGGCTGGCAGCCGCCATTGAGATCGCGCCCGAAGAGACGTCTACGCTACAGAGCTGGGTCCAGCGACGCCACGCGCATGTTGCAGGCGGGCGTTCCGAGCTCAATGTCGGCCATGTCGATATACTGGGATGGATACCGGAGTGAGCGGTGGTCGGGTCAAAGAATTCGGCCGAGACCGCCTGTTAGCGGGAGTTCCGAGCCCCGCGCTTTCGTGTCGCAACGAAGATCGCAGTCGAAAAGGACGTCGCTCCCCATGGTGAAGATCCGGTGAGGCGGCCGCAAACATTCCTCCATCTGCTGTCTCGCGGCTGAACGTATCCCGGGCCGTCCAGCCCCCGTAATCAAAGGTGCGACCGCTACCTGCAGGCGGTCGAGCAGACCTGCCTCTAGAAATGCGGATACGGTGTTACCGCCTCCTTCAACGAATACCGAGACCAGGTTTCGCGCGTGGAGCTCCTTAAGCAATGCCTTCAGGTCGAAGCGCCCCGCTTGAAGCGGAATGCCCAAAACGTCGGCCGCCGCGATCCGCTCAGAAGTCTTCGACACGAGAGCTTCGTCGCAAACGAGCAGTGTAGGGGCTTGTCTGTCGGAGAAGACGTAATGCGAGGGAATTAACCTTCGACGCGGATCCAGTATCACCCGAACCGGATTGTCTCCCGTCGCCCGTCGCGTCGTTAGTCTGGGATCGTCGGTCGCAACGGTTTCCGCTCCAACCATCACTGCGTCGCAGAGCGCCCGCATCCGGTGGAGGTGCAGGATATTCTCTGGACCCGTCACGTAGTTGGAATCACCCGAGCTGGTCGCGATGTATCCATCGAGCCCCTGACCCAGGTGCCCCACCGTGAGCGGGGCTTTAGGGGAGGCACTACAGATTGGCAGATACAGATCCAGCAGCGCCCGCACGGCAGGGGGCGCGTTCGTCGAGCGGGTCCAGCCGTTTGGCTCCTGCCAAATAATTAGGGTGCGGCTGTCCGCGACTGGTAGCGGATGAAGACGGCCCGATGAGTCGAGACCGTACGCCCTGGCATCTTCCAGGCCCTCCTCCCGTCTCGCCCAGCCGGCGGCCGATATCAGCGCGCCCCAGACCAACTCCGCGTCGCCCTCAGCCGTGAGTGTGTTGGGTTCAGGCGTATACATATAGATAAATCAAGACCTTGGAAACTGGTATCCTAGCACTCGACAAGACCCGGGCGGAGATCATGGCCTCTGAAGAAATAGAAATAAATGGACACCCTGCGGCATTGAGCACAGAGCGTGCGGTCGAGGAAATGCGCCGTGGACGCGCCATTCAACTGTTCCAGGAGGATCACTGGTTGCTCATGGCTGCAGTGGAGACCATGGAGTCGCCGCTGCTCGATCGATTGAAGTCCCTGAATAGCAGCGAGATGAGGCTGCTCATTACCCCCCAACGGGCCAAGGCGGCGGGGCTGGCCGGACGCACGGCCGGCCCGATAGCCATTTCCTTCCCGCAAGGAATAGAGCTCGAGGAGCTTCGATCACTGGCCGGCGTTGGCTCTCATGTACCCATAAAGAAAGCGTTGCTGAGAGTGGAACCCGCGGAAAGCCCGACGAACGTCGAAGCAGGTTTCCGGCTTGCGAAGCTCGGCAGGCTCCTTCCTGCGTTGATCGCCATGCGGACGAAAGAAGTATCGGATTCGAGTATCGTGAAAATCCGCGTGGAGGACATCGACCGCTACCCCCGATCCTCACACGATAACTTGAGTCTAATCAGCAAGGCTCGCGTGCCCCTTCTCGATGCGGTGGACTCCGAGATCGTGCTGTTTCGACAGAAATACGGCTTCGGCGAGCATCTGGCGATCGTAATCGGTGAGCCGGACGCCCGAGCGGTGGTCCCCGTTCGGCTACACTCAGCCTGTTTGACCGGCGATGTGTTCGGGAGTCTGCGTTGCGACTGCGGTGATCAGCTCAAACGGGCGGTTGACCGCATGGCATCGTTGGGCGGCGGCGTCCTCCTGTACCTCGACCAGGAGGGCCGAGGCATTGGGCTTGCCAATAAACTGCGCGCTTATGCACTACAGGACGCTGGCTTGGATACGGTGGATGCGGACCAGCACCTCGGGTTTCTTCCCGATGAGCGCACTTACGATGCTGCGGCGGCGATGTTGCGCGAGTTGGGCATAACACGCATTCGCCTGCTCACGAACAACCCCTCCAAAATCAGCGCCTTGACATCGCATGGTATCGACGTCGTCGGACGGCTCCCGCTGGTAGCATCCGTCAATCCTCATAACCGGCGCTACCTCAAAGCCAAGCTCGATCGAGCCGGTCACCTGGCTGAATAATTGTGCACGAGCAGTTACGGCCCTATTCATTATCTGGGGCTCGGTCGAGAACGCTCAATGGCGTCTCTGCTAGTTCGCTGAGCAAAGTCACCAGTGATCCTGCGAGGTGGTCAAGGTAAACGGCCCCGCGTTCCGGATCACCGTTTGCCGCGTCACCGCACACGCCGGCCGGATGCAGATCCTGACTCATCCAGCCGAAGCCGACAGGCTTCTCGGCACCCAGTAAACGGTTGCGAGCCGCCATTTCCCCAGGCAGCCCATCGAAGTTCCGTACGGCCCCTTTCCGAACGAGGTCAGGCCTCAAGTGCATCATCAAGGAGGTTTCTACCGCCCCACCGTGGATACCATGAGCGAGTTCCTCTTCCTCGAACAACCCCGGTGGTGCGCCGAAGGCAAAGTAGTTTGCGCGCGCGACGAACATCTGCTGCTCGACACGCAGCTGCAGTGCGACCAGATCTGCCAGTGCCGCTTGACCACCATGGCTATTGAAGATCACGAGCTTGCGAAGACCCGCTCTTGCCACGCTCTTCCCGATCGCCTTCCAGGCTGCCATAACCGTTTCGGCGTCGAGGCTGAGTGTACCGGCAAACTCGGTATGCTCGAGGCTGCTGCCGATGGTCATCGCCGGCAACACCAGCACCGTTGGGCTATCAGGCAACCGCCTCAAAGATTCCGAGACAATCGCCTCATTGATGACAGCATCTGTGGACAATGGCAGGTGCGGACCGTGTTGCTCGACGGCAGCCACGGGGAAAAGCGCGATGGTGTCCGCCGGATCGAGTCGCGCAAAGTCGAGCGTTGTTAGATCTTGCCAGTATCCGCTTGCCACTCGCATAGAGGCGATATTAGCGCCTGCGGGCCTCGAACTCGATCATGATCTCCACCGTGTCACCAACCCAGCCGTTCTCTACTCCATAGTTCATGCCATAAGAGCTGCGTTGCAGGCTTCCTCGCGCCGATACCCCTATCACGTACTGCTCATCGTCGATTGGGTACTCTGCGCTCTTGTTCCAGGAGACGCTCAAGATCAAGGGTCGGGTCACGCCAAGCAACTCCAGACTGCCCTCAATCTCAAAGGTCTTCTCGCCGGTCCGTTGGGCTGTTGTCGCGCTAAAGGTCATCGTAGGGAAGCGGTTCGTATTCAGGAAATCTCCGCTTCGCAGGTGCGCGTCCCGTCGCTCCTGGTCCGTGAATACGCTGTCGGTATCAGCGACGATTAAGACATCGGACAATTCCCCCGTTTGCTCATCGAATCGATAGGAGCCGCTTGCCTCACGGAATAACCCAAGCACCTTGGCGTAACCGAGGTGCTCCACCAGGAAGCCGCGTCTGGACTCACCTCCCGCTGGGCATGGCATAATCCGCATAGAACTAACGAACATGGCACCGTGACTCCTGGGGGGATTCGGGGATGCTTTCGCCGGTCCGGCATCGTTGCAGGACGGGCTGATCAACAGAGGGTTATCGTGATGATCATTCGTAAAGTCCTTTTTCTTTGTCTGCTGGGCCTCCCGGGCGTAAGTAGTGCTCACCATGCTGTTGCCGGCAACTACGATTCGCAGACAGTCATCGAGGTTGAAGGGGAGATCATCTCTCTATTAATGCGAAATCCGCATCCGCAAATTACGCTGCGTGTCGTCACCGAGACCGGGGAAGTACAGGACTGGGAGATGGCGACCACGGCGCTCAGCAATATGCGAAGGTGGCAGATCGATCCTGCCTTTATTCAGGTCGGCGATACCATCCGAGTTGCCGGAAATCCTGCAATTCGAATCGAGCACGGGTTGTACATCAGCAACGTACTGACCAGTGACGGTGAGGAAGTCTTGCTAGGGGGGAACGTCCAGCCCATATGGACTGACCGAACTATCGAGATGTCCGCGAGCAGGCGTGCCGGACTCGGCGATACCTCGGCGCCGGAACTCGGCATCTTCCGGGTATGGAGTACGGTCGACAATATCCCCATGCTGATGCCGCGAGATATCGGCCGAACTGCGGGAGGCCGCGCGAACCTGACCGAGGCCGCTCTTGAAGCTGTCGACGCATTCGTCTGGGCCCGCGACAATCCATTACGTAACTGCGCTCAAAAAGGTATGCCGCTGATTATGGAGGCGCCGTATCCCTTCGAATTTGTGCAGGATGGTGAGAATATTCTGTGGCATAACGAGGAATTCGATACCGTACGCACCATTCACATGTCGCTCGACGCTTCTGCGGAAGGCCAGCCGGACTCGCTACTTGGCTACGCTGTCGGTCACTGGGAGGATGAGCGCACACTCGTCGTCACCACCGCCCATGTGAACTGGGGACACTTCGACGGGCAGGGCATTCCAGCGAGTACGGAATCGGAGTCTCTGGAGCGTTTTACTCTTAGCCCGCAGGGTGACCGGCTGGATTACAGCATCACGTTTGCGGATCCGGTGAACCTGATTGAGCCGATGACCTTCGGTAAGCACTGGGTCTGGTACGCTGACGCGGCGGTTGGAGTTTACGACTGTCTGGCTGCCGCAGAGGATTAGAGAGAGTGAATGACGAATCGAACTATACCGGCTTGAGTATGTCCGTTGCTGTCGCCGCACTGCTCGCCATGAGTTCGGCGGCCGCCTATGAAGCCTTTCACGGGCCGACGGAACTGGTCTACTCCGATCCGGATAAAGCTGCCGATGGATACTTGCTGTTCGCGGGCTGGGCGCAAAACGAAGCGCACGAGTATGTCTATCTGATCGATACCGACGGCAACGTTGCTCACAGGTGGAAGGCAATTACGCCTGCGTATGCGGGGCAGGGCTATTCTATTGAAAAATCTGCCCGGTTGACTGAAACGGGCAGCATCGTACTGGGGCTCAGTACTGCCGGCCACAACTACCGGGGCGAGCGTGTGCTGCAGGAACTCGATTGGGACGGCAATCTCGTCTGGGAGTTCAGCGACCCTCGCGAAGGGTATCGCTATCATCACAAGTTCAAGCGGATCTGGAACAACCACCTGAACGACTGGACGATCATCTTTACCTCTCGTATACCCATGACCCAGGAGCAGGCCGTCGCCGCGGGTGCTGATCCCTCGGTCGACTGGGACGCGGCGCCGGACGGTGTCGTTGAGGTCGATAGGGACGGTAACATCGTGTGGGAGTGGTGGTCTCTGGATCATGTGGTCCAGGACAAGAATCCCGAGTGGCCCAACTACGGCGTGCTCGCGGAGCATCCCGAGCGGTTCGATCTCAACTGGGGGTCGGGATTGAGTGGTGATTTCACGCACCAGAATGCGCTCGACTACAACCAGACGTTGGATCAGATCGTCGTCAACAACGACCGCATGGGCGAGCTCTACGTCATCGATCACGGTGGCACGTTTGTCGTCGGTGACTTCGAGGCCAGTAGGACGCTCGCGGCCGGACCGAAGGGCGACATTATGTTTCGCTGGGGAAACCCGTGGCTCTACCGTTCAGGGGAAGCGCCCAGCTACAACACGGATGGTGATGTGACTTCCGAGGGTGACAGGATGCTCTTCCATCACCACGACACCCAGTGGATCAAGGCGGGCTTGCCGGGAGAAGGTAATTTCCTGATATTCGAGAACGGTTCGCGGCGCGCCGGACCTCACCGGTCGGAGATCCTCGAAGTTAATCCGTACGCCGGGTCTTATCCGAATGCGGTGTATCTTCCGGAGATGGCCGCCGGAGGGCCCGCTGAGCAGGTGGTGTGGAATTTCACGTCTGTTCAGCCGAACAGCTTTTTCAGTCGCAACATCTCAGGTGTTCAGCGTCTGGCCAACGGCAACACGTTGGGTGTTGCGGGGCGGCATGGGCACGTGTTCCAGGTCACGCCGGAAGGCGAGGTCGTCTGGGAGTACATCGTACCCATCGTGCGCGGAACCGATGAGGACGCTGAGCTAAACGAGATCTATAAGACGGTCATGTCCGACACGGAAGACAACTCCATATTCGATGCGACGTGGATCTCACCGGCTCATCCGGGGCTGGCGGGAAGAGACCTGACGCCGCAGGGTAAGATCACCGACGTTCTGAATCGATAGACGTATCGACGATCACGGCACCTTCGGCCAGAACGGATCGACGGTGTAGTTGGGGACGGGCGCGTCCTGTGCCTGGATGGCGATCGCCGGCAGGCCGAGCGCTACGATGCCGACAGCGACTAAGATCCGCTTCATCACTAGTCGGCGACCAGATTAAACCGCTGCACTCTTCGGCCGTAGTTGGTCTCGGCCACATACAGGTTGCCAGCCGAGTCAGTGTCGATCGTGTGCCCGTGCGTAAAGTCGCCGGCCATATGACCCGGCCGCCCGAACGTCGACAACGTCTCGCCAGTCTCGTGATTCAGGATGTGCAGCTTTTCCTCTGCACCGTTCATCACGTATAGATACTGCTGCTCCTCGTCCGGTGAGAAGGCCACCCACCAGGCCGTGCCACGCAGGACCGGATCCTCCACATGATCGTCCGTCCGAGCGATACGGATGTCTCGAACGTGATTACCCGCTTTATCGAACACCTGCACGCGGCTGCCCTGGCGGTCGCAGACATACACGAGGCCTTCGTTACTGACCGCGATGCAGTGCACGACGCTGGCGAAAGTGCCCGGCGTTCCAGCAACTCTCTCTTGTTCGGTGGCCAGGTTGCCCCACTGGCGAAGGTAATTTCCTTCGGTGTCGAAGACGACGACGCGTTTGTTGCCGTAGCCGTCAGATATGAAGATCTCGCCATCGTCGACCACGGCGCCGGACGGTAGGTTGAGCCGTTCACGGCTCATGTTTGTGAACTCTCCGCCCTCCGTTCCATCGTCTGTGTCGAACAGGCCTTTGGTGCCGATTTGCAGGATTAATTCGCCGTCGTGTCTGTATCCCTGCACGATGGCATCGCCGTTACCGCCGACCCACAGGTTATCGTCGGCATCGAAGCTGCAGCCGTGCACGTCGGTCGGCACGACATCGGGATCGCCCCAGGAGTTAACAACCTCTCCGGCCATGTCGAACATGACGAAGGTCGGTACGGGTATATTGGTCTGTGTTTCTTCATCCGTGATGTTGTTGCGATCGACGATCGCAATGTGGTCGTGAGAATCTACGCAGACACCACCGATTTGGGCAAAGATCCAGCCTGCCGGCAACGGTTGCGGCCAGGTCGTGTCGACCTCGAACCGGGGTTGAGCTTGGGCGCCAATTGTCCAAGCGGACAGGATCAGTACCAGGATTGCCGTATTGCGCATTGTTATTCTCCTCCAGTGTGTTGCGGTTGTGGTTACCGCAATCTCGTTAGTGTAGTTGGCGCCGGAAGTAGTTAGCTCCGCAGTTTACTCGATCTACTTAACAATCACGCTTCTAAGCCGGTTTTATTGCCAATGATTTAGATTGCCGGGCAGCGGGCGAGGGCCGGTGGATGGAAAAATCAGGAGAAGACTTCATGGTTCGTGCGAGTATTTCGGTGTTGTTGGCTGCCTTCTCCGGCGTCGCGACTGCCCACCATTCGTTCGGCGCGTTCTTCGATATCGACAACGTTGGCGAGATCGAAGGCGAGCTGCTTGAAGTGTTTTGGGTTAATCCACATACCACGTTCACGGTTCGAACGGACGATGGTGAGACCTGGACAATCGAAACGGCGCCGGTTAACCGTCTGCAACGACTCGGGCTTACTAATACGGTAGAGATCGGCGACCGCGTCGGTTTCTACGGCGCGATGTCGCGTCTGGGCAGGAACGAGATCCTGGCGATCAATATGACGATGCCTAGCGGGGAAGAGGTGCTGCTCGATCCCGGATTGACCGGTCGTTTCGGGTTACAGAGCAGAGTCGCAGAACCCGAGAGCGCTGAAGCGGCAGTGGATAGTAGTTTCGAAGAACCAATAGGAATCTATCGCGTCTGGTCGCGTGCTCGTGGACCCGATGACCTCGACCCGGATCGTACGTTCACCGCTGCCGCGCTCGCAGCCAGAGAAGCCTGGGACCCCGTCGTTGACGACCCCGCGTTACGTTGTGTCTAGCCGGGCATGCCCGTCGTCATGGATACGCCGTTTCCGATCGCCTTCGAGGAAGCGGATGATGGCGTAATTCTCCGGATCGAGCAGTGGGATGGTGTGCGATTGATCTATTTCGATGACGATTCTGTCACGGACGCGCGACCGAACTCGCTGATGGGTTACTCCGTGGGCCGCTGGGATGGACGCACGCTGATTGTAGAAACCTCAAACATCAGTTGGCCCTACGTCGATGAGTTTGGCACGCCGAAGAGCGACGATTACCGGATCGTCGAGCGTTTCACATTCAGCGCCGACAACCGCCGCATGACCTGGGAGGCGACGGCTAACGATCCCTTGACGTACGAAGGCCCGGCATTTCTCGGGCGAGCCGGTTATGAATGGATTCCCGGTGAAGAGGTCAAACCGTACGACTGCACCATCGCGGCGGAAGACAGATAGTAGACCGATGGAGATATCATACGAAGTTCGGCTTCAGGAGAGCGCAGAATGACAGGACCAATGGCTCGGCGGCGGGGGTTAGCGATCGTACTCTCTGCGCTGCTGAGTACTGGCGCCTGGGCGCAAGATGGCGAGCGGCCGAACGCTCTACTCATTATCGTCGACGATCTACGACCGCTGGTCGGTGCCTATGGCGATGGTCTTGCGCATACGCCGAATATTGACGAATTGGCCGCGAGCGGGGTCGTACTCGAAACCGCGTTCGCGTCGGTACCAATCTGTGGTGCTTCTCGCGCGTCGCTTCTATCTGGAAGAAAGCCCACGACGAATGGGGAAAAATGAATGGCGTTAGGTCCCTGCCGACCTTTGATAGCTTGTTAGCTGCAACGGCGAAAGTACATGGCCTTACGTTCGTGACGCGTAATGTCGCCGACGTTTCCGGATTGGGGGCGGATTGCATCAACCCATTCGAATAAATAGTGTGGTCTGATCGAGTTCAGCGGAAGATTTTTCCGTAGACCTCGTCGTTGAAGCTGACCAAAAGCGTTTTCCCGACGCGCGCGGTAGGCGCGCGTAGGTTGCCCGTCGGTCCCAGCATGGCATTCACGGCATTTGTCGATGCACTGTCGCCGGCGGTGAACTCTTCGACTTTCTTACCTTTTGCGACGATCAGTCGCGACGCATCTTTGAGCAGTGCTTCAGCATCTTCCTTCTGCAACTTCCTGCTCGCAGGTACCTGTTCGCCGATCGTGATCTTATTCGCTACCAGAAACTTGGCGGCCCGGATACAACTGGTTCACCCGTTGCGGTGGTAGTACCAGGATACTTTGCTCGCCATCTACATTTCTCCCTGTCGTGTCCTATCGGTGGGCAGCGCCTCGCGTCTAACGACGTAGCTCGCCCGTGTATCTTAGGACACGTAGACCCGACGTGCCATCCGACGAATAGAGGTAGCCGTCCCGGCCGAGAATAATGTCGTAGGTATCGGAACCGGCGTATTGCGCCTCTCGTGCGTCGAGATCGCTATCGATACGGTAGTTGAAGTATCCGGCACCGACCGGGTTCGCCGGATCAGAGATATTGATGGCTTGTACTCCGTTGCCATACCAGGCCATCAGATAGATATCGTCGCTCAGCGGATTGCCGATATGCGACGAAGGGCCGCGGCGAGGGAAGCGTGCGGCGTCGGCCGTCTGCGACGGGTTTTCGAGATCGCAGGCCGTGTTCTGATCGGTCAGATAATGACTCAGTAGTTTCGGATTGCGGCCGTCCGCCACGTCGAAGAGTCGCACGTGCCCGTACGGACAGGTGAAGTACTCGTCGGAGACAATCAACAGGTCGGTGTTGGGAATGCGTTTGGCAGCGTGCGTGTTACCGCAAGCGGCGACTTCGCGTCCCGCCGCCGCCTGACAGGCGGCGATGTCCGGGTTCGTGTCATCCGCTCCGGGTATCAGGTAGTCGGTCCGTGACAGCAGTACCGGGTTGTTTTTGTCACTAACGTCCATGATGACTAGACCGGCCTGATGGTACGAAAGATAGGCGATGTCATCCTGGACCGTGGCGTAGTGCATGCCGACGTGTTTGGTCCACTTATCGTTGTCGGTTCTGACGATTGGGTTGCTGAAACTGCCTTGCTGCTGCCAGTCTCTGATCGTATCCTCTTCCGGTGTCTTCTGTCCCGGCAGCCACCATTTGCCGGCTTCCACCGGATTCTCCGGGTTGCGAACGTCGAGAATCACGAAGATCTTGCCGATAAAGCCTTCGTATTCGGCGCCGAGATAGAGATAAGGGCCGTTGAAGTTGAAGTGATGCGTGCCGCGGGCATCGGGAAAGATTCCGGTATCCGGGTCCGGCGGCGACGTCGGTGCCTCCCAGTAGGATAAGAAGCGTGGGTGCGCACGGTCGGAGATGTCGTAGAACTTAACGCCGTGATAGGTCGGCTGCCGGGTCGTGCCGCCGCGATAGCGCTCTTGGTTGACGGCTAGAATGTCTCCGGGGCCGTTCTGTGCGTAATGGTTGTGCGAATTCCAGCCCGGATCCCAACACGACGGCGCTTCCGTAGCTCCAGCGATCGCCGGGCTGTTCCAATCGACCTTGCACGGCACGCTCACCGGGAGATTCGGGAACGGGTAGTCTGGCGACCAAACCGCGTGATCCGGCGGCGGCGACGGCGACGCTACCGGATCGAAGTTCGGCACGGTGGCGAGGCGCACCGGGTTTGTTGGGTCGCTCAAGTCGACCGTCATGAAACATCGGTCCGGGGCAGGCTGAGCGTTGTCCAGTGGGCTCGGGTCATAGCAGCCCGAGTAGAGGTAGTCGCCGTCGGTGTTCGGCCAGGGCGCGAGCTTCGAGAATGAGGCGAGGTCAAGTTGACCATTCGACAGCGTCGCCATGCCGACACGCTCGAAGTTCCAGGCGCCTTCCGTCGGTTCGGTGGAAGCGACGAATGGCAGCAGGAGTTGCGCGAAAACGATCGTGATGCACGCAGATCGGCCCGAGCGTCGAAAATTAAACATTCTCATCTGATTCCCCCGCGAATCATGCCTGCTAGATACTATCGTGCGTTATTCGCCGCCCTCTTCGAGAAAACTCTCGAAGTCGCCGAAATCCAGGTAATCTCCTGAGCAGCTGATCTCGCTGAGTTCCCAATGGGACGGTGCGAGCCGGTAGTGCAGCGTCTCCGCGACCCAGGGCTCGGCCAGTGCCATCGGGTCTTCCATGACGATCTGAATTTGCAGATTGAGATTATCGACGCGATTGAAGGTCTCGGTGACTTTCAACTGATCACTATGTTGATAGCCGGAACGGTCGAGCCAGGTCCGCTCGTCGATGCCGACCGTCGTGACGACGAACGTCGTATCGTCTTGCCATTCACCCACCGAGTTTCCCAGCCAGAACATGACGGGGTCTTCCGGGTTCGGGCGGCCGTCTACATAGACGCGACGGATGGTGTGGTCATACTCGTAAAGCATAATCATCTCTTTCGCCGTGTAGATGATCTCGAACGGGTAGGGGTGAAAGTAGACGCGCGGCACGCCCGGCGGGTAGCAGCGTGTTAAGACCGGATCGTTGGTCTCCGAGAGTGAAAAACTTCCCGCGTTGGAGTCCTTGGCGGTGGCGAAACGCTCCTGTCCCCATTCCGTTAGTGTGGGGGGCTCCGGCGTCCAGGTGGAATTACTGTAGAACTGGCCTTCCGGTCGGATTCGCGTCCAGACGCCGGCGAGGTCTCGAGCCGGTGCCGGCCCGTCCACGCGCGCCTCGGTTTCCGTCGGCAGGCCCGTCCCGAACTGCGCGAGCGCAGCAGCCGAAAAGCTCAGCGCGGCCGCCGCGACCAAAACGGAAGAGGTGATCCGGCCCATCAGTCGAGTACTTCCCAAAGCGGAATGCTTTCGCCGTCCGGCATGATGATCTCGTTGATCACGACCGAGTGCCCGCCGTTTCTTGTGGATCGCCCGGTAATCCGGATCTCATCACCCGGTAGCAGGGTTTGCTTCGTCCAGCCGCCGCGCGCCATCTTATTCGGCGCCGTCATTTCTCCCTGCCAGTGCTGAAGTTCGCCCGCCTCGCTGGTGACGTCGAAGTAAATTTGCACGTGGGGATTGATGAACTTGAATTCCGTGACTGTTGCCTGAAGCGTGACATCTTCGTTGCCGTAGGCGGCCCGGCCGTGATGGGCGGATGCCGCCGTGCCAGCGAGAAGTGCGATCATGCCTGTCATCCAGAAGATGAGATATTTCGTGCGCATACGCTAGTACTCCTTGGGGAATCGCCCCGGGTATGGCGTCTATTGTAGAGCGATGGATGGCCCGCCGTCATCCATCGACGCAGGCGAGATCAGGCCCGAACATGACCATAATTTTATCGAGCGATTACTTGAGCGGTTTCTACGGAGATCTACGCTCCGTTCAGGCTAGCGGACGTTGTCGTGGTGTAACGGCTCCACGAGGTGGTCGAGGTCGCGTTCTATGCACGGCGGCGCCTCGAGGATCCCAACATCAGTCAAATAGGCCGTCCTCGCTCGCAACTCCCAGGGCTCGGCCAGGACTTCAGGATCGTAAGCGGTCGCGGCCCACTGCAACGAATCGCCGTCGCGGCTGAGTCTCTCTATCACGCGCAGGTCGGTTGTGTGGTACGAGCCGTCGTCCGTCAACCAGGTATCGTCATTAAAATTAACGGTCTCGACGACGAGCGTGTCATCTTCCCACCAGCCGATCGCATCGCCGAGGTAGCCGGGTTCGACGTCCGTCCGGTGCGGTCGCCCGTCGATCGGAACGACGCGAAAAAATTACCGGTGTAGTCATCGTAGAGAAAGACCAGTTCCGTTGCTGTTTGTACGATTTTGTCTGGCGGCCCGATACGCGGCACGCCCGGCGCGAAACTACTCAGCACCGTATCTTCTTCAACCTGTCGCGCTTCGAGGTCGTTAACGGTCGCCATGACTTCTGGCCGATACGTCGGTCGGTCGGCGGCTTGAAAAGGGTTCGAATCGCAACCCCTAACGCAGATCGATGCCCCGATGTGGACGGGTGCCACGAAGTCGATCCCGGAGCCGTTGTCCCAGTTGCCCGACAGGTCCGGGTGATCTCCGGGCCCTACCGGCGTTTGAGCAACCGCTACACTCATGAGCAGGACGAGACTCGACAGGATTACGCCTACGGAAGTTAGTTCAGGTACAACTCTGCGCGTGGTCATTGTCCTTCTCCGAGACTGCACACGCGTAGCGTGCAAATCATTCCTCGGCCAGTGTTTAATAGTGTCCGTCGGCGTAGGTAATCTTGAGGATATACCCGAGATTACTGGTGCCGTCTCGGGCGGTATGAATACGTATCGTGGCGGGACGCCCATCGCCGATCATCATGGCTTTCGTTAGCCCCGCCTTGCGAAGCATTGCGGTGGGCAGGCATTCGAGATGCCAGTTCACGACGTTACCGGCCTCGTCCGTCACATCCACGTACAAATAGCTATGTGGATTGATCCAGTCCATGTCCGTGATCACCCCGGTTATCTCGGTCGGGCTGTCGGTACGGATCTCGGCCAGCAGCGAATGGTGGGCCGATAGCTCTGTTGAGACCAGAAGCAACGTGAACGTCGTCGCTAATCCAAAGCTGTTGTACGTCATGGAATACCTCCGCGCTGCTGGGCTACAACAGGAGCGACAGAGGTTGCAGCGAGGCCGGGCGCCGCGCTTTCGTCATAGCGCTAGGGTACAAGCGGCTCGGACATGAATCGCGTCGCCTGGTCCAGCGTGCAGCCGAACGCCGAGATTTCAGCGTAAGCCGATTGATGCCACTCAAGCGTGCCCGTGAAGGGCTCCGCCAGAAATTCGGGGTCCTCAAGCATGAAGTCGATTCGGATCTCTGTTCCGTCCTCGCTCAACGCATAGCGTTCAACGACATGCTTTTGCGGCCCGGAAGGCAGTCCGGTACCCGGAAGCGTTGAGCGATGCTCGGCGAATAGCGTCGTGTCCACGACGAGTACGTTGCCGTCCCACGTGCCGATGGAATGACCCTGGTTGGTTCGCTCGGTATTCTCGGGATGATCCCGTCCGTCCGTGAATATGGTTCGCTCAACGTCGTAGAATTCGGTGCGGATCGTGACTCGGTCTGCGTGAAGCGTAATCTCATTCAGATACTGGGGTGCAGCGACGATCATTGGCGAGGGATAAGCGACGCATCGCGACACGGGGTTGTCCGTTCGGATCTCGTATGCCGCCCGTGCGGCCGTTCCCTTTGCCGTCGTCTCGACATCGAGTCCCTGAATACGGAATTCGAGAAAGTTTTCGAAGCGTTGTTCCCAGATGCCGGCCAGGCTCGCCTCGCGTGGCGCCGACGACGGCGCGTTTTGGTCGCCCGATGTCGGCGTCAGCACACTGCCGTCTTCCTTCTCAAGCGATATCAACATTGCATGGGCCCGATCAGTTCGCCGGTCTGGATTGGCTCGTACCGAAACGAGATCGCCCGGT
>Ga0310122_10000414_pt1 | contig 27197 bp, 29 predicted proteins | sample CB6_Bottom_1051__FD_203503 | JGI IMG/M metagenome (GOLD analysis project Ga0310122, IMG submission 203503) | Marine microbial communities from Western Arctic Ocean, Canada - CB6_Bottom_1051 | ecosystem: Environmental > Aquatic > Marine > Oceanic | place: Canada: Western Arctic Ocean | collected...
AAGGTAGCACGACACCATCCTCTGACCAGCCTTCAATCTCCTCTCTGACCACCGCTCTGTGCGCGATTATCGCCGCAACCTCCGCATCGGTCACGGTTGAGATGCGTTCCAACAGGTCGTGCTCCGGCGCCGCCTTGATCATCGCAAGTTGCTCCATCATCGTCGCCGCACTGTTAGGTCGCCAGGGCTCGATGTCTCGCTCGATGGTGACGACGACCTCTCGCGCCCTGACATCCATGCGCTGCAGTTCTCCAGCTGCATCGAATCGTTGTGCCAGTGTTCCGATGCGCGCGTCATCGATTCGCCACCCCGCCATCTCGAGCATCTCCAACAGGTCTTGCAGGATTCCTTCTCGCTGTCGCTGACGAACCTCCAAGGCTTCGATGGCGCGTCGAACCTCGGCCCGTGGTTGCACCTGCTCGATCATCATCACCAAATGATCGGTCTCGACCCTGGAACTGGCATCGGCATCCGTCAACCGCCTCAACCACGCTTCCAGTTCGATGGTGCGGCCCTCCGCCGACCACCTCGCACGACTCCTCTCGGCGGCTGGGATCCAAGGTGCCCGGGCCAGCATCATCGCGGCGAACTCGTTCTGCACCTCGTCCGCGTCGAAGGGGTTCTCGTAGAGGCGGAGGGCGAGATCGCCACCCGCATCATGGAAGCGGGCTGGCAGTCTGTCTAGACGGCCTAAGATGGCGCGGGCTCTGGTCAGCACGGACTCGACCGCTATCACATCGTCACTGGTCGGATGTTCACCCAGCCGGTCCCGCAATGCGGCGACGGAGAAACCCATCTCTGCCCAGACGCGCAGATGCGGCGCCCATGGCAGGGCATCATCGGCTATGGCCACACCTCGTGTTCGGCGCACTTCTTCTTGAAGTGTGTTCCCGCTCGACTTCACCCGGTCATTCTGATGTTCATATCCATCCACCAACCTCTGGGGACCGCACCTACACTGCATCCCGGCGGGATGACACTCATGGCCTGCAGCATTGATTCATGGCATTGGTCAGCCTGCACAGGCACAGGCCCGGCGCTCCCAGGAGTCGGCCAGAAACGCGATGTTGTACCGCACGCCGATGGACAATCTCAAATGTCCATCGGCGGACAGACGGGTGATGGACCCGCTACTGATTGCTCTGATAGGCTTCTTCACGCTCGGCACCACCACTGTCATCTGGTGGCTGGTTCAGGTCGAGACTCAGATGCGCCATGTACGGCAGGAGACGGCTCACCTTCGCGAGATTCTGCGCGTCGATCTGACCTCGCTTCGTGACGACTTGGATTGCCTGAAGGAGAGCGCGATGGCACTCCGCAGGACCCATCCAGCGGTGGATGGCGTGCTGGAGGCGCACGCCACCCTCGACGCTCTGGAGGCATCCCTCAGCCGGGCCGATGCCTCGTCCTCCGGCGGATTCGGCATGAGCGACCACGCTTCCGAACTACTGTCCGGCCTGCGGCGCCTTCTCTCCTCCGTCGGCGGCGACGGTGATCTGACGACCGCAGAGCCGCAGGACGAATCCATCGTCGCGGTGTTCGAGCGGTTCCTCGGATTCTCCGAGTTGGTGGGCCTGTCTCCCCATGATCTCGCGCTGGATGACCTTGAACTCCGCCGTCTAGGCGTCATCAGTAACGCCGCCGGCCGTCGTCGCTGGACGGAGGCGTGCTTCCTGGCCGCCGCGAAGGCTGCGCCCGGAGTTAAGGCGACCCAGTGCTCTCTGGCCAGACTGGCTCGCGATGCAGGCGACGAAATCGCCTTGCGCAGCGCCCTTGAAGCGCTCCTGCTACTCAATCCAGATGATGAGGAACTGCTGCGCGAGCACGCCGCCCTGCTCGCCAGGCATGGCGACGGGGACGCCGAGCGTGATGTGCGCAGGTTGGCGGCGATGGGCGTCGACAACGCGAACGATCGCAGCTTGCTCTCCGGCATCCGATCGCGCGCCGGTGATTCCGACGCGGCCTTGATCGAGATAGAGACGGCGCTGTCGCAGGATTCCAGCAACCCCGCTGACTGGCTGACCAAAGCCGCACTGCTGGCGGCGAAGGGTGATGTCAGAGGCGCACTCGACGCGGTCGACGCGGCTCTTGACATAGACCGATCGTGCGGACCGGCATGGGCCGCACGGGCCCGGCTGTTGAATGGCATCGATGCACGACTCGAAGAGGCCCTGAAAGCCGCTGTGCATGCGGTCGCCCTAGGTGAGTCCGAACATGTGTTGAAGGCCGACCTGCTGATTCGCAGCGACCGCACCGAGGACGCTTACTCATCGCTCGCGTCAGCCCTCGATGAGAGACCCTCGGACGCACATATCAGAGCCCATCTGTCATGGCTGCATCTGATGGGGGGTGACCCGCAGGTCGCCCAGCACATCCTGATCGCAGCCCCCGACGACTCTTGGCACGCCTCGGCGGAGTTGCACATCCAACAAGGCCGATTGCGTCTGCACCACGCGGACGCGCGGCGAGACGGCACCGGCGAACACGACACTTCTCTACTGACCGAAGCGCTAGAATCATTCGATGCCGCTCTCGGCGTCGATAGGGAGGATGGTCTGGGTTGGCTCGGTCGAGCCCGCTGCCTCCGGCAGATGGGTGACCTCGAAGAGGCGACGACGGCATTGCACAGGTCGCAGAGGCTGTTGCCAGAGGAGCCGATGGTGGCGATCGAAGAGGCCCTGCTCAATCTGGACCTCGGCCGGCTGGATGATGCGGCGCTGCTGGTCAAGCAGGCGGCCGGCGGTGCCGCAGACAGGACCGTGGTCGAGTACGTCAAGGCGCTGGTCGCCGCGCAGCGAGGCCAGTTGGGGGAGGCGCGACGCTCCTTCGAGAGGGTCCTCGACGCCGATCCAGGGCACGTCAGAGCCCGCCTGAACAGATGCAGCGTCTCGATGCTGCTGGCTGACATGCATCTCGCGCTCGACGATGCCAACGAGTTGCTTGTCATGTACCCCGACCTCGACATAGCGAGGTTGCGCAGGTGCGAGATTCTGATGACTCTCGGCGATTGGGCTGAAGCGGAGCGCGACATCAGGAACCTGCTCGACCGGAAACCGCATCATTCACCGGCATTGACCCACCTCGGTAGGACGCTGGCCGCGTTGGGCCGGCTGGACGAGGCGCTGCCCTATCTGGACGAGGCCATCCGAATCGATCAGACCCTCGCTGAGGGGTGGTATCAACGTGGCCTGTACTATCTGGAGAACGGCACCATGCAAGCCGCTCTTGACGACTTCGAAGCGACTGTGAGAGCCGATCCGGAACACCTCGACGCGTTGCTGCACGCGGCCGCCATCCATCATGAATCGGAGGACCTCGGCCGAGCCGCCGACGCTTGGCGCCGGGTTCTTGATATGGTGCCAGAACACCAACTGGCACGGGTCCGCCTGACCGAGGTTCAAACACGACTGACAACCGAAGTCGTCGTCGAGTCCGTCTGACGTGCTCACGGTCGAAAACCCGTTCGCATGACCGGACGGAGAAGGCATGGTGAGCGCCACCGTCGACATTGCGGAGGATTCAACCGACCACCACCGGTCTGGGAGTCATGACGAGCCACCGAGGACTGGAACCAGGCGACGCCGCAAGCCGCCTTGAACTGCCGGACGCGAAGGCCGAAGGCGCGATGACATCCCTCTCTGACGCGATGGGTCCGGCGGGACTCGTAATCGCGTTCACCTGCAACCATTGTCCGTACGTCGTCGCCTCTGAGACCCGCATCGAAGCGTTGGCGGAACGCTGCCGAGCCGCCGGTATCGGGTTCATAGGCATCAATTCGAACGATCCCGTCAACTATCCCGCCGATGATTGGCCGGCGATGGTGTCGCGCGCCACTTCGATGTCGTACTCCTACTTGCACGATGCCGAGCAGAGCGTCGCGCGCGCCTATGGTGCGGAGCGGACCCCCGAGTTCTATCTCGTCGATGCGAACGGCGCGATCGTATATCGCGGCCGTCTCGATGATTCACCGACCGATCCGAGGCGAGCGACCACCAGTGAACTGTCGGACGCCATCGATGCGATGTTGACCGGTGCTGCAATCACCCCGACCCGCACCGATTCGATAGGTTGCTCGGTCAAGTGGGCCGATTGATCGAACCGGTAAGGCGACCGATATGGCGGGTCCCCTGCGACCCTTCGTCGCGCCGCAGGGGCTCCCTGTGGAACTGTGGCAGTGCCCTCTCGGGCGGTTGTGGTTGTGGTTCGACTTCAGCCGAGCCCACCCACAAGACCGGGTAGAACCTGGACCCGGCCGACGGTATCCCACGCCGTGTTCGCCAGCTCTTGTGGCTGGACGAGGCGCCCGTCGGCGAAGATCCATGCTCCGGGGTTACGCTCCACGAGCTCGACGGTTTCGTCTCGCGTCAACTGAAGCGTCGAGTGGCCGGTCTCATCGGCGATCTCGACGGTCGTCTTGATGTCATTCATCTTCAACTTCCTCCTAATGCATGTCGTTCTTCGGTTCACTCTACTTTCCATCCGAGCGCGGATGCCTCAGCCTTCGGCCTCGCGGTACTTGAAGGATTCAAGCTGTAGCCTCCGAGACCGCGTCGCTGTGAACCCGCTGCAGCAGGTCCCCGTAGGACTTCAGGGTGTTGCGCATCTGTGTCACCGAGAAGTCGATGGCGCGGCTGAGGCCGCTCTTGGCGCGACCGATGCCCAGCCGTTCGAACTCTAGCAGAGCGAACACGCCGATCAGCGCCCGCGGCTTCAGCCGTTGGATGCGGGCCGAATCAGCCGGCGAGAGCGCTCCCACCTCGATCATGCAGAGCCGTATGACCCGTTCTACGGTCAAGCGGTCCTGAGGCTGTTCGTCATCCATGAAGTTGGCGACGTGGTTGATGGCGATCTCCTGCTCGGGCCGACGCGTCTTCATCGCAGCGAACCTACCGGACGACCTGTTGCGTCCGAGCCGACTCAGACGTCCGATGCGTCGTGTGATATTCTTCACTTCGTTCCAGATGTGCTTCTTCACCAGTGCATGTCGTCGCACCACTCGGGTCGCGTCATAGCCGCCACCCACTATCCGACCAGCGATGATCAACGCCGCGGTCGTGCTGACGCGCTCCTGATATCCACCAGGCGGCTTCCATCCTCTGCTCTCCACCTTCTGCATGTGGCGGGTCTGGTTCAACGGCAGTTTGCCGAGCCTCAGCTCAGACTTCTCATCGCTCTGAGGCTTGTAGGCATCCATCAGGATGCAACCGAACGCGCTCATCATCCTGCCGTGCTTCGATCCCACCTCAGCGGTCGCGTTGCGCACCATCTTGGCACGGTAACGGTCACCGGGTGACCGTTCATTGCGCTCAGAACCCCTCTTGACACGATGTCCATATGCGTTCAGTCGAGCGCCACGATAATCCTTCTGACCGAAGCGCTTGACGCTCTGCTTGACGGTCAGCGTCGCGGCTGCCTCATCGATCCCCGGCACGGTGGTCCGCACCGGTCGTTCTCGACCGGGGTTGGTGGTGCCGTCACCGACACCCCAATCACCCGGATTGTTGTTGTCCATGTTCTCTCGCTTGACGAGACCGCAGCCGCCGACGGCATCGTCACAGACGACTTCACCCTTCGCGTCCGGCGCGGTCCATTCGTTCTTGCCGCAGTTCGGGCACCCTTCCACGGCGCCCTCTCGGCCCTTCACATTCTCATCATTATTCTTTTCTGACATATTTCTTTCCTCCCCCCGAGAGCTCTCCTCTCGGGCCAGAACCACCTCGGCTACGGGACGGTTCTTCATGTTGTCGGCGCCCGATTCACAGACGCCGTGCGTACAGGCGGTTCGATGCCCGACCTCGTCGGCCACCATCTCCGCGCTCGCAGCATTCCACCCGCTTCGACGCGGGCCATCATTCACCACATCACCCTCGTGATGTTCACTCATTCCATCGTTCATCTTCACTTCATATTCTACTACTCGACCACCTCCTTCACGGTCTCAATTTGACCAGAGGAAAGAGACTACTGCAATCCACGATATATAAAGAATCGAGATCAACCAGAGGCCGTTCTTAGCCGTGGCCCGGGCAACCCCGCACCCACTTCGTCAAACAATAGATATTCGTTTTTCAATCATTTAAACCTTTCCTAAAAAACTCCATTTTCAGCCCTTCAGGGGGTGGGCAATCTCAATCAGCCCATGTCAATTCGAAGGCATCGGGAGCGCCTCCTATGAAGGGTGTTCATAAGTGGTGAACCAGCAGTCTGAACTGGATGGAACATAGCGCGAGCGGTCAGGAAAAAAAAGCGACCATGAAGGCGATGTCCCCTGAGATGGATATCGGTCGACTGCCGGACGAATGGTCACGGCTGATGCCGCATGGTCAGCCTCAGAAGATTCCCTCTGGCGTGCTCGATCAACTGCGCCTTGGTCGCTCCGGTGAAATCGATATGGATGAGAACACCATCAATCAAGTGGTCGAGAGATATAGTCAGGGGCCCACCTTGATGAGTTCTCTTCTGCTCTACTTCGACGGCGAAGATTGGAACTATCATCTGCTGCAGGATCACGATACGATAGTTCTCGCTTTTCAGGGACATAATGGTGAATGGAATTGTATCGCCCAGGTGCGCACGAAGCAGCAGCAGATCGTATTCTATTCCGCCTACGAGGATGCCGTGCCGGAAGAACGCCGGGCTGCCGTCACCGATCTGCTGACTCGGATCAACTACCAGCTGGTCTTCGGCGCCTTCGAGTTAGACATGGATGATGGCGAGTTGAACTTCCGGACGGCGATCGATGCCGATGGCATCATCCCTGAGACTCGGTTGATTCGAAACATGGTGCACACGAACATAGTCACGATGGATCGTTACATACCCGCTCTGAGGGCGGTGATATCCGGCGCAGAACCAGCCCGGGCGCTGACTCATCTGGACGCGCAGGATTGAACCGTCAGCGTCCCGACCGTCGGACCGATGACCGAGCCGCGTGACAACGCCGGCGGCACTGGCACACGGGTCGTGATCGTCGGACCCGGAGAGCAGCCGTCGGAGTCGCTGCTGCGGTGCCGATACGAGACTCTGCGCCGCCCGCTCGGTTTCCCGACCGGTTCCGAACGACTGTCGGACGATGTCGAATCGGTGCACGCATGGGTCGAGACCGTGACCGCCGAGCCCGTGGTCATCTCGGTCGGCAGGGCTCACCTCATCGCAGCCGATAGCGACGGCGGTCAGACCGACCACGCAGGTCCCGGCGCCACCGAGTGCCCGGGATTCCCACCTCTGGCTCGCCCTGTAGTGGGATTCCCCCGGCCGGCCGAGATGCGTCCAGCCTTCCACATCCGTCAGATGGGCACCCTGCCGGAGCAGCGCGGCAGGGGATACGCCTGCCGGGTTCTCGAAGCATTGGAGGAGCGCGCGATGATGGTATGGAACGCTCGCACGGGCTGGTTGCAGGCCCGTCTGCCGGCCATGTCATTCTACCAGAGCAACGGTTGGACCTGTTTTGGTGAGGTATACGAGGTGACGGGCGTCGGGCCGCATCGCTCGATGTGGCGCGGATTCGCTGAGGCTGGGCCGAGTGAGAGCACGTCTGCGGTAGAACGATGAGGTGAGACTGTTGGATGGTTCGGAGAGACTCGAACTGGTTCGCTGGCTCGAGTCGATGGCCCGGATGGAGAGTGACCTCGGGCCAGCCATGGGCGAGCGACGGCGGGCTCGCAGACTTGGCTCGACCGCCCATGTGGTACTCGAAGGAGAGTATCGGCGATCGACCACGGCGGCAGACCAGCCACCAACCGCCGGCGGCGCTCCCGCAGTGGTCGATGATCCAGCGAGCACCGGGGTGAACGGCGCCGTCGACCCTCCAACCGACCGAGCAGATGCCGCCTGGGGCTATGCCGAGCTGCACCGGCTCGGCCGCAGCATCGAGCTGGCGGCGGTCGTCATCGACCCGGCCATGCGTGGCAGCGGTCATTCACACGATCTGGTCGCAGCCGCCATCACCCGCTGGCATCAGGACACCGTTCTGCACCGCGCCACTGCGCCGGTGACCGCAGCCGTTCGTCTACCGCTGATCTGTTTCACACGGGCCAGAGGTCTGGCACGGTCGCTCGAAACGGCCGGCTTCCAGCACCAACCAGCTCGCCGACACGCGTCGCGGCTCTGGCTATGGCGCTCATCCGTCGCCGGTCTCCCGGCATCGACCCAGGCCGCACTGTTCCTCGATCGCGGTCGTCGCAGCCTGCGGATGCTGTTCACAGACCCGCGCAGAATGCTGCACCAGATGGGACGTCTGTCCGTCTACCAGACCTATCTGCTGCCGGCCGACGCGACTTCACAGCGGCGCCCCGCCGAGTCGCCCATCGATTCGTACGCAGCAGCCGAGTGAACGGCCCGATGCGCCGGACAGGATGAACGGCAGGTCTGGAGCATTCGACGCGGGTTGGAGCACAGGGGGGGATTTGAACCCCCGTGGAATGGATTTGCAGTCCATCGCGTAACCGGGCTTTGCTACCTGTGCGCACCTCTGCCTGAGGCGCCCACCTCTTCAATCCGATGTCCATGACCGGCATCTACGGACTCACTGAATCACTTCACCACCTCATCATCTCAACCCACCCCGATCACCCCCAATCACATTCCCTGCCGGTTCACCGGCTGCCTCGGACCGACCATCCCCCAGCACCTTCATGATGGCATGACTGATGGTGCTGACATGCCGAATGTGCCGCTGCGATTCGCCGACCTCGGCGTCGGCTTCGCTCCGTATCTGGCACCACCCGGGCCCGAAGTGGTCCGGTGGACGGTCGGCGAGCCCGGATTCGATACACCGTCGGCCATCGTCGAGGCGGCGGTGCAGGCCCTTCGCAACGGCCGGACCAAGTACACCCGCGGTGCCGGCGCCGAGTCGTTGTGCAGTGCCATCGCCGAGTCGTTCCAGCGGTTGTGGGGAATTCCGTCCGAGATGGAGACTGTGCTGGTCACGCCGGGCGCCAAACAGGCGCTGCTGTATGCGATGATGGTGACATGTGAACCGGCTGACGAGTTGATCCTGCTGGCGCCGTCCTGGCCGAGTTACGTCGGGCAGGCAGGTCTGCTCGGCATCGAGGCGGTGCATGTCGCCACCGATGCATCGTTCCATCCGGACCTCGCGGCGATCGAGGCGGCGGTGACCGAGAGGACCCGCGCCATCGTCGTCAATTCACCGAACAACCCGACCGGCGCCGTTTATCGGCCTGCGGAGTTGCAGGCACTGGTCGATCTCGCCGTCGTGCACGACCTGTGGATCATCAGCGACGAGATCTACGCTCGACTAGTCTGGTGCGACTGGCCGCATGTATCGCCGGCCGCGCTGCCGGGTGGTGCTGATAGGACCATCGTCGTCAGCGGCTTCTCGAAGACCTGGGCGATGACCGGCTGGCGCCTCGGAATGATGACCGGTCCGGCTGAGGCGATGGCCGCCGCCATCCGCTGTCAGGCGAACGCGGCATCACACGTGCCGACCTTCCTGATGCCGGCTGCCGAGGCGGCACTCTACCAGGAGGAGCAAGTGGCGCAGTTCAGACTACAGTACCTGGAGCGGCGCAGCATGCTGCTGGAGGGACTCGCCTCGCTGCCCGGCATTGAGGCGAGTGAACCGGAGGGTGCTTTCTACGCGTTCTGCGACATCCGAGGCAGTGGCATGAGCGACCGCGAGTTCGCCGACCGGGCGCTGACCGAAGCGAAGGTGCAGTTGATCCCCGGCTCGCTGATAATAGGCGGTGAGGGCAACATCCGGATATCGTATGCGGTAGATGCCGAGGCCATAGAAGAGGGACTCCGCAGGCTGACCGCCTGGCTGTGCTGATGATGCCAGCCGCCGGTATCCGAATCGATTCGTGCAGCACCGGCGACCCGCCGACCACGAATCGCGATCGTGAAGGATGGTCTCGATGGGGTGCTGCTATCGGCATGGTTCAGAACGGTGGCAGGAATTCGTTGCATTGTTCGGAGATGCGGAGCAGCTGGTTGTACTTCGAGGTCCGATCGCTCCTGGCCGGTGCCCCGGTCTTGATCTGACCCGTTCTCGCACCGACGGCGAGGTCGGCGATGGTGTCGTCGCTGGTCTCGCCGCTGCGATGACTCATCACCGTGCCGAAGCCATGCTTCTTCGCGTGGTCGACGCACTCCAATGTCTCGGTCACCGTGCCTATCTGATTCGGTTTGATCAAGATGGCGTTCGTCGCACCCCTGTCAATGCCCTCCTGCAAGCGACCGATGTTGGTCACGTAGAGGTCGTCGCCGACTATCTGACAGCGCTCGCCGCACTGGGCGGTGAAGGCCTGCCATGCGGACCAGTCATCCTCTCCGAATGGGTCCTCGATCGAAACGATGGGGTGCTCGTCGAGCCAAGCGGCGTAAAGATCCCCGAGCCCTTCACCGTCCAGCACCTCACCGTCGATGTGGTAGCCGTCATCGTGCAGGAACTCCTGCGCGGCGACATCGAGCGCGATGCTGAGCTGGTCGCCGGGTGAGTAACCGGCCAGTTCGATGGCCTCGGTCAGCAGGCCGAGACCATCGCTGTTCGACGGCAGGTTCGGCGCGAATCCACCCTCGTCACCGATGCCACCGAGCAGTCCACGCTCTTTCAGGACCGACTTCAGAGCGTGATATGTCTCGGTCCCAGCCCGCAACGCTTCCGGGAATGTGTCGAAGCCGTGCGGCACGACCATGAACTCCTGCACATCGACATCGCTGGCCGCGTGCACTCCACCGTTCAGGATGTTCATCATGGGCACCGGCAGGCTGCCACCGGACAGTCCCCCTATGTACCGCCAGAGTGGCAGTTGGTGGAGGTTGGCGCCGGCGTGCAGGCAGGCGAGCGAAGCGCCAAGCGTCGCGTTCGCGCCGAGGTTCGCCTTGTTCGGCGAATCGTCGAGTTCGAGGATGGTCTCATCCAACAGTCGCTGGTCGTCGACCGGCATGCCGACCAGGGCCGACTGGATTATGTCAACCACGTTGTCGATCGCTCTTTCGACTCCCCGACCGAGCCATCTCTCGCCGCCGTCGCGCAGTTCCACCGCTTCGTGACTGCCGGTGCTGGCACCGGACGGCACCGCCGCTCGGCCGGCCAGCCTGCCTTCGACATAACAGTCGACCTCGATGGTCGGATTGCCACGTGAGTCGAGTATGGTCCGGGCCGCCAGACCGCTGATGATGGCCTGCATGTCGACTCGACCGAGTCGGCGCCGCGTCATCAACGCTGCGCACCCTTCGGATGGCAGTGTCAAGCGTTCAGCCAGCGCATCCAGCAGGCTATCGCGTTCTCGAGTTCCGGCACCTCGTTCGGAGTCCGGCAACATATCTCCCACTGCAGTTGTTCGCCGGTCGGAGAGATGCTGAACAACTCGGCTCGCAGCACCAGGCCGTCATCCGACGAAGCGCCGTGTCTGTGGTCGTCGACGAAGCAGTGGATCAGGTGTTTCGGATAGTGCTGGATCCGCCCCGCCTCCGGCGAGCAGTGGACGAGTGAGTTCTGCAGGAATATGAGCGCTGAACCATCCGACCGGTCGATCTCATGGCCGTGCATCTGACAACCCTCGAGAATGGTTGTCACATCGATGTTGTACCACTCCATGACGTCTCTCGACAGACTGCTCTGAGCGATGCCGTCGAGGAACTCTTGGGCGCGGAGATGAGCCAGTGGTCCTTCCGCATCCATCAGAGCCAAGGGAACCCCCGCCCCTCTTTGAATCCGGCGGTTCGGAACCCACACCGATTGATTTCATGAGCCCCGCCTCGCCGAGCCGATGAATCCTCTTGTCAGCCGCATTGCCGCTTTCATATAATGCGCAGCTCCGAGGTGCTGCATGTCGAATGAGGATGATGAACCGAAGCCTCTCCTGATGACCGTAGTGGGCGCCGGGGGAATCGGCTCCTGTCTGCTGGATCTGTTAGCGCCGGCGCTGTCGAATGGCGCCCTCGCGGCGAGCCTCGGCGGCGTTCGGATCCGCGTCATGGATGGCGACGTGGTCGAGGCGTGCAACATCGCTCATCAGCGATTCACCACTCCAGACATCGGCCGTCAGAAGGCCGAGGTGCTCGCCGCACGACACGCTTCGCTGGCGGTCGTGGCAGTCGAGGTGGTCGCCTGCGGCGAGAACCTCCGTAGGAGCGAGCAGATCGCCGGCGAGGACATCGTCGTCGTCGCGGTCGACCGGCCTGAACCACGACGCCTCGTGCACTCGCAGTTCGACGGGACATGGCTCGACCTGAGATGTCGTGGCGACGCGATGCTCAACCTCGACAACAGTTGCGACGCTGCCGACCTCGACCGGATGACACCGACTCACGAACCGCTCTCGTGCCAGTTGTCCGGCGCCATCGAATCCGGCAACATCGAGTTCGGTTTCGCTCTGGCAGCGGTGCACGGCGCACAGTGGTGCATCCAGCACCTGCGCGCCCGAGCCGGCGCCGACACCCGGCCGCCCGCCGCCGGCGCCCTGTCGATCACACACGGTGTTCTGCAGACCTTCATCCAAGACGCACCGGCCACTTCGCCGGCCGCCCCGCTAACTCGTCCTGCGCGCGCCTCGAAGCACTGGACGAGCGAAGAGGAGATGCGCCTGCTGGCCGAGGCGGAGCACGGCATGCAACTCGAACAGGTAGTCGCTTCGCATGGGCGCTCGGCCGGTGCCATATTCCGTCGGTTGTGCCGCCTCGCCTTGCCGATTCGTGACCGGGGTGATGCGTCATGATGCGGCCGGCGAGACCACCAACGGCGCCGGCTCCGGAACCACTCTCATCGATATCCGAGGCCCTTGACGGAGCGGGCATGCCCGACGGTCGTCTGCGGTCGGCGATCGCCGCGGCCGGTGCGGCCGGGGATTGGCTGGATGTATGGAGGATAGCCGACATGCTGGGTGTCGAGATCAGTCTCCTGTTCGACTCTGAATCCCACATCTGGGTCGACATCGGTGATCCCGGGTCGGTCCGGCTGCATCCACCTGCCGGTGCGGTACTGCCGTTCCACCTCTGGGTCCATACCCATCCCCGGGACGCCTACTGGTCGGAGACAGACAGACGGACACTGGCCTCGTCAGCGAGGATTCTCGAACAGGCATTGGTGCTCGGTCACGACCACTTCAAACGCGCATGCTGTGGGAAGGCCGCCCCAGAACCACGGCTCTCGCTGGACGGGCCGCTGTCCATGTGGAGTGACGAGAGGATATCTCCGTACCGTTCCGAGGTCTCCGAATGAGCGGTTTCGTCCGTCTGCCGCGCGATGATGAGGAGCGACGGCGAGTGATGGACAGCGTCCGGACCGACGACAGCGGCCTGATGATGGAGTTCTGGATCGAGCAGCAGATGGGCATCGAGCCGGATCGGGACCTGTGCAGGGCGGCCTCCGAACATCTGATCGAGAGGTTCGATGCCGGCGTCGATGAAGTCGACCTCCGCTCATTCGTGCTGCTGTACGTCACATGGCGCGAATCCAACACCTGAACGGGGTCGCGTTGAAGCGAGCCGGGCGCTTCGCCTTTACCGTGAGCGAGTCGGCGAGCGATGCGTCCCAGGCAGGGGTCGAACAATGGCACATCGAAGCGGTCATCGGAGCGCTGTTGCTGTTGAACTCATCATCGTTCGGCTATGCGCCGGCCGGACCCTGGGGCGATTCCGGTTTCAGTCGAGGTGTCGGCGGGCTCGTCGGCATGGTGCTGCTCTACCGGGTCTGGTACCTGCGGACCTTCGGGTTCCGTGGACTGGTGCCGGCGCTGCGACTCTGGCGGGACCCCGCCGGTTCGACCCGCTGGGTCGCCGTCGCTGCCGTCATCACCCTGCTGCTCGCGTGGCTCGCCGGCTCGCCATTGGCTGACTGGATGCCCAAGCCGGCCGGACTGATCCTGACCGTGATCGGCTTGCTGATGGCTCTGGTCGCCGGGTATGCGGCACTGTCGTTCGGTCCACTGGCCGATGACTCGGAAGGTGTGATTTTCGATTCCGAGGAGTGATCCACCTCGGCCAGGGGTGATTCACCACCGGTCTCCCATCACCACCGGCCGACCGCTGCCGCACCGATTCCTGTCCACGGCATCTCTCAGGTCAGTCCAATCGGCGGTGCAGAACCGCGACGGGTCCCGTTGCTGCGCAGCACATCATCGCTGGCCGGGCTTCCAGAAGGTCAGTGACAGCGGCGCATCACCCGATTGGGCCCGGAAGGCGAGGTGGTCGGCCCGTTCGTTCCATCTGTGCCCTCGATGGGCGCGGATGTGCTCACCGGTCAGGTTTTGCAGGCCGGACACCTCCTTCCAGAGCGCTCTCGCCCTTGTCGCGATGTCCTTGTTCGCCCTCGCTCTCCAGACGCCGGATGCGATGTTCAGAGCGTAGGTGGAATCTCCTCTGATGACGGCCGGACCATCACCTCCATCCATCAGCAGCCAGCGCAGAGCGTGCACCATGCCGGACAGTTCAGCCGTGTTGCTCGACGCGGTCGGCGCGCCTATCCAGTCGTCCGCCTGCGGATCGCAGATGACCAACCCGCTCGCCTCGTGCACCACATGACCCCTCGCACGACCGAATCCCGTGTCGCCGCTGACGACGACCAGACCCCAGCCAGCGCTCTGTTCGGGACCGGCTTTCCTGTTGTCAGCGCACGAACCGTCGACATAGAGGTGGAGAGCGCTCTCGGGTTGTCCGTCCGTTCGGACGCTCATCATTCCACCCCCTCCATCGATCTGCTCGAAGCCTCTCACTCACCTATCGTCGCAGCATATCCCGATGCGTCGAGAAGTGATCCGTGGTCAGGTCTGGCGGTCAGCTGGAATCGAGCTATCCAACCCGCCCCGTAAGGCGCTTCATTGACCAGTTCCGGCTGATCCTCCAACGCGTCGTTGACAGCGATCACGATGCCAGCCAGAGGTGCATGGATATCGCTCACCGATTTTACCGACTCGATGCTCGCGAAGGCGTCCATGAGTACGAATTCCGCCCCTACTTCGGGTAATTCGACCCATACGACGTCGGTCAACGCGTTCTGAGCGTGGTCGGTGATGCCGACGACGCACTCATCGCCCTCGAAGCGAATCCACTCGTGTTCGACGGTGTACTGCAGATCCTCCGGTATCTCTGACACGCCGCTCGCTCCAGCCCGGCGACTCGCTCGCATGGGTCAAGTTTTCGCCCTAGGAGAAGGGTGTGCGGAGGGCGCCTCAGCACCGGCGGAACGAGTTGACACACCTTGGAGTCATGCACCTCACTCCTCCTGCTGCCGTTCGGTCAGGTGTTGTTCTTCGAGACGGGCCCATGAATCAGCCAACCGCTGTTCATCGAACTTTTCCAGTTCTGCCGCTTCGACCCGCATCGCGGTCACCGCCTCGTTCTCATCGGGGAACCAGCTGTGCAGCAGCGCGCTGGCTCGACCATTCCGCCGTTTGGTCATCGCTTCGCCGGCGATGAGGATCAGTATGAGGCCCGATCCGAGCAGCGGATAGGCTTCGGTCGGGGGCATGCAACCATCCGTGCAGCCGCCGGACAGGGCGACCCGCATCGAGAACGCCGCCGCTATGCAGAGCCCGGCACCCGTCCAGAGCAGCACCCGCTCGACTCGCTGCGCCGGAGTCGTCATAGGCCCGTTGCAGAGCGAAACCCGCATCAAGCAATCGGCTGCGGCAGGTCGCCGGTGCCGGTTACCAACCATTCCCGGCGCCGGCCGGAGTGGACCAGCCGGACCGGGGGCTACGGGAAGTGCATCGAAATCCGGTGCAGTCTATCGGCGGGTCAGCTCGCAGAGGGCAAAGGCTGGCGGAGGACCGCAGATCGCGGTGAGGGATGGAGGTCACGATGGCGGTGCGGTACTGGTGAGGTGTGCTGAGTGATGCAGATACGGGTTCAGAAGGTCTGTCTGATCAACTTGTGAATCTTGTAGGGCAGCAGAGCGCGGTTGACCGGGGTCACTTCGAGTATCCGGGCATCGTCACGCCGCCGGATGTCCTGCAGCAGCGGATGTCGACTCTTCTTGTGCAGAGTCAGAATGGTCGGCTTGTCGATCGCCAGGGCCTCCCTGACCACCGCTACGAAGCCTTCTGATTCGACGGTGAACTTGCCTATCTCATCGATGACGATGACTTCACATTCATCCATTCCACTTCTGATCGCCGGCACGGCGACCCGCTCCAACGCCTCTGGATCTATGCCATAGCCGAGCACCCTGATCCTGGAATCGATGTCTCGGTGGGCGATCAGTTCCTCCTGACCGGTGCGGAAGTCGACGCACTTGAAGCCGACCCTCCTGCCATCTTCGAAGAAAGGCTCCATCCTCATGCCGCCGAGGATGCAACTAACCTTGTCCCCCTGACCCATCGAACGCAGTTCCGCTCCCCTTTCTTCCTGCAGCATCCGGACTACTTTCTCCATCACAGCGCTCTTGCCGCTGCGAGGCAATCCGGTGATACCGATCTTAGGATGGACACCCATTCTATCATTCACGCCTAAGTACATCGGTTCGCACCAAGCCATACATCCCGGGCTACGCCTTGATAAAGACGCTTGTTTCCGGAATATGAGATACCGGACAACAACCTTTCACTCACCGCCTGAGTTGGTATCAGATATCGGTCAATCGAGGCGCCAATGGCACAAGAGGCCTAGGTAGCGGCAGGTTCTCCAACTCGTAGTTGTTGACATTGTTGTTGGCCGCCCAGGCTCGCGCCCAGCAGTCGAGCCGCCGATCGTTCAACAGGTCGCAGAGCCAGTCCAGCCCCGCCTCCAACGAGTCGTGAGCCTCGGTCAAGGCTTGCCGCGCCTGTTCGGACATCTGCAGATGATTGACCGAATTGCCGAGCACACAGCCCTTCGGCAGCACCGCGAACCGGAGGCGACGGGTCTGCTGTGCGTTGACTATCGCTTGGCAGATCACCCTCGGCTCGTCGCTGGGGGACAGTTCGCCACCCCACAGCGCATGATGCCTTTCGGCAGCATCCTCATCCAGTGAATCATCGAATCCTGGGTGTCGCAGCCATACCCCGTCCGCATCGTTCTGGAAGTGGATGCCTCTGAGGAACGGGACCCCCCTCGAGCCCCTGCTCCAGCGCATCATGCCACCGGCGTGCACGGTCTGGTCCGCTTCACCGACTCTGACGCGGATCCGCTCACCGCCAGCCGAGAGCCAGTGGTCGTCGTCGGAGAGTCGCGTCTCACAGGCCAGATCTTCTATGGTCGATAGCAACCTCTCCCTCTGCCACCGGTCCCGGGGCAGACGCGGCACCGCCCACGAACCACCGGTCCACCGCTGCCATTCGTCGCACGACAGGATGTGCGTCGGCACCGTCGGCTCCAGACCTCGGTCGTCACACAGTTCGAACGGCTCGGCCGGTCCACGGCAGTTCAGAGCGGTGGTCTCACCACCTCGGCTGACGCCGAGCACCAGCACACCCTGAGTCACGCCGCTGAACAGGCGGGCAGACTCATGGAACGACCAGGCGTCCGTCCACTCGTTCTCCTCAACGAGGAGGGTTCTGAGCGGCAGGCTCGATTGTTCGCGCAGCAGCGAGTCCGGCACGACCAGGCGGATTCGCCCACCATCCTCAGCCAGCGCCAGCGCTCGCTCGACGAACAGACGGTACAAGTTGACATTGCCGCGCATCGTTCGGAAGCGAGGCGAACCGTCCACCCTGACTCTCGAACGCAGGTCGCTGCCGAGAGCCTTGCGCAACGCCGCCCCATCAGAATGACCACGAAACCGGTCCTTGATGCGGAGCCAGGGTGGATTGCCCATTACCAGTCGCGGCGATTCCGACCACGGCCAGTCATCGAGCAGCGCATCGCCGGTCCGCACTGAATTCCCCAGCAGCGACCGGACCTCCGCCAGACCGAGCCGACCCGGTTCGGGCGGGCCCAGAGTGGCCAGCTCCAGTCGTACCAGAGCGAGCAGCAATCGATGTCTAGAGGCGTCGACGGCGACCGGGCTGATGTCGAGCAGTTGCATCTCTTCGAGCAGTCGCCGAGTATCTTCGACCCGCTCTTCGTCGCTCAGTCTGAGGGCCCGGTCGGCGTGCCAGCGAAGCAGTCTGGCGGGAAACAGGCCACCACCGACCGCGAGGTCGGCGAAAGGAATGGGGATGCCCGTTTGGGTCATCCTGCCGGCTGCGACATCGTCTTCGAACTCCAGATCCTCCTCGACATCGAACGAGTCGTCAGCCAGCGCAGCGAGTTCGGACAGGTGCGGGATGAAACCGGGTGGCAGCGCAGCCGGGTCGAAGGTGGGCGGCGCCCTGACCTGCTCGGCCTCACTGATCAGGCTGTGCAGTTCAGCCGCGACCATCGCGTCAGCCAGCCTCGGAGGGGTCGGATGGGCGCCTCTCGGAGAGCGCCCGTCGCAGTCTGCATCGTGTCGGGCGAGCAGGTGATCGAGGACGTTGCCAGGGTCGGCGAGGAGCCCCGCTGGAAGGGTAGGCCAGTGTGTCGGTATGCACGCAGCAACCGGTTTATTGGTGCGCAACGACTCTTCCCAGGCATTCAGCCAGACATCGATCTGATCGACCCTCTCGACACAGACCCTGTCGAGTCGCGCGTACCAGCCGCTGACGCCGCCTGCCATGTTCCTCGATGGGTGGCCAAGAGTCGGCGTTATCAAACCTTATCGATTGTCGGAGGCCGAATCACTCACCGGACTCTGAAGGCAGAGGCACATCCAGCAGCAACCTGCTCTCAGCCAACCAGTCCCAACCACGTCCGGCCCATTCGTAGAGTTCATCGAGCACATCTCCTGCCACTCCCGCGGCCTCGGCTATCCTGCCTATCAGCAGCATCTCCTCGGCCTGATAGTCGCCATCGCAGGCGGCGATGATGATCGAGTCTCTCAGTGCGACTCGGATGCCACGGCTCTGCATGCCTTCGATGACCGATTCCAGTGAGGGAGTGGTTCGGAGCGCCTGTCTCAGAACCGTCCTCCGCTCCGGTTTTATCATCGCTCGCCCCATAGCCGCTTCGATCGCCGCGTTCTCTTCTCGGACCAGCCGACCATCGCTGCTGGCGACCAGCATCAGGATGGTGACATAACCCTCCCGGGTGGCGAGATCACACATGTCGATGGCGTCGGGCAGCACCGCCGGTCACCATTCATTCCTGATTCAGGATGTCGAGACCGCGCTGCATCCAGTCATAGCCATCGAGCACCCATGCCAACAGGTCGTCGACGATGCCCGGCGACATTCCGAAGTGAGCAGCGATCCTGTTCAGCACGTCACGCTCGTCCTCGTCGACATGTCCGTCCGCCGCGGTCATCAATGTGGCGTCGCGCAGAGCCAGTCGGCCGGAGACGGCGCCGAGACCGGACAGACACTCCTTCAGATCGGGCGCATCCTTCAGATAGTTCCGAATCGCTTCTCGTTGATTGGGTGACAGCATGGCCGTACCGAGTCGCTGTTCGAAGACGGCCATCTCATCGAGGGTTACCGACTGGTCGATGCGCATGGTGTAGGCGAGAAGTTTGGCGTAGGCGAACCGCTCGCTCTGGGGCAGGGTGTGCAGGGTGTCCGGAAGCATTGACCCGACAGAGGGGCCGTGCCTCTAAACGATTCTGTCGCTACAGAAGGGCGACGGCGCCGGCGGAATCGACAGGCGAAGAGCCAGCGACCGAGCCTGCAGGTCAGTCGTCCTGCGTTTTGACATCGCTCTCTAGCCCCGTCAGGATTAGCCGTAGCCTCTCATTGTCAGATCGAAGGGCGTCTAGCAGCGCGTACTCAACACCATGCTGTCGCGCCAGCACCGTCAGCGCCATGCTGTCCTTCGGCAGGCATTTCCCACCGAACCCCCTGTTCAGGCCGAAGATAGGGTCGAGGTGTGATGGTCCGATAGGCTGCGCCTGCTCCGCCGTGATCACGTCACGCACCGAGTACCAATCCTCACCGAGCGCTTCGCAGATGTCGTACATCTGGTTGGCGAAGATCACCTTGAGGGCATAGAACGTGTTCTTGGTGTACTTGACCAGTTCCGCCTGTGTGGGGGTGACATGGAAGGTCTGATCGCGCCTCAGCACACCGGCTTCTCGATGCTGCTGGAAAACCAGTTCGGCGACCTCCGGATGGTGGGTGCCGCAGACCAGGACGTCCTGATTCCCGAAGTCCTCCAGATACCGTCTCTCGACCAGGAATTCAGGCGAGTAGGCGATCCTCAGGTGTGGCCTCTGCTGTTGGAATCGCTCTGTGGTCCCCGGCACGACGGTGCTCTTGATGACCGCGGTGAAACCTTCGGGCAACTCATCCAGGATAGATTCGACGATGCTGGTGTCGCAGGCGCCGTCGATGTCGCTCATCGGTGTCGGCACGGCGATGTAGGCCATCTCTACATTGTCAGTCACATCGGTCAGCGTGGTACCTCGGACAGGGTCGTGGACGAACAGCTCATGCGCCTCGGCAAACCAGTGTTCGATGGCGCCGCCGACGATTCCAGCCCCGATGATCCCGACCTTCATCTCAGAACCCCATCTGATTTTCTTGGTCGCTGCCGGTCGCGGGGTCGTTGGGTCGCAGATGGCACGGTTCGGGCGATATCCTACCATCTCTGGCGAGGACGCCGGCACGCAGCAGAGCCTCCGGGGTGCCACAGTCCAGCCATTCCTCTTCACCGAGGTTGCGCAATCGCGCCGCCCCCATCTGGATGTATCTCCTGTTCAGATTGGTGATCGAGAAATCCTCCTGTTCCGGTCCGCAGCATTCGTCCAGCAGATCCCAGAACCTCTCGTCGTAGAGGTAGATGCCACCTATCGCGACGTCGCTCGGTGGCTGCTCCGGCTTCTCGATGATATCGATCAGTTCTCCGGCATCGTCGAACACGCCGACGCCGAAGGGCCGAGGATCGGGCACGGATCGACCCAGCAGCAGACATCCGGGCATTTCCGCAGTCCGCCATTCCTGCACCTCGTTGATGAGATTCGCGGTGGTTATGTTGTCGGAGAAGAAGACCAACAAGCGGCAGTCCTGAGTGTGCGGCCGGGCGAGGTTCAGGGCGAAGGCGACGCCTCGGGGCTCCTCCTCGATGACATAGTGGATGTTCTCGCCAGGCAGTCCCGTGCCGACGTGTTTCGCTATCTGACCGATGAACTGGTTGCCGATGATCGTGATGTCGGTGATGCCGGTACGGCGGATGAAGGCGAGCGCGTAGTCGATGACCGGCCGGCGATACAGTGGCAACAGGGTCTTGTGGGTGTACCGAGTGAACGGCAGAAGCCGCGAACCGTGTCCCCCAGCAACCAGAATGGCCTTGACGAGTGTCGTCATGCTGACCCGGCGGCGTCGGTCTCCGTTCTTTGACCCTGCGGGACGACCTCTCAGTCAGGGGGGGAGTCATCGTCTGCATCGCCACTGCCGGCCGGACCACCGAAATGACCGGACGCCACCAGATCGCCGAGTCGATCGACGCCGGCTTCTATGAGGTCGGGATCAGAGGCTTCACGGGCGGCCCACTTCCTCGCCGCCTCAGCGGCTCGGATATCATCCGCTTCGACCACCACCTCCTCCGCCCTGGTCAACTCATCCTCCAGGTCCCGGTGCTCGGCTCTGACGCCCCATGCAGCGGTTCTGGGCATCGTCGGCGTGAATGTCTCGGCACCACCGCCGACAGCGGCACCCTTCGGACTCTGTCCGCGGGTGCGATACCGGGCTCTGCCCTCAGCGTCGATGTCCTTAGCCAGCGGATCCATGTCGCCGGTGATCATCTCGTCGATGTCCAGTACCGCGCGCCGTCGCTCGTGTAGACGCAACGCGTCTATCTCGGCGTCGATGCGCTCGTTCAGACTCCTCCTCTGGGAATGGATGGCGAGCAGCATCACCCAGAGCACGATGCTGGCGCCGATCAGCGCGATCAGCCAGGGGTCGCCGAACTCATCGACGAACGGGTAGCCACCGAACGACAGCAGGACCCCGAACACCAGTACCACCGACATGGCAGTGCTGATGGTGACCTTCAGAATGGTGTCGAGCGAGTCATCGACCATCATCCGGATGTGCTCGTCCTGCAATGGCGCCGATATGTCGGTAGCCTGCTCGTCGGTCGACACGGTTAACCTTCGGACATGCCGCACTTGAACCAGTCGACAGAACGGACGACGGCCTCAATCGGTCAGCATGAATATCCCATCATCGATCTCGATGACGGTGCGCAGAGCGATCAGACACTCGACAGCTTCGTGCACTTCAGTCGGGTCGATGTCGGCTCGGCAGACCTCATCGATCAGTTCTTCGATGGCGACAGGCGCCTTGTCGGATTCCTCCATGTACTGCAGCACATGCTCGCGCACTATCGCCAGCAGCGGGTCATCATCCACCTCTTCGAAGTCAACCGGTCCGTCGACCTCTTCGTCCATCGCAGCCTCGCCGCCCGCGTCACTGGCCACGAGTGGCTCGGCTTCAGCTGGCCGACCATCCATGGGTGTGTAGGAATCGAACAGATTGCGCTGCTTCGGATCGCGTGGTGTCACCGCCTCACCATCACGCATACGCGACAGCCGCTGCTCCAACCGCTCTATCCTGTGCAACCTCTGTTCGGCTCGGCAACGCTCCGCATCCAGTTGGGCACCTGCCAGTTCCAACTCCTCACCGGCTCGCTCTACGAGCCAGTCCACGAGATCCCATGTCGGGTCGAGTCGCAGCATGGTCTCCCACAGATCCATCACGATGTCGGGCAGGCTGCTCATGTCGATGACGGTGTTTCGGCCGACATTCGGGTCCTCGGACTCGTCCATACTGCAATCCCTCATCATGACCGTCTATCAACGATTCCCCGTTCACAGACAGCTGACTGGCGAACAGCGCCATTCATCAAGGGGTAGCGAATGACCAACTTTGATGGCGAGATACCGAATCACCGTGCTGCCCGGCGACGGTACCGGTCGCGAGGTGATCCGCGAGGCACTCCGTCTGCTCCGCTCGATAGAGGCGTCATCATCGCTAGAATTCGACATGACGGAGATCCCGTGTGGTGGTCAGCACTGGCAGGAGACCGGCGAGGAGTGGCCCGCCGGGTCGTTCGAGCAATGTCGTGATGCTAGCGATGCCATCCTGCTCGGTGCGATAGGATGGCCGGCAGCCAACCTGCCGAACGGTGATCTGGCAGGCGGCGAAGTCATCCTCGGGCTCAGATCGGGTCTCGACCTGTATGCCAATATCAGACCGATCAAGCTCTACCCAGGTGTCAGGCACAAGGTGCACGGCGAATTCCGGACGGTATGGAAGGCCGGTTCGGTCGACATGGTGATAGTTCGAGAGAACACCGAGGGACTCTACCACAGTCTGCTCTCTCGCAGCGCTCACAAGGCGCGTGGCGAGGAGTGGCCCGGCTTGCCCGAGGCGAATTTCCCCGGCTTGGATGGTGAAGTGGAATGGGATCCGAGACCAATCTCGAGGGACGGCAGCGAACGCGTCATCAGATTCGCTTTCGAACTGGCCATGCAGCGCGACGGCAACCCACAGGACGGTACTCGGCGAGTGACCTGCGTCGACAAGAGCAATGTCATGCGCGGCTGCCAGTTGTTCCGCAGAGTATTCGAGGAGACGGCCGAACAGTACCCTGATATCGATGAGGACACCGCTTTCGTCGACGCGTTCACGATGTGGCTGATTCGCAGCCCCGAGTGGTTCGATGTATGTGTCACACCCAACATGTTCGGCGACATCACCACCGATCTCGCCAGCGTCCTGCAAGGTGGCATGGGCATGGCGGCGAGCGCCAACATTGGCGATCACCACATGCTGTTCGAGCCGGTGCACGGCTCGGCCCCGAAGCATGCCGGCAAGGACCGGGTCAATCCGATCGCGACGCTCTCCAGTGTCCAGATGATGCTGGAATGGCTCGGGCACCGTCATTCCGATTCCGAAGCCACCTCCATAGCCGCCGTCGTCGATCAGGCCATCGGAGCGCATTTGCTGGCCGGCGACGTGCTGACCTACGACCTCGGTGGGGATTCCTCGTGCAGCGCGGTAGGGATGGCGATCACCGAACGGGTGTCGGCGCTCCTGCAGGAGCGCCGGGCACACGCCTGAGTCCTGTCTCCGGCCCGCCAACCACCCTCCTGGTTGCCGGTGAGACCCAGCGCTCGCCCACTTCTGTAGGATATGGCGCCACCGATGGTTGACAGATCATGCTCGCCCCACCCTGCGGTCAGCCTGCCGCATCCCTATCGATCGACCGCAGCATCACCTCGAGCGCCCCATGTCGACTCGCATCGTTGTTCCATGCGGGGTCGGGCTCGGTTGGACCTGCTAGCAGTGCATCGAGCAGCCTGGACGCAGCCCTGCTCACCTCGTCCACGATGCTGACGCTGGCGGTGCGAGCGGTCCTCGAGATGGGATTCAGATCGATGACCAGAACATCGCGCCCGAGCGCCACCAGTGCCGCACAGCGATCACCATCCTCCAACGGCACCAGAATCGCATCTGCCACGAGGATGCCGTCGGCACAGCATGTCGCCCGCGGGCCGCTGAGGCCGGGGATGTGACCATCCGCCGCCTGACCGAGGATGGCGACCGACTCGACCGCCGCACGCCATTCGCCTCGCGCCACCGGCCAGCCGGCAGGCATGGCCATTCCGGCGACCGCTGTCCGGCGTTCCCTGAGATGACTCTCCAGCGCCTGCATCCGCGCTTCGGTACGATAGTAGATGTTGATCTCGATCGGGCATTGAAGCACCGCCGCGCAGCGGATCATGTCGTCGGCAGTCAGCACCACCGCATTGCCGTTCAGCGAGATGATAGGCTGCTCCGCCGCCAACAGTCTCGCGGCGGTCTCACCTATCGCCGCCACGGCGGCCGCACAGGTCGCTTCGCCGAGCAGATAGTCGAACGCTTCGCCTCGGCCGTGCGCGATCAGCGCGGAATCAGCCAGCATACCGGCCGCCGCAGCGTCGACCAGACGCTGTCTGGCCAGCAGCGAAGCGCGTCTGGGATGGCTGTCGGGGACATCCGTCATCGATTCGCCATCCCAGCCCACCGCATCAGCATTCTGTATCGGTCCGGTTGAAGCAGATTCAGCCGTATAATAGGTGTGAGGGAATGGTGGAAAAGTGCGGTGGAAGACTGGGTGGAAGCGTGCGGGCGTGATCGTGCGACCAGCGGCCGGAAGGACTCAACCACCTATCGCAGCATCGAGCATCAGCGAGATGTCGATTGGTGGAACGCCGCGATTGAGGGCGCTCGTCGAGAGTACATTGGCGCCGGTCTTGGACCACTTGGCCAGATCTTCGAACAGGATGTTACCGCTCGCTTCGACGAAGCACCATTCGAGGTATCCGTGACTGTCGAGATCGAGCACCGCATCTCTGGTCTTCTCAGGTCCGAAGTTGTCGAGCATGATGACCAGCCGAGGCTTCACCTCCAGATCGAGCACACGCGTGCACCACGCCTTTCCAGCCGCCATCGCCTCGGCCAGACTGCTCACTTCGATGACGATGAAACGACCATGCTTCTCGATGTCGATGTTCTCGATCAGACGCTTGACCACATCCTTGTTCTTCTTCTCGTCGGCACCCCTCAGAGCTGCGATGTCGTTCTCTTTGATGATCAGCGAATCCGACCTGTTGAGTCTGTGCGTCAGGCCGCCACCGACGTGCACCGCCCATTTGTCGAGCAGCCCCCATTCGGTCTTCCGGGTTGCCGCGACCTGACACTCGCCGGACAGGTCGGCCCAGATTCTTGTGTTGCTTGCGATGCCGGACATCCGGCCGATGATATTGAGCAGCGTCCTCTCGATCCGCAGGATGCAGTGCTTGTTGCCTTCCAGAATGAGGAATTCCTGCCCATCTTCCAGCGAGTCACCTTCTCTCTTCAGCCAGGAGTGGTTGATGTGTGGAGCCCAGTTCAGCAACATCCGTTCAGCGACATGAACACCACAGAGGACGCCCGCCTGTCTGGCCGTCACACGGGCCCTTCTCGTGCCGTTCTTCAGAGCCGCTTCGATCGGTGTCAGGATGCCGTCGTCCTTGACCATCGCGGCGACCCATCTGTCGATGCTGTCGCCGAGCATCGGCGTCAGTCCACCGTCATCCCAGAGCAACGATGAGCGATCGTGCGGCAGACGCCTCGATTCGACGCGTTGAATGACTATTCGCAACGGGTCGTCGGCGCGATCATCGTCGGTCGACGCTGCCGCGCCACCCGTGCTTTCTTCAGGCACCATCGAGTAGGGGTGGTGGGCCGTGTTTGAAGGGTTCGGCCGCTGCTGACAGGGCTTCATGAGTCCATGCCGCCACCGAATACAGCGACTGTCGAATGGCAACGGGTCATTCACTCGTGGGTGCTCTCATCGAGTGCTGAATCGGCCGCGGCGAGGCAGGCGAGCAGATCGTCGACGGTCGCCCGGATGGTCCGTAACCGCTCATCGTGGACCTGGATGGAGATGGTCGCCTGATCCGAATCGTGGTGCTCGACATGGATGCTGAACATCTCCGCGTCATCCATCGACACCGCGGCGGCGAGCGCCTCGGCACGGGCCGCGGGACCAGTCCAGAGGATGGTCACGTGCTGCTCGACCATGCGAATCGGACCGTGGCAACCGCTATCTCTTCTACGGTCTAGCCGGCGGCATGCCCGGACGCGCTATCATGTCTGCCGCCTCGACGCCCCGGTGGGGCGAGTATGAACGGTGGACGATGGCAGTATCGGTATCGGCTCGCGGGGGGGTACCGGTTTGACCTCTGATGGATGGGAGCGGCTGCCGCTGATGGCCGGTGCCGGCGGTGTCCTGACCGAGGAACTGAGGACGACGCATGAAGGCCGTCGAGCGCTGCTGCTGACCAGGGACGAGGACACTTCGGAATTCGCATCGCTGGTCGCCACGATGGGCATCGAGTTGGTCGAGGTCATCGTCCAGCCTGGCCGGCCCAACCCGAGGACCCATCTCGGTTCCGGTCGTCTCGAAGCGATCGCGGACGAGTTGTCGATGCGGCCAGAGGGACACCCGTGGGCCGGTGTCGACCTTATCCTCATGCACGCCAATCTGCTGCCCCGACAGATAGTCGAGATCACCGACGCGATCGGAAGCGAAGTGTGGGACAGAGTACGCTTGCTGCTCGAGTTGTTCACTCGACACGCCTCATCGGTGGAAGCGCGGACCCAGGTGCGCATAGCTCGCCTGACCGCGGACAGGAACATCCTGCGGGAACTGTCGCGGCGCGAGACGACCGGTGAGCGGTTGGGTTGGGGGGCTGGTGGTCGGACGGGATGGCGAGCGGTGCTAGAAACGGTAGGACGAGAGGTCACCTCTCTGCGCCGGAGGAGGCATAGGAC
>Ga0310122_10000415_pt1 | contig 27187 bp, 22 predicted proteins | sample CB6_Bottom_1051__FD_203503 | JGI IMG/M metagenome (GOLD analysis project Ga0310122, IMG submission 203503) | Marine microbial communities from Western Arctic Ocean, Canada - CB6_Bottom_1051 | ecosystem: Environmental > Aquatic > Marine > Oceanic | place: Canada: Western Arctic Ocean | collected...
TGAGGTTCAACGGGTTATGACGATCTATCGGGAGGAAACTACGAAACAATCGCCGAGTTTCCTCCCGTACTCCGCGCCGTACACACAACGGCCGCCAGCCCTTGTTTCAGAGTTGGCGGCCAGGTGCAGACTGGCTCTTTCATCGGGTATCAGTGTTGTGGCGGCCCCATACCGGTTACGCGGACAGGATCTCCGGGAGGGGAGCTGGCAAGGATCTGAGCTGCCGACGAAACCGGGGGTTTCGTCGCCACGCGATACACGGTTTTTGGTCGCCCTCCCTTAGCGCCGGCGGGGATCTCTACGGGGACTAGTCGGCCGGCTTCGGTCAGTCTCCGTAGATCAGCCTCGGCCCGGACACTGCCCTTGGCACCACGATACGAACGCAAGTGGCGCGCCACTTCATGAGCCGTGACCTCCTTGCGGTTCCCGATCCACCCCAGGAGCCTGGGGGCCTCCTCCTCCCACCATCTGTGAACGCCGGCTCGCTCCAGGATCTCCTCAAGATACTGCTGAGGGTGCAACATGCGCGCGGCCCACAACCCACGCTGGCTTGGCTTGCCGGTGCTCGACGTCTTGCCCCGCCAGCGGTGGGACACCCGGTTTCCCAGCGTGCTTGGGTTCTCGAACGGATCTATCACCCATACGGCTCCCGCCTGTGCCAGCTCCCGCCACCCAGAGAACCACAGCACCTTGGCCGCTTCAGGGTTCGGGCCTCGCAAGCCGAAGCTCGACAGCAGAGAGACGACGCGGTACAGCGCGTAATTGTAGTAGTGGTGCCTGGCTGCCCGATCGCCACGCAGTGACGCGAGGGCGCTCACAGCGTGTACAACGAGGTAAACCTCCTTTTCCAGGGCACCCCTAAACGACGGCTGGCCCAGATCCTTGTCGGCCAGGAAATCACGCAAGCCGCACAGTTTCTCCCTGTACTTCAATAACGTGTCCCTCTCGCCATCCACGAATTGGACGCTCGGCCGGTACTGGCTCCTCATCCGGCGGATCTCGACCGACACGTACGGCTCCTCCTGAGCGTCCGGAGGACTCACACCCTCAGCCTGCACCACGAAGTCGGAGTACGGATCACCGCTGGGATATTTCTTTGAGAATGCCTGCGCCGCCCGCTCAATCAGTCCGGAGAAGTAAGTGTCGCCGTCCACCTCGCTACTTGCGGACGCCGTCTTCTTGTGCTTGGTAACCTTCTTGCGAGCCATCCTACCCTCCCATCAGAGGAGTACATGGGCCGCCCGGTGGATGGGCACCGGTTCGGGGGAGCGACCCCCTCCGGCCCGAAGTGAATCGCCAGTCTTCGGCGTGACTTTGGTGAGTCAGCACAGCGCCCAGGGACATCGCCGTAGCTGCCCGTGCTGCGATGGACCAGTGACTCGCGCTCATCTTACCACCGCGGTCCGCAGGGCGACCACGCCATCTCGCAGGCTGTCCAGGTAGTCCGCCCACGACTGCAGCATCTCACGGCGCTGCTCGAGATAGGTGGTTCGGTTGTAGGCGCGGCCGTTCGCGTCTCGCACGGCGTGCCCCAGCTGCATCTCCACCCACTCTACGGAATAGTTCAGGCGCTCCACCAGAATTGTGCGCGCGACCGCTCGGAACCCGTGCGCCGTCATCGATCCCCGGAAGCCCATCTGGTGCAGCGCGGCGTTGAGGGTATTGACGGACAACGGACGACCCTTACCCCGCAGCGAGCGGAACACAAAGCCGTCGGGACCGCTGTGGAGTTCCATGTCACGGATGATAGCGATGGCCTGACGGGGCAAGGGCGTGATCATCGGGGCGCCTCCCTTGGTGGGACGATAATCCCACTCGGCGACGTCGAGGCGGAAATCTTCCCATCGGGCCGTCCTCAGCTCACCGGGTCGGACAAACAGGATCGGCGCCAGCCGCAGAGCGCTCCGCGTGGTCGGCTGTCCGCCATACCCCTCGATGGCACGCAGCAACGGTCCCAGGTCAGCCGGGTCCACCAGCGCCGGATGATGCTGCACCTCTGGCGTCGCCAGGGTGTCCCGCAGATCTGCCGCCACGTCCCTCTCGGCGCGCTCCGTGGCGATGGCGTAGCGAAAAATCTGCCCGCACAGCGTCCGGAGCCGGCGGGCGGTCTCTACCAGGCCGCCCTGCTCAACCTGCCGCAACACGGCCAACAGCTGACGAGCCGTGATTGAATGGATGGGCAGCCTGCCGAGTGCCGGGAAGACGTGAATCTCCAGCCGGCGCAGGTTGCGCTCTGCGTGATCGGCAACGACACGATGGCAGTGGACCTCCTTCCACCATTCGGTGGCGACGGCCTCGAAGCTGTTGGCGGCAGCAGCGGCTTGGGCAGCCTTCTGTTCCTGCCGGTGGGCGCTTGGGTCGACTCCCGCAGCCAACAACCGGCGCGCCTCGTCACGGGCCTCGCGGGCGTCCTTCAGCGATACGTCGGGGTAAACGCCAAGAGCCAGCAACTTTTCCTTGCCCCCGAAGCGGTACTTAAACCGCCAGTATCTGCCAGCTCGCTGAAGGTGAAGGAACAGCCCGCCGCCATCGAAGAGCTTGAACGGCCGGTCCTGATAGACGGCCGAGCGGACGGTAACAGCACTCAGCTTATCCTTGCTACCTCTGGACATGGGGGTATGCCTCCTTTGAAGCAGGGGGTAGGTGCGAGGGGTATCTGTCTCTCCATGGATACCCCAAAAACCTACCTACCCCGCAAAGATACCCCATCATACCCCCGGAAGTCAATGGACGCTTTCGGACTACTGTGGACAGATAGCATACAGAAAAGCCCTGCAAGCGAGTGACTTACAGGACCTTATCGGATGTTACTGGATGTAATTTGGCGGGAACGTGTGGGAATCGAACCCACCCAGTGTTACTCTCGCAACACCGCTACGGATTTGAAGTCCGCGGAGACCACCAGGATCCCAGCCGCTCCCTCTTCTCAATTCGCGCCGATTAGCCCGACCCCGCCGGGGACGCCACAGCGGGTACTCGGCGAAAAGGTGTGTCGCCCTGCTGTCTGCCCGCTGCCGGGTCCAGCCGTTTGGAAACCACCTCTGCGTATTCCAGTGGCAGCTCCCACCGCACGGTTCGCTCGGGCTCTTCGCCCAGCCCGACGATCACTAGCTCCATGTACTTTGTCTCTGGTCCGACAATAGGAGTCTGGCGGTCGGCCTTGCGGTTGGGGAAGTGCAGCCTGTACACCGCATTCTTCTTCAGGATCCTGTTCCGCGGTCGGTAGAACTCGTGTGGATAGGGACCGGCCAGACCGCTAGGGGAGTAGCGGTTGCCCTCGTCGTCCTGCAGAAAAGTGCGGCTGCCAATGTCATCGATGTTGGGCCGAAGTTCCGACTCCTGGTTGTCGAGATAGACGTCGAAAACGAGACGGCTGTACAGGGTGACTCCCCAGCGTTCGTCATACTGGTGGCGCAGGAGAGGAAACTTGACATCGTAGATCCGACGCACCAGCCGCTGCACGTAGTCGCCGCGCCAGACGTTAAAGACTCGCTTCTGCAGGGGATTACTCGGGTCGAAAGAGGGATTTAGGTAGATCAGATACTGGAGATACAGACTGTTGATATCAGTGCCGTCCTCCATGGGGTAATCGCTGTCCACATATCCATAGACGAACTGGCTGAGACGGCTTTCAAGCTGTTCCTGATCCAGGCCTTCTCTTTCCGCGTTGGCGTAGAAACTGGCAATCTCGTACGCGAAACTGCGCAGAGTGGCCTGCACGAATATGCCGTCTCGGCCCGTGGCGGAGCGATTGACCGTCCGCCACACCTTCTCCTCGGCCTGCGCGAAAGGACTGGGAGGATCCACCTGGGCACAGCCCATGGCGGCGCAAGCAAGGGCGAAAAGAGCTGTTCTCATGGTCACCGCGCCAGAATCGTAGAAGGCCCGGGCGTTGAGAGGGAACGACCACGCCATAATCAACGGCGGAGGCCAGGGCGTGGAAGCAGCGACCACGACCTAATCGATGTCGAAGGCTTGGGCGTGGAGAGAACGGCCACGCTGTGATCCATCCATCGCAATTGGCCCAGGCGTTGGGTGTCAGGGCCTTTGGAGCCGCTCGCTCACTCTTTGACGACCCACAGTTTCACCGTGGAAACCACTTCCGGATGGAGATGGAGAGTCACGGTGTAGACGCCTAGAGCGCGAATCGGTTCTTCAAGATCGACCTTGCGGCGATCTATGTCGTGACCCTGCTCCTTGAGCAAGTCGGCGATGTTCTGCGCGGTGACCGAGCCGAAAAGCCTGTCGCCCTCGCCGACCTTCACCTGAGCCGTAATGGAGGCCTTCTCCAGTGTCTGTGCCAGCTCTACGGCGCCGCGCTGCTCTCGATCGGCGACGGCACCGTGCTGGCGTCGACGCGATTCGTACTGTGCGACATTGACATCGGTTGCGATGAGGGCGTTGTGTTGCGGAATAAGCAAGTTCCGCGCGAAACCATCGGCGACCTGTACGATCTCACCGGCTTGGCCGAGCCTGTCGACGTCTTTCAGTAGAATAACTTTCACTGTCCTTCGATCTCCTCTTTTCCGTTCTCCTGTGAGGCCAGACGCCGCCAGTCGAACCGCGTGTCCAGCAATCCGACACCGGCCAGAACCAAGCTGCTCACGCTCGAGGCGAAGAACAGCACAGCGTAAAAGAGCGCTTGCAGCGAGGCGGGTACTCGCTTGCGCCACATGTAAAATCGGGTCAGAGCCAAGCCCTGCACCGCGTAGAGGACGACCATTGCCGCTAGAGCATTGACGGCCAGGTCATCCAGAAGGCCGTCGTCCGTTACAAACTTCACCGCCATGGAGACGATGAGCACCCAGATCAACTGGTCCCACAGCTTCCACCGCCGCATGGGCAACGCTGGGGCCAAGGCCAGCCCGAGGCGCCCACTCACCTGCTGCGCCAGTCGGTACGCCAACACCGCCGTCAGCAAACCGGCGAGGAACTCCATGACGGGCTCCAACCGCAGCAACGAAACCAGCAGTTGACGGGTGATCTCGCCCTCTTCTCCCGATGCCGAAAAACCCATCGCCTCCAGCTGGGAGAAAACCTGTGCGGCCAGTTCCTCGCGAGCCAGGGGCGCCTGAGATGCGGCCAGCATGAGATACAGACCCTGAAGCAATCCGGGCAACGCCGATGCCGCGATGACCTGGCCGTACCCCCTTCCCCGACCGACCTGAAATGCGGCAATCAATCCCACCAGGGGAGCGAGTACCAGATTCGGCGCCTTGTGCACTCCCAGCATACCGGTGAGCGCCAGCCCCCCAAAGGCAAGGACGGCGATCGGCGTCATGCTGCTGATGTCGTATTTCCGGCCCATCAGCAGAGCTAGCACGGCCAGGGCCACGCCGACCATCAGCGCCAGAGTCCCTAACAGCAGCATCGATAAAGAGCGAGAGCTCTCCTCCCACAGCCTCGATCCGCTCCAGCACAAAAAGGAGGTGACATCCCTTGGACCCCAGGCGAGCGTCTACTCCGAGGGCTTGGCGTCGGGGGCAGCCGTGGGCGCTTTTTCCACGGGTGCGTCCGCGCCCCCCTCGCCTCCTTCGGCAGTGGCCACCACCGCAGGCGCGCTCGGTGTGGGACTGGCTGCGGGACTGGCTGCGCCTTCGGTCGGCCGGCGGTCATCAGGGCGTCTGCTGTCCGGCCGGCGGTCACGATCGGACCGATAACGGCCGCGGCCACCCGGTCCGCCGCGGAAATCACGATCGGGTCGCGAGTAGACGTAGACATTTTCTGGCGCCAGTTGAGGCACGCGCAGGAACTCACCCGTCACTGTGACCAGTAGGTGACGCAAGACCCCCTCGTCCATCTTCAGCTCGTGCAGCAGACCCTCGCCCATCGATTCGGGTGCCGCCGTAAACTGGTAGAGTACGTAGAAGCCCTGCTGACGCTGCTTCAAGCCCGCCGAAGTATAGGCCATCTTGCGCAGCCCCCAGCGATCGATGTTGACGATCTCCGCCCCCGCCGCCTTGAGTTGTGATTCGTATTTCTCCACCAGGGGTTCGAAGGCGGTGTCACCCAGCTGGGGGTCGAAGATGCAGACCAGTTCGTACTTCTTCGTCATGCTGTCTCTTTTCGTTTGGCTGTCTGACGAGCCCGAACCCCTGACCACATCAGAACAGACGACATCAGAACAAGTTGAGGCTGTGCTGCACGAACTGCGGCGCCAGCACCAGAGATATGACGGACATCAGCTTGATGAGAATGTTCATTGATGGTCCCGAAGTGTCCTTAAAGGGGTCCCCTACCGTGTCGCCGACGACGGCGGCTTTGTGGGGATCGGACCCCTTTCCACCCAGATTCCCCTCTTCGATCCACTTCTTGGCGTTGTCCCAGGCGCCACCGCTGTTGGCCATCATGAGCGCCAGAAGAACACCGCTCACCGTGGCTCCGGCCAGCATTCCACCCAGGGCGATCGGCCCCAGTAGGAAACCCACCAGAACCGGAGCCAGAAGCGCCATCAGTCCTGGAAGGATCATCTCCTTGAGGGCGGCATTGGTGCTGATTTCGACACAGCGTCGCGTATCCGGCTTACCCGTACCCTCCATGAGACCGGGAATTTCACGAAACTGACGTCTCACTTCCTCGACCATCTTGAAGGCGGCGTTGCCCACTGCCTTCATGGTGAGGGCCGCCCCGAGGTAGGGGATCATGGCACCGATAAAGAGGCCGATGACGACAATGGGGGTCGTCACGTCGATGACGACTTCGACGCCACTGGCCGCCCGGATCGCCGAGGTATAGGCAGAGAACAGAGCCAGGGCAGTGAGTGCTGCCGAGCCGATCGCAAAGCCCTTGCCGATGGCGGCAGTGGTGTTGCCGAGTGAATCCAGGCTGTCGGTGATTCTGCGGGTTTCCTCCCCCAACCCGGCCTGCTGGCTGATCCCGCCGGCGTTGTCGGCGATGGGTCCGTAGGCGTCTACCGACATGGTAATGCCCACCGTGGCCAGCATGCCGACCGCGGCCACACCGATGCCGTACAGACCGGCGAAGTGAAATCCGAGGCCGATGGCGAGGACGATGCCAAGGACGGGTAGGGCGGTGCTTTCCATGCCCACGGCCAGTCCTGTGATGATGTTGGTGGCCGAGCCGGTCTTGGAGGATTCAGCAATAGCGCGGATGGGAGGCCCTCCGGTGTAGTATTCGGTCAGCAACCCGATGCCGATGCCGGCGAGACTGCCCGACAGGACCGCCCAGAAAACCCCGGAGTCCAGGTGAAGAGCTCCAGCCAGCCAGTAGGCGCCGGCCATCATCAGAGCCGCGGAGACAAAAGTGGAGTAGCGAAGTGCCCCCCCCGGATCCATGTTCTGCAGGATGCGGACACTGCCCACGCCGATGAGGGAGGCCACCAGCCCGATCATGATGATGATGAGCGGATACTGCATGGCTGCCATTCTCGCGGGAGCCTCAGCCACGCCGGGCGCCAGGATGTCGAGAGCGGCCACAGACGCGGTCGCGGCGATGGCGATAGTGGCGATGACGGAGCCGACGTAGGACTCGAAAATGTCGGCGCCCATTCCTGCCACATCACCTACATTGTCGCCTACATTGTCGGCGATGGTAGCGGGATTGCGGGGGTCGTCCTCGGGAATGTCCTTCTCGACCTTGCCCACCAGGTCGGCCCCGATATCGGCTGACTTGGTGAAGATTCCTCCGCCGACGCGGGCGAAGAGCGCGATGGAACTCGCCCCCATGGCAAAACCACTGATGACGGTTGCGTTGGCGGCGTCCTCCCACACTCCGAAGGCATTGCACAGGAAACCAATGCCGACCAGACCCAGGCTGGCCACGGCCAGACCCATCACCGCACCCCCCGAAAAAGCCATGGTAAGCGCCGGTCCTTGCCCGCGCTGGCTAGCGGCCTGGGCGGTGCGCGCGTTGGCCCGGGTGGCGGCTTTCATGCCGGAGAATCCGGCGGCGATCGAGCATCCCGCCCCGGCCAGAAAAGCAATAGCCGTGCGCGACCCGACGCCGGCGTACAGTAAGGCGAACACCACGACTACAAAAACGAGCAGGATGGAATATTCCCGCTTCAGAAACGCCATCGCGCCCTCGTGAATGGCTTCGGTGATCTCCACCATGATGGGCGTTCCGGCATCCTGCTTCACGATGAAGCGGTAGATCGAAAATGCGACCAGCAGACCTCCTATTCCCAGATAGGGCGCTGCCGTTGTCCAGGCTTCCATAGACCTCCCTTTTTCCAGCTACAACGGTCGTTTTGAGAAACGACCCAAATTACTGCTTCCTTCGGACAAACTCACGGCCGCTACTCGGACGAGCTCAAGAGGACGGAGGGCGGTTGAAACGGTTCATAGCCACTTCAACGCCCTCCCGAATCCAAGTTTGGACCGCTTCACAAGACCTTCGTACCAAGCCGTCCACGTCTTCTTCGGGCTCGAATGCCGACAGGACGAAGTCGATGTCCCCATCCCCCTCGAGCACCGGGCCGATACCCATACGCAGGCGAGGGACTTCGCTACTGTCCAGCTCCTCAAGAACGGAGGCCAAGCCGTTGTGGCCTCCGTCTCCGCCCCCGCGACGTATTCTCAGGCAGGAGAATTCCAGATTGAAGTCGTCTACAACTACGAGCACGTCACTCGACTCGAACTCCAGTTCCACCTGCAGCGACGACACAGCTGCGCCGCTTCGATTCATAAAAGTCTGCGGCTTGACCAACAGCACTTCTCCGCCCTCTACCAGGAGAGCGGTCTGACTCTCGGCCCCAGGGGTCGATCGCAAGCGCCATCCAGCCGATGCCGCCGCAGCGAGATGATCGACCACGGCGAAACCGATGTTGTGTCGGGTCGCCGCGTAACGCGAACCCGGGTTTCCCAGGCCAACCACAACGTGCAAGCCCCTTCCGCCTCCTCAGGACGACTCGCCGTCGCTCGCACCCTCTTCGCTTTCGGATGCGGTGGCTGCCTCGTCGCCTTCGGCGGCTTCGCCCTCGACCAACTCTTCGCCTTCGACCTCTTCCTCCTCGGCCGCCAGGGCGATCTCCTCGTCGACGGTCAGACGCGGTGCCAGCACGCTTACGATGGTGACTTCCGGATCGGTGGTGATACGTGAATCTTGCTCGACCAGCTCTCGCACGTGCACGCTGTCACCGATTTCGAGCTCGGAAATCTCAACCTCGACGCGGGCCGGCAACTCCGTGGCCAGACACAGCATCTCCAGTCGACTCAAGGTCTGCTGCAGGGCGCCACCGCCGGTGCGCACGCCCTCTGGCTCGCCAATGGTAACTATGGGCACCTGAACGCGCAGCTGCTCCTCCGGGTCGATGCGCAGCAGGTCCACGTGCAGAATGTCGCCAGTGACCTTATGGTACTGAATCTCCCTCACCACGGCGCGCTCGTCAGCCTGGCCGTTGGCGTCCAGCTGGAGCAGGAAGATCGCATTCTGACCTCCCTGGCTGAGAGCCCGCTCCAGCAACTTAGCCTGAACCTTGAAGCTCAGTGCTTCCTGGCCGTGACCATAGACTACGCCGGGCAACATATTCTCGAGACGACGGAGTCTGCCCACCGGCCCGTCTCCCTTTTCGTGCCGCTCTTGAATCGTCAGCGCGAGCTCCTCGCGCTGAAAGATCTCCATCTTTACAGCCATGTTCGTCTCCCAACCTACTCAGTCTACCGTGAGGATATGTCTTCTGGCTGCCCGGCGAGGATTCGAACCTCGATAAACGGAACCAAAATCCGTTGTCCTGCCAATTGAACGACCGGGCAATTGCGAGCCCCTCCGCATCCCTACGTATTGAGGAGGTCGCCGCCGGACTCCGGCAGGGCCCCCGCGGTGGGCGTTTGCGCCTTATTTGACGGGCGTACAACAAAAAGACCGGAAACCCGCAACCCGCAACTTTTCAGCTGCTGATTCGGCGGCGGTCCGGTCGTCGAATATCCCGTACACAGCCGAGCCTGAGCCCGACATGGAACTCGCAACAGCGCCTGCAGCCATCAGCTGCGAGCCCACTACTGCGACGATGGGATTGACTCGTTCGACGAGAGGCTGCAGGTCATTTTCCAGCACCATTTGCAGTCTCTTCCCGTCTACGCGCCCGCCGCGCAAAGAGTCGATAAACCTAAGGTAGGGTGATGCTTCTGTCAACCTGCCTAGTGCCTGGGTTTCTGGTGCCTGGGGCGGCACTTGGCCATAGGCCCACGCTGTGCTCACTTCGAGTCCCGGATACACCAGGGCGTAGTAGCAGGGGGGCCGCGCCCACTGTAGCGGCTCCAGAATCTCACCGCGCCCCCGGACCAGACTCGTGCCGCCCACCAGAGCAAACGGAATGTCAGAACCCAGCTCGGCCCCCATTCCCTGCAAGTAGACATGATCGAAGGGCTCGCCGGCGAGATGGTTGAGACCCCGAAGAACGGCCGCCGCATCAGCGCTCCCTCCGCCGAGGCCAGCCCCCACGGGAATTCGCTTCTCGAGATGGATGTGGTACGTTGAGGCCATCGCATCCCGCCCAGCCACAGCCTTGGCGAAAAGCGCCGCGGCACGGGTCACCAGATTGTCCGACCCGGTGGAAAGGGAGGCGTCAGAACAGCTCATGCCAAAGATCGGGGCGGGGCGAAATTGGAGGGTGTCGGCCAAGCTGACGTTCTGAAAAATGCTGCAAATCTCGTGGAACCCGTCCGCCCGCTTGGCCAGCACCTTGAGCCCGAGATTGATCTTGGCGTATGCCTTCTCTGTCAAAACGGCACTTGCTGTCGTAGTGGCCGAATCTGCTTGCATTTCTTGACCGCCCCGTTTCTGTTTCATATACTGGTACTGCTTGTTAATATAGTAGTTGTGATGTTCCTATTCGTGATTGCGCAGTCTACTTCCCACCAGCCCTTCGGTCCTGAATAGAAACCCGACCCACGAGGAGTATTCTGCTGTGAGGCAGCTTCGTCGAGCGACGCCTGTAGCCGCGCCGCGCCTCTGGTCCAAAGCATACCTCTGCGCCACGGCGATTCTGACGGTGTTTCTTTCAGGGGGGACCGCCTCGCCCCAGACTCCGGATGACGATTTCCAGGTCGCCCGAAATCTGTTCCGGGACAGCGGCGACTACGCCACCGCCGCCGGGCTGTTTGCGGACTTCGTCCGCAACTATCCGACCAGCCAGCAGCTGGCCGATGCGCGGCTCATGCTGGCGCGCTCGTACGCGCGAAGCCAGCGTTGCGCTCAAGCCGTACCCGCCTACGCCGACTTCTATCTCGAACACCCGGATCACAGCAAATCGCCCCAGGCCCGGCAAGAGCAAGCGGCCTGCCTGCAACAGGAGGGGGAGCACCTTCGGGCCGCCGCCGCCTTTGAGAAAGTGCAGCGCCTGTACAGCGCCAGTGACTTCGCCGCCCAGGCCCTGCTGGATGCCGCACGCTCGTACACAACCGGCCAATCCCTGACAGATGCAACGCGGGTCTACCGACGACTGCTGACCCACTACCCGTCGCGTCCCCAGGCCCAGACCGGCCGCTATCGCCTCGCCCAGCTGCGTTTTGCCGCCGGCGACGGGGATGAGACGCAGCAGCTGCTGACCGAAATTTCCACGCGCGCTCCGAGCTCTGATCAGGCCAGGGACGCGCTGCTGTTAGCGGGCCGCATACATCTGTTTCTGGGGCGACCCGACGATGCCCGGAAGTCCTTCGACCGGCTGGATGTCGCTTTTTCCGCTAGCGAACACGCCGACAGTGCTCGGGTCGATCTAGCCACCTATTTGTTTGACCGCGGCCTCTTCGACCGCGCCGTCAAGGCCTTCCGCACGGCACGTAACCGTATTGAGGACCCCAGCCTGAAAACGAAAGCCGGTCTTGGACTGGCCGACGCGCTCCGCCACAGCGGCGACTACAAAGCTGCCCTTCAGGTCTATCAGTCGCTTTTGGAACCGGGTGTCGGTCTCGCCGACAACGGCTACGATGCGGTCCGCCTCGGATTGGCCGTCACCTACGGCCACACCGATCGCTACTCAGCCGCGGTAAACCTCTTCCTCGATCTGATTCACCATTCCTCCCCAGCCGTGCGAGATTCAGACCCGCCAGGCCAGCCTTGGGACACAGGGGACACGCCGGCGACCATTGCATCCTCTGAGTCGGTGGTGGCTCGTCGTGAACTGGCGGCGCTGTACCGGCGACGGGGTGACCTCTCCCGCGCTGTGACCTGGTTTCGCAGCTATCTGGCCATCGCCGACGGGATCGAGTCAGGAGAGTTCGTCGAAGCCATCAGTCGACAACAGCGAGTGCGCCTCGACCTGGCCCAGGTTTACGACTCAGCCGGGTATCACCAAGAAGCCGTCGGGCTGTTCCAGGCCCTCGCCTCCGTCTCGGGACCCTTGTCAGCCGATGCCCGCTTCGGGTTAGCAAGAGCATACGAGCACGCCGACGCTCATCGCCTGGCTCTGCGTGAATACGGCACCTTCCTGGCGCGATTCCCTGGCCATCCCTATACCGGTAAGGCGAGGGACCGGGTGGAGTACCTGAGAGAATTCACCGTCCTCGACCCCCGCGGCCGGGACCGGGAACTGCACCAGGCCGTCATCGACATGCTGAGCGGGCATTCGAGACGCAGCATCCAGTTCGGTCTGGCCCAGTCGCTGCGCCGCCACGGCGACTACGAAAATGCGGTGGCGATGCTGGAGACCTACGTGGCCGCCTACCGGGATGATCCGACCGGGCCCGAAGCCCAATTGTACCTGGCGCAGAGCCTGGGCAAACTGGGCCGGCAGCGGCAGCTGGAAGGACGTGCGGACGAGGCCGACTCGCTGCGAAAGTTGTCCGAGCAGGAATTCCGCATTCTGGCCAGGACCGAATCCGGTTCGTGGAGTCGTCGCGCCCAATTGCGCCTGGTGACCGCCGAGGCGGAGATGGCAACCGCCGACTCGAGCCGCCTCCACATCCTGATGGAGGGACTCACCACCTTCCTCGATCTGCACGGCGAGGATGGCGAATTGGAGATGGAAGTCGGTTCACAGGCTCTGTTGCAACTGGGTGACGCCCGGTCGGCAGCCGTGCAACCGGCCGCCGCCGCGTCAGCCTACCGCCAACTGCTGCATAAGTACCCGAACAGCGCCTTGGTGCCGCGGGCCCGGTTCGGATTGGCCCTGTGTCGTCTCAGCGAAGACCTGACCACGACCACCGACTCCCTCACGGCCCTGTTGCGCGACATTCCGGGAGACCCGTTGATTCCGGACGTTCTGTTCGAGCTGGGATACGCTTTGCTGAAACAGGAACAGCACCGCGCCGCAGTGGCGCGCTTCGAGGAGCTGCTGCTGGCCTATCCCGCCTTCCCGCGTCGTCGCGATGTTAAGCGGCACCTGGCGCGCACCCATTTTCAGCTGGAGGAATACGGGCCCGCCATCGGATTGTACCGTTTTCTATCAGACTCTGATCCGGATGCCGACAGCGACGGGGCGCTTCGTCGCCAACTGGCCCGATCCCTGCACCGAGATGGCCAGTACGACGAGGCGCTGGAGCTTTATTCGCGGCTGTTGACGGCGCTGCCCCAGTCGACGACAACCGACAGCATGCGGCTGGCACGGGCCCGGCTGCTCGCGCAGGTGGGGAGATCGACCGAAGCCGTGCAGGAGCTGACGCAACTTTGGGCCCCCGACGCCGGCCCTCTCGCCCTGGTCGCGGGCCGACTCGCCGGCGACATCCTCTTCGAGGGGGGGCACTTCGACGAAGCCGTGCAGGCGTACTCGCCTCTGCTGGTTTCGGCTGAAACCAGCCCGACCGTTCACGCCCGTACGGCGCTGGCACTGATCCGGCTCGATCGGCTCGAGGAGGGACGCAAGGCGGCGGCTGAATTTGCCAAGCGTTTCGGCAAGGACTCGCCATGGACGCTGATTTTCCGCTTGGAGGAGGGCCGCTTTCAGCTGCGCCATGCAGAGTTCGACAAAGCCCTGAAGCTCTTTGCCAAGATCGCGAAGGGGGCCCCACCGGGTCCGAAGTCACTGGCCGAATTCGAGGAGACCGACGCGGAGCTGCGTCATATGGCTTCGTCACCGGCGGCTGCAGCCGCCTACTTCGCTGCCACGGCACGGTGGGAGAAAAATCGAGCCGATCCGACCGAGGAGCTGGCACGCGCCGCCATTGGGGCACAGCTGGCTTTTGTCGAACACTTCCCCGACAGCCCGAACGCGGCCGAGATCAACCTGAGATTGGGTAATTACCACTACAACGTCCTGGACCTGCATCTGCCCGCAGCCCGTTATTTCCGCGCAGCTTTGAAGGAATCGGCGGCCCTGCAACAGCGGCATGAAGCGATCTGGATGCTGTTGCGGTGCTATGAGAAGACCTACGAGTACGACGAGGCGCATCGCACCGCTGTGCGGTTGCTGAGAGAGTACCCCGAGCACCCCCGCACCCGTACTGTTGAGTTGAAGATTGGGTCCATCCTGCTGGACATGGGGCAGAACACCGAAGCCATCGCCTATCTGGAGCAGGTATTGGAGTGGGCGGAGGGTGACGACGCCGCCGAAGCACGGTTTTCCATCGGACAGGCGTTCCAAGGCATGGCGCAGTACCGGAAGGCCATCGAGAGTTACTACAAGGTCAGCTACCACGGTGTCGACAGCTCCGCGATGTGGGTCACGTCGGCCGACTACCGCCGCGCCCTATGCCATGAGGAGTTGTCCGAGCCTCAGGTTGCCGCCACCATCTACACGCGTATCATCCAGCGGGAGGGCGGCGACAGCGCCTTCGGCAAAGGGGCCCAGGAACGCCTCAGCCAACTGGCCCAATAAAGGCAGAATTGAGCCTGGACCATCCCGCCCACACCCGGGCAATTACGGCACTATCCCACCGGCAGATCGCCGCTTGGGACAACGCCACCAGGTGGGTGAACGTCCACCATTGAAAGGGATCGCCTAATGGACAAATCCTTCTTGCGTAAGGTCCCCCTTTTCGAAGGTCTCAAAGAGGAGGAACTGGAAGCGATCGCCTCGGTGACGATCACCCGCTCCTTTTCCAAGGATCAGGTCATCATCCTGGCCGAGGAAGAGGGGGACGCCCTCTTCCTCATTAACACCGGGCAGGTGAAGGTCAGCATCGTCAGCGAGGACGGAAGAGAAGTGATCCTCTCGCTGTTGGGGGAGGGAGCGGTGTTCGGCGAACTAGCCCTGCTGGACGAAAAACCCCGTTCGGCGAATGTGGTGGCCATGTCTGATGCGGAGCTTTACATGCTCCACCGAAGCGACTTCCTCCAGCTCCTGTACCGGGTGCCGAAAATCGCCATCACACTGCTGGCGGAGCTGGCTACTCGCCTGCGGAAGACCGACCGCAAGATCGAGGGACTGGCCCTGCTGGATGTGACCAGCCGCATCTCCGAGACCCTGCTGCAGTTGGCCGATGAGCAGGGAGAGGAGCATAGCGAGGGACTGCACATTCCCAACCGGCCCACTCACCAGCAGCTGGCCAATATGTCGGGCACGACGCGGGAGACGGTCTCGCGCGTTCTCAAGCGACTTGAAGCGCAGGGCTACATAGTTTGCAAAGGTCGCACCATCACCATCTTGCGCGAAGCAAACCGCAAGGCGAAATAAAAGGGGTGACCGACTGAGACCCCGGCTCGAGTTATGAACACCGCAAAACGCCGGATCCTGCTGCTGAGCCAGGACCCGCGCTTGAGAGATCTATGCCGCCAGGCGCTGGAAAGCGCCCGGTTCCACCTCGTCGAAGTGCGGGAGGCGGCGATGCTGCCCGCCATGGTCGAGCGCGGTGCCGACCTGGTCATCATCGACCAGGCGATGCCTAACCGGGCTCTAAAAGCAGCCGCCGCTGCCCTGGGCGACCGCCGTGAACTCCCCGTCCTGGTGTTGGCTTCCGGATCCGCGCAGGAGTGGCACGATGTCTCGAGGGGAAATCCCCTGGAGTTGGTTGTGGAGGCGCCGTTCAAGACCGAAGAGCTGGCGGCTCGAGTGGAAGAACTGCTGCGGAAGGCGGGCTTCCTGCACCTGCGTCTGGTGGGCCAGTCAGATGCGATACGCGAGCTGCGCGATCGCATCCTTCTCATCGCACCCACACCCATCACGGTGCTCATCACGGGCGAAAGCGGTACTGGTAAGGACATCGTCGCCCGCGCTCTCCATCACTACTCCGGCCGCAGCAGTCATCCCTTTAAGGCCATCAACTGTGCCGCCATTCCTGAGAACCTGATCGAGAACGAGCTCTTCGGTCACGAGAAGGGCTCCTTCACCGACGCCAGGTCGCAGTTCCACGGCATTTTCGAACAGTCCGACGGGGGGACCGTCTTCCTGGATGAAGTCGGCGAAATGCCGCTGGCTGCCCAGGTCCGGCTCCTGCGTGTGCTAGAAGAGCGAGAGGTGACCCGCATTGGCGGCGACCGAGCCATCCCGGTGGACATTCGCATCATTGCCGCCACCAACAGGAACCTCCGCTTGGCCGTTTTCGAGGGGGCGTTCCGGCGCGACCTCTATCACCGCTTAAAGGTCGCCGAGTTGGCCCTTTCCCCGCTGCGACAGCACCCGGAGGATCTACCTCTCCTCCTCGACCACTTTGTCCGACAGATCAGCGAGCAGCCCTCAGCGCGATTCAGCGGATTCTCGCCAGCCGCCATGGAACTGCTCCTCAAATACGAATGGCCGGGCAACATCAGGGAGGTGCGCAACCTCGTCGAGGCCCTGGCTTTTCTGGGTCCGGAGGGACCGGTCGAGGCCGTTGACCTGCTGCCGCACCTCGAGCAGCCGCCCACACCCGAGCGCCACCTGCCCGTTGCCACCCACAAGACGCCGGATCAGTCGGAACGCGAGCTGATCTACTTTGCCCTGCTGGACCTGAAGCGGGAAGTGGCCGAGTTGCGCAATCTGGTCGAGGACCGCTTCGAGGTACCTTCGGCGCCGACACCTCGGCCCATCTACCAGGCGGGTCAGCCGGTGGCCGAGCCGGAATTCATCTCCACGGAGATTACCTCTGAGGCCCGAGGAGTCGACGGCAACGGTGGCGTCAGATCGCTGAAGGAGATGGAGAGGGAGGCTATCGAGGAAACCCTTTTACAGGTAAGCGGAAACCGACGGCGCGCCGCCGAAATCCTTGGCATCGGCGTGCGGACCCTGTACAGAAAACTGGAAGAATACGGCCTGAAGTGAAACTTGTCGCAATCGTATTAATGGGTGTCCTGGCAGTAGGTCGCGCTCACGCTCACTCGGGCGACGACCAACTGGAGAGCCTTAGCCTCGCCTTTCGCACGGTCTATCGACAGGCTGAGCCTTCCGTCGTTCTGGTCGAGACCTCCGGAGGCCGTACCACCAGCCGCCGCTTCCCGCCCTTCCACCCTCCGGTAGAGCCGGAGGAAGGCGTCGGTTCGGGCACCATCGTCAGCGAAGATGGCTACATCCTGAGCAACTACCACGTCGTCAAGAGCACCGATGACATCAGCGTGACTCTGTCTGACCGGCGCTCCTTTCACGCCGAGATCGTGGGGTTCGACTCGCTGATCGACATCGCCGTGCTGAAGATCGACGCCCAGGGGCTGCCAGCGGCCAACCTGGGCAGCTCGGACGAGCTTGAGATTGGCGACTGGGTCCTGGCCATCGGACATCCCCTGAAGATGGGGGCGACGCTCACGCACGGCATCGTCTCAGCCCTGGGCCGGGAGGTGGACGTGATCGAGTCTCGCCACAGCATCGAAAGCTTCATCCAAACCAACGCCGTCATCAATCCGGGCAATTCGGGTGGCCCGCTGTTGAACCTGAAGGGAGAAGTAGTGGGCATAAACACCGCTATTTCCACCCGCACCGGATACTTCATCGGCTACGGGCTGGCGGTGCCCATCAACCTGGCGCGCAAAGCGATGAGCGACATACTCGTCCACGGTCGCGTCGTTCGCGGCTACATGGGCGTAGACATGCTGGAGATCGATCAGAGCCTGATGGACCGCCTGGAGATGGATACCCCGCGGGGGGTGTACCTGGACAGCATTCACATCAACACACCGGCAAACGGTAGCGGCCTGCTGCCTGGCGATGTCCTGCTGGCGGTGGACGGTGTGGAAGTCAACCACCCCAACGAAGTGCAGATCGTCGTCTACAACCACGATCCGGGAGACACCATGACGCTGTCCATCTCCAGAGACGGTGAAAAAAAGGAGATTTCCCTCATCCTGGGGGAACGGGAAGAGGACCGGCTGCGGGAGGAGGGGCGGCGACGGGTCGTCGATCTGGGCCTTACGGTGCAGACACTGACCGACCTGCTGGCCCGGGAGCTTGGATTCACCAAACAGATTGCGGCCGAGTTGGGCTTCGTAGCGGGCGAGAAAGCGGTCGTCGTTATCGACATCGAGTCGGAGAGCCCGGCAGCAGCCAAAGGTATCCGCGTGCATGACGTAATTACCGAGATTGACCAGCACCGCGTCTCCTCAATGGATGAGTTCATCCGCTTCGTATCGCGCCTGGAGGTGGGCAAGTCGGCCCTGTTCTGGTTCTGGCGCCGCGATCGGGGCATTGATGTGCGGGCGTTGAAAATCCGCGGGTAGGTGCGACGACGACACCTGCAATCCAAGAATCCAAATGCGCACAAAGCGTTTGACTTTCCGCTGGAGGGTTCCCGCGTAACAGTGCCGGCGGCGGCGGCTACGGCCCAATGGGATAATGGAAATGATCGATTTAGACGGTACCGGCGCCCTGCTCCTTATCGGCGACTCGGAGCGCAGCGCCGATATGCTCTACGCCACCGGTTTCAACGCACCTGATCCCTTTGTCTTCCTGCAGACGGAACACACGACCTACCTCCTCATCGGCGATCTGGAGCTGGACCGCGCTCGCGATCAAGCACGGGTGGATGAAGTGCTCTCCCTTTCGCGCTACGACAAGCTGGCGGCGGAGGGTCGGGACGAGGCGGCAAACGGAGAAGATTACCAGGCCAGGCGCTACCGCGCCCTCATACTGCTGATGGAAGAGCTGGGTGTGCGCTCCGCTAAGGTGCCGGCTGACTTCCCGGTTGGAGCCGCCGACGTACTGCGCCAAGCCGGCTTCCGGCTCGAGGTGGCAACCGGACCCTTGTTCCCCCACAGATCGCGGAAAGAGCCGGGCGAGATCGATGCCATCGTGCAGGCATTGGCGGCGGCCCAGAGCAGCATGGGGTGCGCCATCGAGGCCATCCGGAGCTCCTCAGTCGATGCCGAGGGTCGGCTCGTCGGGGTGGACGGGCAGATACTCACCTCGCAGAGGGTGCGACGCCTCATTCACCGGAGCCTGCTGGATGACGATTGCACGGGCCAGCACACCATTGTCGCCTGCGGAGAAGATGGTTGCGATCCACACCAGCAGGGGAGCGGCCCCCTACGGGCGGGTCAGCCGATCATCCTCGACATCTTCCCGCGCTCGGAGGAATCCGGCTACTTCGGCGACATCACCCGAACCGTCCTGAAGGGGAAGGCCAGTCAGCGGCTGCGCGACCTGTACCGGACGGTCGAAGATGGCCAGCGACTGGCGCTGGAGCGCATTCGGGCCGATGTCGACGGTGGCGACATCCACCGCGCCATTGAGACGCTCTTCGCCGACAAGGGCTTTGAGACGGGAGAGCGAAACGGACGCATGCAGGGATTTTTCCACGGTACCGGCCACGGCCTGGGACTGGAGATTCACGAGGCTCCCAGTATTGGTAAGCGGCGAGACATCCTTCAGGTCGGTCAGGTGGTGACCGTTGAGCCGGGCCTGTACTACCAGAACCTGGGAGGCGTCCGCCTCGAGGATGTGGTGGTGGTAGAGGAGGAGGGTTGCCGTAACCTGACCAGTTTCCCCAAATACTTCGAGGTCTGACACCCCCGATACCTGGAGAAGGCCCGATACCTGGAGAAGAGGAGTGCAGACGATTTCGACTACTGAGACATGGGCGCGGTCGGCACAGAGGCCGTCGGTGGAGGGGCGCTGTGCGTCGTGGCCCAGATCCGGTCAGCGGCGACGATCGAATGCGTACCGTCTTGGAATAGATATCCAGGTGTGAGCGCCCAGGCAACGGCAGGGGTGATCACCCCCTCCATACTCGGTAAACTGGCTGATCCGAAGGGTCGTCAACTCCTCGCTGAGGTCGAAGTCCTATTGGCGGAGGAGGAGGAGTGGCGGATCCAGGAAATCCTGCGCCGACGCTATCCTCCAGATTTGTGCCGGGCCGCCGTGGAAACGGTGCACCTGCGGCACCGCGCGCGGGAGAAATTCCCCGCCACGGCTGACCGTATGTACTTCGACCGGGAGGGCCTGGAGATGGCCTCCCGCTGGGAGCTGGCCCGCTACCGGGCCAGCCGCTTCGAGGGCTGCGATACGGTCATCGATCTGTGCTGCGGGATCGGGGGAGACGCACTCGCACTCGCCCATGCGGCTCAACGCCGAGTCTGGGCCCTGGACGTCATCAAGGTCCGCCTTCATCTGGCGCGACTGAACGCCGAAGCATTGGATGTGGGCGCCAGGATCGGCCTGACGCAATGCGACGCAGTCTGCCTTCGCCCTCGCGCGGACGCCCTTTTTGCCGATCCGTCCCGTCGACGGGGGGGGCGCCGCATCCGCTCCCCGGAGGCCTACGAGCCCTCGCTCTCTTCGCTGATGGCGCTGCGATCAGCCGTTCCCGCCCTCGCCGTCAAAGTCGCGCCAGGCATTCCCGAACAGGACCTGCCCCCTGATTGCGAAGTGGAGTTTGTCTCCTCGGGCGGGCAATGCAGAGAGGCGGTCTTGTACTTCGGGCCGCTAGCTCGGGGACGACGGCGCGCCACCCTGTTGCCGGGTGACTACACCCTGGAGGAGCCCGAGAGCCCTACGACGGCGCCGATCGCGCCCCCGGGGCGCTTCCTGTACGATCCCGATCCAGCCGTTGTCCGCGCCCATCTCATCGACGTTCTGGCGTTGCGGCTGGGCGCATGGAAGCTGGATGCGCGCATCGCCTACCTGAGCGCCGACGCGCTCGTGAACACCCCATTCGCGCGTTCATATCGCGTCCTCGACCACCTGCCATATCACTTGCGGCGAGTGCGGCAATACCTCATCGGCTCTCGCTTCTGGCCCGAGGAAATCAAAAAGAGGAGGTTCCCCATGCAACCCGACGAGTTCCGTCGACTCCTCGACATGCCACCCGACATCCGCCGCGCACCAGGGACAACGACGGTCACGCTGGTCCTGACTCGGATTGCCGAACGGCTCACCGTGTTGATTTGCCAAGCACTAGCGAATTGAGGACATTAGAAATCGAAGATATTAAGCTCAAGCACTACAACGCCTCAACCCATTATTGGCGGTAATTCTCCCATGCGCTACAAATTTGTAGTTGGCTCCGTTGTCGTCGCCGCGGGCCTCGTGTTTTTGTTGATCAGCGGCGTTCGCCAGTCGTCGGCGCGTCATCTCACCCTCGACATGCTCTTGCAGCAGGCCGCCAGCTCCGAGTTGAGCAATCAGCGCCTCCAGTTGGGAGGGTGCACGGTGGTCGACGGGTCCATTCAGTGGGATGAGTATCGGCATCGTCCCGAATTCACCGTCACCGACGGCGAACGCCATCTGCAAGTCCGCTATACGGGAAACGCCGTGCTGCCCGACACCTTTAGAGACAAGGCGCTGGTCGTGCTCGAGGGCCGCTTTACATCGTCGAATCAATTCGAGGCTGACCTTGTCTTTGCCAAATGCCCCTCAAAATACGAAGGTGAGAGCTACGACGACCACGTCGAGGCCCTAAAGTACGAGGGTCAGTCGTGACCTTCCTTCCCAGCGCCCCTCCTTCGTCCAGAGTGACATGATCGACGTCGGCTACTTCGCTCTGTGCCTGGCATTGGCGATGGCCGGATACGCTATCTTCGCATCGATCCTGGGCGCCCGACGAGGCGACGAGGGGCTGATCCGAAGCGGCGAAAATTCTGTCCTGGTTGTATTCGGACTGCTTTCGGTCTCGGTAGGCGCCCTCTGGTACGCCATCCTCACCCACGATTTTCAAGTCCAGTACGTCTACGAAAACTCGGATCGGTCCATGCCCACCCAGTATGTAGTGGCATCACTGTGGGGCGGGCAAAACGGATCGGTCCTGTTCTGGGGATGGATGCTATCCCTGTACTCGGTCGGGGTCGTTCTCTTCAACCGCTACCGCTACCGGCCGCTCATGCCCTACGTCGTGTCCGGGCTGGCAACGTACTCCTTCTTCTTCTGCTTGCTGAACCTCTTCGTCGCCGATCCTTTTCAGCAACTGCCATTTTCACCCGCTGATGGCCGTGGCCTCAATCCCATTCTCCAGCATCCCTACATGGCCATTCACCCTCCCATGCTCTACGCCGGCATGGTGGGCATGTCGGTCCCCTTCGCCTTTGCCATGGCCGCGCTCATGTCCGGACAGCTGGACAATACCTGGTTGCGGGCCGCTCGTCGCTGGCTGCTGATCCCGTGGACGTTTCTGGGCGCGGGCAATCTCCTGGGCGGAGCCTGGGCCTATCTCGAGCTGGGGTGGGGAGGTTACTGGGGCTGGGACCCGGTGGAGAACGCATCCTTTATGCCATGGCTGGCCGCGACCGCCCTGCTCCACTCCATGATGATTCAAGAGCGCAAGGGCATGTTGAAGGTGTGGAACATGGTTCTCGTGTTCTTCACCTATGGAATGACGGTGTTCGGCACTTTTCTGACCCGCAGTGGCGTGGTCAGCTCCGTGCATTCTTTCGCGCAGTCGGATCTGGGCCCTTTCTTCGTCGTCTTCATGAGCGTGACCGCCCTCATAGCGATCGGCCTGCTGGTATTTCGGCTCCCGCAGCTGAAGTCGGAAAACCAACTGGAGTCCTTCGCCTCGCGCGAAACCGCCTTCTTGCTGAATAACTGGATCCTTCTCGGCATACTCTTCGCCGTGCTGTGGGGCACCCTTTTCCCCGTTCTTTCGGAGGCCTTTACCGGGGACAAGATCACCGTGGGCGCCCCTTTCTTTAACAGTGTCATCACCCCCCTCAGTATGGGGCTGTTATTGCTGACCGGCGCCGGCCCGCTGTTTGCCTGGCGCCGCACCTCCGCAGCCAGTCTCAAGCGCGACTTTGCCGTCCCCATTGCCGCAACCATCGTAGCAGGGGTCGCCGCCGCGACCCTGTACGAGTTGCACACCTATGCCATCATCTCCCTGTCTCTGTGCGGTTTTGTCGCTGGCTCGGTCGGTCTGGAATTTTATCGGGCCATGGGTTCCCGCCACCGCAGCACGGGTGAGTCTCACCTCCGTGCCCTGGGTTCCCTGCTGGCCAAAAGCAAGCGCCGTTACGGCGGATACGTCGTTCACGTGGCCATACTTCTGCTCTTCGTGGGATTCACGGGGCAGGCCTTCAGCATCGACAAGGAAATGGTTCTCAGCTACGGCGAGACCAAGCGCATCGGCCACTACGAGCTCACCTATGAAACTCTCGCCCATTCTGAAGAGCCGGGTATGTCGATCTCGGCCGCGGCCCTGTCCCTTCACCACCGAGGCGAGTTCCTCTGTACCCTCGTTCCCGAACGCCGCTTTTACCACAGCAGCGAACAGAATACGACCGAGGTAGCCATCTACTCGACCTTCAGGGAAGATTTCTATCTCATCCTCGTTGGGTCTGCCGAGGACGGATCCGCTAAATTCCAAATCTACATCAACCCGCTGGTGAACTGGGTGTGGACCGGTGGCATCCTCTTCGTCCTCAGCTCCATATGGACCATGTGGCCCACTCGACGCGACCGGAAACTGGCGGCCGCGGATCGCGCTTCATTGCGCGATCCGGCCGTCGCCATCCGCCCGGGCTCAGTCGGCCCAGCCGCCACCGCCTAGGGTTGGCGTGGTGCGTCTTCTAACCCCCTGGTTCCTCGCGCTCGCCGTCGCCCTGGCACCGACACCGCCCACCCAGGCGGCCCAGGAGTCGGTCACCCCCGAACAGATCAAGAAGGTGGCATCCGATCTGGTTTGTCTTTGTGGCAGTTGCCCCCGCGAATCGCTCTCTACCTGCATGTGCACCGCCTTTGCCGTCCCTCAGCGCGAGGTTATTGGCCGCGCCCTGGGGGCGGGACAGGGACGGGAACAGATCGTCCAGGAATTCGTTGACCGCTTCGGTATGATGGTTCTCGCCGAGCCTCCGCCAGGCGGCTACCGCCTGGTCAGCTGGCTCACACCGACGGCCATCCTTCTGGTCGGTATTATTGTCGTGCGCTCCGTTCTGGTCTCTTGGAGACGTCGCACACCGGAGCCCGAGACCACCGCCGCTGCGGCCACGTCTGACGCTGACGACCATACCGGGTCGAGCTACGACGAACAGCTGAAGCGGGACCTGGACGCCTACGACGATTGAAGGACCATTCGTGACCTACCTGGTGCCCGCCGCTTACGCGGCGATCTTGCTGATCGCCTTCGCCTTTGCCGGGTATCCTCTTGTCGCCAGCCCCAAGCGCTCGATTATCCAGTCCGATCGCGGACGTCGGGGCATGCTGCTCCTTCGACAGCGGGAACAGCTGTACGTCGCCATCAGGGAGTTGGAATTCGACCGCTCACTGGGCAAAGTACAGGAGGAAGACTACACCGGTCAGCGACGCGCTCTTGACGCAGAGGCAGTATCTGTGCTCGCCCAGCTCGATCAGCTCGATCAGCTCGATCAGCTCGCCCAGCTCGAGCGACCTGCAACAGGCAAGACCGCGATCGTACTACAAATCGAGCGCGAAGTGGCGGCCCTGAAAGGGGGAGAAGTGTCTGAGGCCGGCAAGGCCCTCACCTGTTCGGGGTGCGGCGCCCCCAACCTGGAAGGCCATCGCTTCTGTCCCGAATGCGGCCACCGTTTCGAAAGACACACCGCTTCGTGAGCCTTTCTGCTCTTCGCGCCCTCCTTACAGCCTGTGTACTGACCTCGGTCTGTGTGCTGGTGTCAGCTTCGGTGGCCGACACGGTGCGGGGGTACGTCGTCGAGCCAATCGCCGAATCAGCCGTCCCCGATGTGGAGATTGCCTTCTCATTGCTGGGAAAGAGCAGTGGCCTCAATGAAATCCTCCGCAAAACAGCCGATGAGAATGGCCGGTTCGAATTCTCGGGACCTTTTCTCAAGCCGGGCCTCGCCTTCACGCTCACCGCGTTCTATGAGGGTGTGCCCTATCCCAGCTCGCTGCTGAAGGTGGGCGAGCAGAGCGAAATCGTCCTCGAAGTATTCGAACCCACCAACGACCCCAGTGACATCCACGTCACCGCCGAGCACCTTTTCCTGACGCTTCAGGACGGGACCTTGGAAGTAGCCCAGCTCCTGCAGATCGACAACACGGGGGACCGGACCTTTGTGGGCACCGAGCACGGCAAGCAAGAGCGGGTTACCGAGTTCCGAATTCCCAAGAGTGCTTTCGGCCTGGAAAGTCACTCGGGCGAGCTCGTGCGAGCCGACGCCCGGCGTCTCTTCGACTCCCAACCGCTGGCGCCGGGAACAACGCAGATCGGCTTCTCTTTCAAAGTGTCAGCCGTTGACTTCGCGGGCGAGTACATACACAACGTCTTGTATCCCACCCAGGTTCTGGACGTCTACGTTCATCCATCCGACATCCACCTGGACACCCCCTTTATCGACCGGGGCACAACCTCCTCTCTAGAGCGGGAGTACCACCTGTACCGCCTGGAAAACCTGCGGCCGGGACAGACGAATGCCATTCCCCTGCCACTCGCGCAACCCATGCGCTGGGCCCTGAAATGGTTGGCGTTAGGCCTGGCCATCGTCGCCGTAGCCGCCGCCCTCCTCACTCGCCGCTCCTCCTCACCACTACCAGAGGAAGAGGAGAAGGCTGAGGAAAACATCGAACCGCTGGATCCAGGCATCGGCGCCGATGCAAGTCTGGCCGAGCTGGAACAACGCCGACAGAGCCTGCTCGCGCAGCTGGTCGCCCTCGAGAGCGGCGGCAGCCGCAAGAGTCGCAAAGCCGGTGCCCAGGGCCACAAGCGGCAACGCCTCATGGGACAGGCAGTGGCGGTGTACGAGCTTCTGGAGAAAGCCCGCAAGGAATGACAGCGGTCCCCGTCCACCTGGAGCAGGTCACCAAGCGATATGGCGCCCTGGCTGCCCTCAGTAATGTCGATCTGGAGATTGAAGCCGGCGCTCGGCTGCTTCTGGCCGGAGCCAACGGCGCGGGAAAATCCACTCTTCTGCGCATACTGGCCGGGCTGATCCGACCCACTCAGGGTCGGGTGCTGGTGAACGGCCTGCCACCTCATTCTTCGCTTGAATCGCGCGCCGGTATCGGGCTTCTCTCTCACCAGACCCTGCTCTACGACGACCTGACCGCGAGAGAGAACCTGTTGTTTTATGGCCGCCTCTACAATCTGCCCGATCGCCAGGAAAAGGCCGACTCAGCCCTCGCCAATGTCGGCATGAGCTCTCGTGCCCATACGCCGGTAGGGACTTTCTCCAGAGGGATGAAGCAGCGACTTGCACTGGCCAGGGCAACCCTGCACCGGCCGGCCCTCCTATTGCTGGATGAGCCGTTCGAGGGTCTGGATCGGCGTGCCTCCCAAGCTCTCAGTCGCCGCCTCACCGCTTTGAGGAAGCGAGCAGAGACCACCGTGGTCGTGGTCACTCATCGCGTCGACGAAGTGATCGATCTGGTGAACAGAGTGGCGGTGCTGAAGCGGGGTCGGCTGTGCAGCGACACGGCCTGGCGGGGGAACAACCTGGAAGAGTTGCAGGCTTTGTGCGACTCCTATCAGGAGGAGGGGGTGTGAGGGTGAATCGGAGCGCGTGCTGGGCATTCAGATGATCAAGGGTGTAGTAGCCATCCTCTGGAAGGACCTGCTGGCCGAGTGGCGAAGCAAAGAACGCCTCGGTCCCATGGTCGTGTTCGTCTTTCTCGTTATTCTGGTGTTCAATTTCTCTTTCGAGCTGGGGGGCTCAGCGCTTCACGAAATCGGACCTGGCGTGCTGTGGTCGGCCTTCGTCTTCTCTGGCCTGTTCGGTCTCAACCGCACCTTCACCGCCGAGCTCGACAACAATTGCCTGGACGCTCTGATGCTGGCCCCGGTGAGCCACAGCAGCATCTACCTCGCCAAGATGCTGGGCAACCTGCTGTTCCTCCTTGTCGTAGAGCTGCTTTCCTTGCCATTCTTTTCCCTGTTCTTTAATCTCTCTCCCGGGCTCTACTTGGTTCCTCTCGTCGCCGTTCTCGCTCTGGGTGCGGCCAGTCTGGCCTCGGTGGGAACGCTCTTCGCGGCCATGTCCAGCAATTCCCGGCTGCGCGAGTTCCTGTTGCCACTTCTCGTATTGCCCATGATCTACCCGGCGCTCATCT